>Ga0268298_10002771_pt1 | contig 18680 bp, 13 predicted proteins | sample WWTPWeurt_MetaG_FD_194462 | JGI IMG/M metagenome (GOLD analysis project Ga0268298, IMG submission 194462) | Activated sludge microbial communities from WWTP in Nijmegen, Gelderland, Netherland - WWTP Weurt | ecosystem: Engineered > WWTP > Aerobic digester > Activated sludge | place...
GAAGCTGACCGAGCAGGCCCTGGCGCAAGCGCTGAAGGGCGACATCCGGCTGGCCCAGGCCCTCTCGGCCCAAGGCGAACCCGGAGTGGTCGCGGAGTTCGATCTGTCGCGTTCGGGCGTGAGCGCCACGTCGAACGCCGGCATCGACATCTTCGGCATGAGTTTCTTCAAGAACATCGAAGAGACTCAGGGTTCGGTCGTCGTTCAGACTCCGGGCGGGGCCCGCACGATCCTGTTCGACGGACTCCACAAGCAGACGGGCTACTTCTTCTCCTCGCACGGTTACACGCGAGTCGGTGTGAGCGGCCTGGTCTTCGACCCGGCGAACCCAAGCGTGCCTGCGCAAGGCGAAGCCAACCTCTTCCTCCAGCTCGAAGAGGGCGATGACTACATGGAGCGGGACAAGCTCCTCGACCACCTCGACGCGGTGATTCAGAGCGTGGGCGGCAAGGAAGCTCTCGCAGCCATCGAGAAGCCAGGCAACGAGCTCCAGCGCTACGTAGTCACGGCCTGCCCCAACAGTCAGGCCTTCGACCCGTGCCGGCTCTCGGTGCTCGATGATCCCAAAGTCGTCCAGCTGCGCGCAGACGGCGCGAGCGCCCTCGAGCAGGCGGTGGCGGGGCTCGAACCGGCGGCCAAGGACCTGGTGATGAAGGCGGGCACGCTCCGTCTCACCGCCCAGGCCACGCTCGAGCCAGCCGCAGCGCTCGTCGGCCCGCCGTCTTCGGTGGTGGTCGATCTGCGTCTCGACGACAAGGCGCTCGCCAGCATGTTCTCAGGTAAGACCGAATACGACTTGAAGAACGCGCTCACGGCCTATCTCCGCGCCGTGCTGGTCGATCGCGGCGCTTCCGAATCCGCCATCGTGAGCCAGCGCGCCAAGATCCCGAGCGCCAACGACAGCGCCGTATTGAGCTCCATGGCAGCCGAGTACAAGACCCGCGCGCTGTCCTACGAAAAGCTGATGGCCGCCGAGAAGGCGCTGATTCAGAACGTCGGCGCGGTCGGTCCCCGCACCGTCGAGATCCGTTTCCCAGTCGATGCAACGAACCGTCCGGACTACGAGAAGGCCACCGCGGGCTCGCTGGCCCAGGCGCGCGCTCGCGAGGCGCTCGCGCTCTACGACAAGCTGCTCTCGCTCGCCGACGGGCTCGACCCCCACGCCGAGCAGCCGGTGCTCTACGCGCTCCTCTCTCTCACCTCGCCGAACGCCGCCGATCTCCGACTCAACGTGCAGATGGATACCCAGAACAACTGGGCGCAGAGCTTCGAGCACTACAAGAAGGCCGGCTACGCAGGGTTCAACGCCTACGCCAAGGGCTCGCTCGTCGCTCCCATCGACGGTGGGCTGTTCGACGTGAACGCCCTGCTCAACGTGAAGTGAGGCTTTCGGCACGCTCGCCGTCCCGCCGGCTCACCCGTCGTCTTCGGCGAGCACGATGAGTCGGTCGGCGGGTTTCGGCGTGAAGCCGTGCTGGCGGTTCTGCCACGGGTTCAGCACGATGCCGTAGCGCGCGCCAGCGTTGGGGTCGTGGATCTGGATCCCGAACGCGACCTCGCCGCGCGCCTTGGCAGCGAGCAGGAGGTATTCGAAGGTCACCGCCTGTCCCGGTGGAGCGTAGTGGGCGATGTCCTTCAGGTAGATTTCGCTGCCCTCGGACTGGAACAAGTCCTCCAAAACCGGACGCACCCGCGGTTCGTGAGTGATTTGGGCGAGCACCATGCTCACCATTTCGTTGCTGATCACGATGTCGTTGATCTCGGTGGTGGCTGCCAAGTCGCGGTTCCGTGGATCCAGGATCTCGCTGCACACCTCTTGCCCCTGCACCCCGGCTTTCTGGCGGAAATCTCTGAGCAGCAGGAGCGCGATGATGGCGCGGGTATCCGCAGCTTCGCTCTCGTCGGGGCCGTGAACGCCCGAAGCGTCCCCGAGCACCATGACCGTCGGGTAGCGCTCGGGCTGGACCTGCTCGAGCACGTGGCGATTGGTGAAGTCGCCGACCAGGTGCTGGATCCGGATGTTGTCGAGCCGACCGCTCTGGTCGGCGATCTCACGCTCGCGTTCGGCCTGCTCGACGGAGTTCACGAGCGTCACGGACGATCCGGCTCCCACGTAGGCGTCGAACTCCTTCAAGATCGGGAAGAGCTTCTCGTTGTAGCCGAGCACGAGCAGGTGTTCGACGGGCTTCTCGGAAGCGGCCGGGCTGGGCACCGCGAGGCCGTCGAAACGCAAGGGGCCCGCGTAGGGCTGCCAGCGGATGTGGTCGTCTTCGGCCACCAGCAAGAGCTCCTCGTCGGGCTGCACGACGTAGTCCGCGGGCGGGTTCAGCACGTGGGCCGAGCCATCCGCCTTGGCCACGCCCACCAGGCAGGCGTTCGGGAACTCGAGCAAGAGGTCGGCGAAGCGCCGGCCAGCGACCGCGGGAAAGCGCGCGTAGTGGATCTCGTTGCCCTCGAACTTGAAGAGCTCGTCGTACACCAGGCTGAGGCCGCTGATGCGCGACGTCTGGAGAATGATCTTCGAGATCAACTCGTTGGTGTTGATCACCTGGGCTCGGCCCCGGCTCGCGATCAGAGCGATCTCCCGGCTTTCGGCCAGCATCACTTCGGCGGTCACCTTGATGGCTTCGACCCGCCCTCGACCATCGGGGTGGTTGTAGAGCGCCATCAGCGTCTTGATCACGCGCCCGTCGGCCGAGTGGGGGTGATCCCGCTGAGCGTCGTCGACGAGCACGATGATGGACTGGGCGCGTTCGAAGCTGACCTTGGCCAAGTCACCCAACGCCACCGAGCTCCCGGAGCGCACCACGATCTTGACGCGCTTCGGGTGTTGCACCTTATCCCGAAGCGCTTCTTCCATCTCGACCTTGTCGAGCTCGGCCATCACCACGACGACGATGCGGCCCTTCTCGACGTTGGCCTCGGAGAGCTGGTCGATGACGCTGAACACCTTCTCGGACCAACCGAGGATCAGGAAGTGGCCATGCTCGAGCACCGGCGAGCTGCCGCGCTTGATGGCCTCGAGGCGCTCCTGGAAGTTGCCGGCGAGGGACGAAATCAGGAGACCGGCCACCACCACGCCGGACACCGTGGCCAGCGTCGACACGAAACGATTGGGGTTCCCTGCGTCCCCTCCCATGGTTCCGGGATCGATGAGCCGCGTGAAGTAGAACCACGAGCGGTCGAGCCAGCCGCCTTCCGCCAAGTCCACACCGGCGACTCCGCCCAAAACCGAGAGCAGCGTGAACACCACGACCAGGAGCATGGTGAACGCGAACAAGAAGAACAGCTGTTTGCCGGCACCACCGCTCAGGAACTCTTCCCAGCGATACCGAAAGCGCGCGCGAAATCCCCGCTCGATGGCCATCCGCTACTCCAGAGGGGCGAAGAGTCGTCGACAGCTGCCGCCAACGTCAATCGCCGACGCCGCGTGCTGCAAGGTTTTCAGCCGCTGGTGCAGCGCCACCGGATCGAAACGGCGCGCCGTTTTCGGGGTCGGCTTGACCAGCGTCCGAGAGCAGACTACCGCTCTTGCCGTGAGCCGTTCGGGAGAGATCCCCGGCCGTGACGACGCGACGACAGCCCAAGCTGTGAAGCCCACCGAATCGTCCTCGCCGGCCCCCACGAGCCCCGATCCCGAGTCGGGTGCTGCGTTGGACGTCGCTCGGGCCGAAGGGCCCGCGGCCGAGGTCGCGTCGGCGCCGGCAGCGTCTGCTGCCACACCCGACGCGCCCGAAGCTCCGCCGCCAGCCGCCGAGTCCCCGCCCTCGCCTGCGCCCGCCGTCGCGGACGAGGCACCCGCCGACGCGCCGCCGCCGGCCGCGGAAAGCGCTCCGCGCGACGAGCCTGCTCTTCAGGATGCCGAACCGGCGGGCGGCGCTTCGACCGAGCCTCCGATCGAGAGCCCGGCAGCGAACGAGGCGCAGCCCGCCGCGGCCGGCGCGCCCCCGGCAGGCGAGCCTCGACCGGTCGAGGCGTTGCCCGTCGAAACCGTCGCGGCAACGCCAGGCGAAGGCGAGCCCGAGCCGGCTGCCGAGACCGACGCCCCGAAAGAGGCGTCGAAAGCCGAAGCTGCCGTGCCGCCTCGTGAGCCCGAACCCGAGCGCGCAGCGCCGAGCGACAAACCCCAGAAGCCATCGCTTGCGCCTGCGAGCCGCGGTCCGGCGAGTCGCATGACGCGCCCGCCCGTCAGCCGTCGTGGGCACCATGTCCCGCACGGCCGGAGCCTCGGTACCCTCGCCATCGCCGCCCTCGGCGTGGTGTACGGCGACATCGGCACGAGTCCGCTCTACGCGCTCCGAGAGTGCTTCCACGGCGAACATGCCCTCGCCGTGAACCAGACCAACGTGCTCGGGATCCTGTCGCTCATCTTCTGGTCCCTCACCATCATCGTCTCCCTGAAGTACCTCGCCTACGTCCTTCGCGCGGACAACCGCGGCGAAGGGGGCGTGCTCGCGTTGATGGCCCTAGCGCTGGGAAATCGTGCCGGCTCGCGCTCGGGGATGGCCGTGATCGCATTGGGCCTGTTCGGCGCCGCGCTGCTCTATGGCGACGGCATGATCACTCCGGCCATCAGCGTGCTGTCGGCCGTGGAGGGCCTGGAAATCGCCACACCCGCCTTCGCGCGCTTCGTCGTGCCCACCACCGTGGCGATTCTCGCGCTGCTCTTCCTGGCGCAGCGCTTCGGCACCGCCAAGGTCGGCGCCGTGTTCGGCCCGGTGATGCTGCTGTGGTTCACCACGCTGGCCGCGCTCGGCATCCACCACATCGTGGAGCACCCGACGATCTTCCGGGCGGTCCTCCCCCACCACGCCGTGCATTTCATGGTCGAAAACGGCAAGGTGGGCTTCTTGGTGCTCGGCTCGGTGTTCCTGGTCGTCACCGGCGGCGAGGCGCTCTACGCCGACATGGGTCATTTCGGTGCGCGCCCCATCCGGCTCACGTGGATGGCGTTGGTCGCCCCCGCGCTGATGCTGAACTACCTCGGGCAAGGCGCGCTCCTGCTGGCGGACCCCAGCGCGGCGTCTCATCCGTTCTTTCGCACGGCGCCGGCCTGGGGGCTGATTCCCCTGGTGATCTTGGCGACTCTCGCCACCATCATCGCTTCGCAAGCGCTGATCTCGGGGGCGTACTCCCTGACGCGGCAGGCCACCATGCTCGGGTTCTGGCCGCGCGTCGAAATCCAGCACACGTCGTTCACCGAGATCGGGCAAATCTACGTGCCGAGCATCAACTGGATGCTGATGATCGCGACCATCGCGCTGGTGTTGGGCTTCGGGTCGTCCTCGAAGCTGGCGGCCGCGTACGGCATCGCAGTCACCACCACCATGGTGATCACGACTTTGCTCGCCTACGTGGTGGCCCGCCAGCGCTGGGGCTGGAGCCCGCTCGCGGCCGGCGCGCTCACGTTGATGTTCGTGTGCGTCGACTTGGCGTTCTTCGGCGCCAACGCCGTGAAGATCGCCCACGGCGGTTGGGTACCGCTGGTGATCGGCGGCGTGATCTTCGCGCTCATGACCACCTGGAAGAAAGGTCGCGAGATCCTGGGTCTCCGCATGCGCGAGAACATGATCCCGCTGACGGACTTCTTCGAGCTGATCCGCATCGAGCGCCCGGCCCGCGTGCCGGGAACCGCCGTCTTCATGACCAGCAACGCCGACGGAACGCCCCCGGCGCTGATGCAGAACTTCACCCACAATCGCGTGGTGCACCAGCAAGTGATTCTGCTCACGGTAGTCACGACCGAGCAGCCGCGCGTGATGCCCGACGAGCGCGTGAAGGTCGAGGACCTGCCCGAGGGGTTCCGGCGCGTCGTCGCTCGTTACGGCTTCATGGAGCAGCCCGACATTCCGCAGCTCCTCGAAGAGCGACACCTCGAAGACTGGTCCGTCGAGCACACGACGTTCTTCTTGGGGCGCGAGACGCTGCTCGCGACCAAGGAACGAGCTGGCATGGCCATCTGGCGCGAGAAGCTCTTCGCTTTCATGAGCCGGAACTCCCAGCGAGCCTCCACCTTCTTCAACGTTCCCTCCGACCGAGTGATGGAAGTCGGGTCGCAGATCGAGCTCTGATTCGGGCAGGCGACCCGTCGGAACGGCAGCGCACCGGAACGCCACGAATGGCGTGGTGGTGCGAAATCTTCCGGCTCCGTCGAGCGTATGGAGTGTCGAGCGTAAGGAGACGATGGGCCCGTCGTTTCAGCAGCGGGTCCCCGAAGAATGTCCCCCCCACCCTCCGCCACCCTAGTCCCCCACCCCGCGCCGCGCGCCGGCTTCGGTCGCCGGTTCGCGCTCACACTCACGCTGGGCTTGGCCTTGGTTTCCCTATCGCTTCCTGCGCTCGGGGACTCACGGCCGGCCAAGACCGCGCGAGCAGCTCGCCCTGCTCCGATGACGGTCGCTCCCGCCCGCAAGGTCGAGGTGCTCTGGGGTGGGCAATGGTGGGCAGCCGAGGTGCTCGAGACCCGTGCTGGGCTCCAGCGCATCCACTACACGGGCTGGGGCGCCGAGTGGGACGAGTGGGTCGGCCCGGAGCGGGTGAGGGTCGCTGCGGCTCCCTCGGCCTCGCGTCCGCTCCGGAGCGCGCGGGTCGGACAGAAAATCGAAGTCGAATGGCACGGCTCGTACTTCCCGGCCGAAGTGCGGCAGATCAAGAACGGCTTCTACAAGATCCGCTACACGGGCTACGGGCCCGAATGGGACGAGTGGATCGAGCTCGACCGGATGCGCGCGCCCACCGGTAGGACCGCGACGCCCACCGGTCCGACTGCGCCCGAGATCGCGGGCTCGTGAAGCGAACGTCGCCGAAATCTCAGTCGACGACCTTGAGGCCCTTGTCTCGTAGGGGCTGGATGGGACCGAGATCGCCTTCGGGCGTGCCGGCGACGTAGAGGAACTTCAGCTTCTTCATGTCTTTGAGCGCGCTGTAGTCCTTCACCTGAGTGCGCTGGATGCTGAGCCTCTCGAGCTTCACGAGCTTGGCGATGGGGCTGAGATCCCGAACCGGTGTGTCGTCGAGGGCGAGCTCCGTGAGGTTCGTGAGGCCGGCGAGCGGACCGAGATTCGTCACCTGGGTACGGCCGAGATCCAGGCGATCGAGCTTGGTGAGCTTCTCGAGCGGTGCCAGGTTGGCGACCTTGTTGATGCTGGCCCGGAGGCTTTCGAGCTCGGTCAGGCCGGCGAGCAGCGACAGGTCATCGAGGTCGCCGGGACCGAGGAAGAGCTCCTTCAGGTTCTTGGCGTGCGGCAAGATGCACGGGTCGAGCTCGTGGGTGTCGATCTGGGAGAGATTCAGGCTCTTCAGCTTGCCGAGGTCGGCCTGCGTGATGTCGCCCTCGGCCTTGGCGAGCTTCTTCCGCACTTCGGCCTCCACGCCTTTGTCGGCGAAGGAAACCGCGGGTCCCTTGGGGCAGTCGGCGGCGCTGCGCTTGGTGCGAGGCTTCTTCTCTTCTTTGGCAGGCTCGGCGGACTTGGCCGCCGACGCTACGGCAGCCGGGGCCGCTGGAGCGGCGGCCGTCGCCGACTTCGCGGGCTCGGCCTTCTTTTCTTCGTCGCAGCCCCACACGCCGAACGTCAGGGCAAGAACCAAAAACCAGCGGGACCTCGGCATGGGCGCACTCTAAATCAACCGCCCGCCATCGGCGACAACGTTCCTACGTCGAGCACGAGACGCGCGTCCGAGACGAGGAAGCGCCTCGGTCAGGCGGCACGCGACTTCTTCAGGACGGAGCTCACGAAGAGCGCGGTCATCCCGACGGCGGGCAGCCCGGCGAGGCTCCCGACGATGGCGCCCAGCATGGCGACCACCGCGAGGAGCCCGTTGTCGTCGCCGCGCTCGTAGAACAGAGCGAAGGTCGTCCAGCCCCCGATGGCGAGGGGCCAAAGCGCGAGCACGATGCATCCGTTCGCAGTGCGGTGGCTGGTCTCGGCCCGGCGCAAGAGGTTTTCCGCGAGAATGCCTCGATAGCGCAGATATTCCGGCTCGAGCTCCGACACCTCGATGGAAACCAGCACCGCGTCGGCGTCCTTGGAGCGACCCGCGGCGAAGTGGGCGTTCGCGCGGAGCAGCACGGACAGCGCGCGCCACTCGGGAGCCATGGGTACGCCATTTTTCGCGTCCCCACCCAGCACGGCGAGCACGTCGTCGTGCGCAGCGCCGAGCGTCGAGCACAAGGCTCTCGCCACGCGGTAGCTGGAGTCCGCCATCAGGTCGTCCAGGTTGGGATCGCAGCGCTCGAGCCAACGCGTGGCGCCCGCGACGTCGCCCTCGCGAGCTGCTCCGCGCGCGAGCGCTCCGAGCACGAGCTGTCGATGCCGCGGAACCGTCAACGCATCGAGGGCGCTTTCGAGCAGTGCGCGCTGGCGCACCGGGTCCTGGTCGAGCTCGCGACCGAGGGCCAACGCCAGGAAAGCGAGGTCGTCGGCCGCGCTGTAGTCACCGGCGAGCGCACGCTGCCGGAGGGAACGATGGACGCCGAAGGCTTCGTCCATGCGCCAAGCGGGCACGCGCGTGCCGTCCAAGAGCGGCGCGAGGAGCGCCGGCGCCGGTCGCTCGACGCCGAGCTGGGCTCGGAGACGAGCCAACCGCTCGGGCTCGCTGAGGGCCCGGGCGGCAGGCGGGGCGAAGACCGGCAGCTCCGCACGGGCGCTGAACAGGTTCTCGGCGGCGCAATACTGGCAGGCCACACGCCCCCCGGCCTCGGGCAACGCCAGGGGCGCCCCGCAGTGGTTGCAGAGCAGAACGCGCGCTTCGAAGCCGTAGTTCTTGCCCACCGAAGCGGACGATAGCGGACTCCGTTCGCCGCGCGCCAGGGGCTTCGATTCAGTAGCGGTGGGTCACCAACTGCCGATAGTCGGTCACGCCCGGCCACTGTGAGTTCAGCATGGCCGCGCCGGAACACGCGTGTCCGAAGACGTTGCCGTTCTCGTCGCTGATGAGCGCTTCTTCGACGGGACCCATCCCCGCCGCGAAGACGTATCCGACGAAGTACGAATCGTAGCCGGTCACGTGGTCGTATTCGCTGCCGTACGAGTAGCCGCTGCCGTCGTCGATGAGGTGCGAGAAGTCGCGGTAGGACCAACACGCGGGCGACGGACCGTAGCCACCGTGGTGCAGGACGATTCGGACAGCGTCGTTGTACTGGCCGCCCCACGGATGGTCGGGACGGAACGGCGACGCAGCGGTGAACTTCTTCCGGAGCGGGACCTCGCTGTAATAGACGTTGTAGTAGACACCGTTCACGTAGGTGTCGAGCGTCTGCCACTCACCGAGATCGTTCCCGTCGATGCCGTCGGACCACATCAGACCCGAGTTCTGTCCCGTGTAATGGTCCTTGTAGCTGATGGCCTTCCAGGTGGCGCCGGGTTCGCACGACGTCTTCGGATAGGTCATCCAGTCGCCGACCTCGACCACCTTCTTCTGGTTCGCGTAGACGAAGAGCATCCCGTAGTCGTTGACGCAACCATCCGCACCGTGCTTCTCCCAGATCAGGAGCTTGCCCGGCGGATTTCCGGGAAGCCGCTGGTAGGCGTTGTAAACGTCCCAGAATCCGCCCGCGCCGCTCGCGTCCCAGTAGAAGCGGAAGTAGTTCGAAAACGTGCCGTTCCGTCTGTAGAAGTACGAAACGTACGGATGGTCCGCGGTGTAGTTCTCCGACGGCAGATAGCGACGAAGGTCGGTGTTGTCGCGAACGTTCGGCATCCACGGCGCCATCATCGCTTCGGAGCTCGACGCCGTGGTCTCGTTCTCGGACACCGACGCGGTGCAGCCTGCGGTGGCACCCAGCGCGACCGTGAGCGCCGCGAGAGTGCGTGAGCTCATCACCCGAAGAATCGACATGGTCAGGCTCTACCACGAAGCGAAGCCCCACGAGCAGTCGACGAGCGCTGCGTCACAAATACTCAGCGATAGGCCGTGCGCGGCACGAGGAGCTCGGAGAGCGTGACCAGGTCGCGCAGGCGCGCGGCGATCTTTTCGGGCTCGAACTGGCCGGAGGAATCCATGAGGCGCAGCGCGCCGTCCGCGGTCCCAAGCTCGAGGCCGGCGAGACCCGAGCTCAGAGCGAAGGACCGAGCGCCAGCCGGCCAGCCTTCCATCTGCGCGCAAGACTCGGGGACGACCTGACCGAGCAGGATCTCGACGCCCGCCGGAACGCCTTCGTGCCAGCGTTGCTCGACGGTCACGGCTCGCCCGTCGCGTTCGAGCGTCAGCTTCGGCGGCGCGGGATGCAGTGCCCCGTCGAGGAGCGCAGCCAACGCTCGCCAAGCCGCGAAGTCCACGGCAGCTGGCGCAGGCAATGCACGCGTCGCTCGCGGCAGGAGCCGCGCGATCTCGAGCGCTGCCCGCGCCACGCGCTCCACGGGCTCGCGGCTGGCGCCGGATCCCGAAAGTGCGAAGACGAGACGGCGATCGTCGAGCCGTTGCAGCTCGAACCCCGCGAGCAACGGCCGGAGCGCGTCCGCCAACGCCTGCACCTGCGCTCCGTCGTGACCACGCAGGCGAAAATGGCCGATTTCCACGCCGTCCGAGCCGAACACCCGCTCGAGGCCGGACTTGACCGCCCCGACGAGTCCCAGCCCGAGCGGCTCGAACGAGAGCTCCCCGAGCAAGTGGGCCTCCGCCCTCAGGTGCTCGCGGTGAACCATCACGTCTACGTGTTCGACCCGCGCCACGAGGCGTTCGTCTTCGAGCTGCATGCCGACGTCGCGCCCGACTTCGTTCCAGACCTTCTCCAGCCGCGGCTTCCCCACGTTGGGCGGAGCGCGTCGGGGGACGTCGGATTCGGAAGCCGAGCTCGCCACGAGCGTGATCGGCAACGACAACACGAGGTCCTTCCCCAAGCGTCGCCTGACGCGTACCTCGACCATCCACCACACGCGGAACATCCCGCCGCTCGAGCTCGGAGGTAGCTCGGGAACGCGGAGCGAGAACTCCACGGGCTCCGCCTCCCGGAACTCCTTCGCCGGCACGTCGACCTCCCAGCGTCCGAACTCGCCACGCCGCTCGAGGCTCGGCGCGTACTCGTGGCCGACCAGCGAGACGTGAATGCCGGTGTACCGCGCGTGCTCCACGTTGCTGAGGGCAACGGCGCCCCGCAGGGTTTCTCCCGCGGCGAGCTCCGAGCTCGCCAGGCTCACTTCAGCGTGGGGCTCGCGCTCTTTCGGGCCGTCCGGAGCGCTCGAGTAGAGCAGCGGCTCGCCCGAACGTGTGGTCGGAGGTGGCAGGCCCACCACGACGACGTAGCTCGACCGGAGGTCCGGCCACCACGGGATCGACAGGTGGGCGCGGAGCTCGTAGGCGCGCCGCACGAGGTGGCCGTCGAACGTCGGCGCGGCGTCCGGGGGGAGAGTGAAGCGACAGGTGTAGGTCTGCTTGCCCTGGGGGAGCTCCCCGGCCGGGGCGACCCGCGCCCCGAGCGCGAGCGGGCTCAGTGTCGCGTAGCGGTCTCGATTCCCGAGCGCCACGAAGGTGTCGCCGGTGAGCAGCACGTCGAAGTAGTCGATGGGAACCGGGCGGACCGCCTCGAGCTCGAAGCGCACCTCGAACGAGGTGCCTGGAAGCACGCGGCGCGGCAGGTAGACCGCGAGATGCGGGCGCCTTCGCGTCAGCGCCATGACGTTTTCCACGCTTTCGAGCCGCCCGGGTGACTGCGAGTCACCCGAATCGCGCCGCGCGGGCGTGCACCAATGGGCGCAGGTGGATTCAAAGACACCCTATTCACGCCGTTCCTCGCCCCGCTGACGCAAGGTCACCCATTTTCGTCGGTCACTTCTGACGCGCGAGCGCGCCCAGGCACTCGTAGGCCGCGTACTTGTAGCTTTCGGCGAGCGTCGGGTAGTTGAACACCATCTCGATGAAGAGGTCGACGCTCGCATTGCAGTGCAAGGCGGTCTGACCGATGTGGACGAGCTCGCTGGCTCGCTCTCCGATGACGTGGACGCCCACCACGCGACGCGTCGAACGCTCGACCACGAGCTTGGTGATGCCCTCGAGGTCTCCCGTGATCTGCCCGCGGGCGTTGTTGCGGTAGAGCGCGCGACCGACGACCACGTCCATGCCCTTCACGCGAGCGGTCTCCTCGGTCTCACCGACCGCGCTGACCTCCGGGATGGTGTAGATGCCGTAGGGGACGATTTCCGCTACAGCCTGCTTGTAGGAGAAGCCGAAGGCCTTGCAGACCGCGACCCGAGCCTGCTCCATGCTGGCCGATGCCAGCGCCGGGAAGCCCACGACGTCCCCTGCGGCGAGCACGCTGGGCACCGTGGTCCGGTAGTCCTTGTCGACCGGCAGGTACCCGCGGGCATTGGCCGACACCCCGATATCCTCGAGCCCGAGCCGCTCCGTGTTGCCGATGCGCCCCGCCGCGAACAAGAGGTACTCGCTATCGACGGGGCCGGACGAAAGCTCCGTGACGATGCTCTCTCCTCGCCGCTTCACACCGGTCCAACGCTGGCCGAGTACGATGCGGATGCCGAGGTGGCTCATGGCTTCGCGCAGCCGCGCGACGATCTCGTGATCCAAGAACGGCAAGATGTCGTCGCGAGCGTCCACCAGCGTCACCGCGACGCCGAGAGCTGCGAACATGCACGCATACTCGCAACCGATCACCCCTCCCCCGAGGATGGTCATGGACGCCGGCAGCCTCTCGATCTTCAGGATCTCGTCACTGTCGTAGATCCCGTGATCGGCGAAGTCGATGTCCGCGGGCTGGTGCGGACGTGAGCCCGTCGCGATCAAGACATACTCACCGCGCACCCGTCGCTCACCGCTCGAGCTCCTCACGAGCACCGTGTTCGCATCGATGAAGCTGCCCCAGCCTTCGATGTACGTGACGCCGTGGCGCGCCAGGTTCTCGCGTATGGAGCGTGAAGCCGACTCGGCGATGGCATTCTTGCGCGCGATGAGCCGCGGCACGGTGGCGTCGCGCGCAAGCTCGACGGCCACGCCGTACAGGTTGCGCGCGCGAAAACCGGACAGGTAGAGAGCGGTTTCGCGCAGCGTCTTACTGGGGAGCGTCCCGGTGTGGACTGCCGCACCGCCGGGCTCGGGTTCGCCTTCGATCACCGCCACGCGTTTGCCGAAGTAGGCCGCCTGCGCCGCGCCCTTCTCCCCGGCCGGACCCGAACCGATCACCACGAGGTCGAAGGAATCGGCGCTTTCGCTCCCCATCCGGTCATCGTAGATCGAGATCGAGATGGCCCACGAGCCCGTCGTCGACGCCTGGATCCAACACCCGAGCCCCGAGTTTCTGGCTCATCCGATGTTCGCGTCCCTCCGGCGCTGGATGGGGAACTTGGAGATCCCGCAGAGCATCCCGCCCGACGTCACCACGGCGGTGCTCGAAGCCGCCGGCGTCCGACACGCCCTGGTCTCGGCGTGGTACGGCCCGAGTGGGACGTTGATCGGCAACGACGAGGTCGCAGCCTTGGTGCGGCTGCGTCCCGACCTCTACACGGGCATCGCATCGGTCGATCTCGCCCGACCGATGGAAGCGGTGCGCGAACTCCGACGCGCAGTGAAAGAGCTCGGGCTACGCGGCCTCCGGATCTTGCCTTGGCTCTGGGATCGGCCGCCAGATGATCGGCTCTACTACCCGCTCTACGCCGAGTGCATCGAGCTCGGGATCCCGTTCTGCCTCCAGGTCGGGCACACCGGGCCTCTCGCTCCGTCCGAGCCCGGCCGGCCCATCCCGTACCTCGACCGCGTGGCGCTCGACTTCCCCGAGCTCGTGATCGTCGGCGGCCACATCGGCTACCCGTGGCACGTGGAGATGATCGCGCTCGCCACCAAGTACGAGAACGTCTTCATCGACACGAGCGCGTACAAACCGAAGCGCTTTCCGCCGGAGCTCGTCAGCTTTCTCGCGGGACACGGCCGGCGCAAGGTGCTCTTTGGCTCGAACTACCCGATGATCGACCCCGGCGCGTGCCTGCGCGAGCTGCCGGAGCTCGGCCTCGACGACGCGACTCGCCGCGCCTTCCTCTACGAAAACGCCGCCCGCGTGTTCGGCCTGACGCACGTGCTAACTTCGAGCTCATGACGCGAGCCATCGTCCCGGCTTTCTTGCTGGCGCTCATTGCGCTTTCCGTCGGCTGCGGCAGCGACGAAACGAGCGAGAAAAACAGCGAAAACACCGGGGGTGCCGGGGGCAGCGGCGGCACGCCGAGCGATGACCCGCTGGTCTTGGTCCCCCCCACGCGCCTCGACGCTAGCGCGGCGACCGACTGTCCGGCGGCGTTCCAGACAGCCCCGAGCGACGGGCAGCACGCAGGCTACGACGTCGCGGGCGAAGCGCGAAGCTTCCTGCTACGACTTCCGAGCGGTGGCGACGCGACGCCGCGGCCGCTCCTCGTAGCGTTCAACGGCACGGGCGAAACGGGCCAGGCCATCTACGACCGTGCCCACCTCGTAGACTTCGTGAACCGGGGCTTCATCGTCGTCGCGCCCGACAGCGCGGGACACGGAACGCTGTGGCCCGTGTGGGACGGCCTGCGCGAGCCCAAAGACGAGACCCTCGAGAACCTGGATCTCGACTACTTCGACAGCTTGGTGAAGTGCCTCGGCGCCCATCACTCCGTCGACGCGAAGCGCATCTACGTCGCGGGGCACTCGGCGGGTGGCATTTTCGCGAATCGTGTGCTCCGAGCGCGCTCTCAGCTGCTCGCTGGTGGCATCCCGGCATCCGGCATCTTCGACTTCACCGCGCCGGAGCCGCCGCCCGCACTCTACGAGCTATCCGTGCTGGTCACCTGGGGCGGCGACGACGACGCGTGGAGCGGCACGGCCGCGGGCGCTACCGTTCCCGAGTTCAACTTCGTGGAGCAAGCCGCACTCGCGAGCCAGTACTACGAGAAGCACGCGGAGCAGGCCCACTGCCGTGGAAAGAGCTTGGGGCATGCCTGGCTCGACGGGGCGAACGGCTGGATGATCGACTACCTCCTGGCGCACCCGAAGGGACTCGCCAAGGGTGGACCTTGGAAGTTCCAGTCACCGGAACCGAGCGCAAACTTCGAGTGCAGCGACGGCGCAGCCACCTTCGAGAATACGAACCAGGTGACGTGTGGGACGACCAAGACCGAGACCTGCCGCTCGTATTGCCAGCTGATCGGCGATTGCGCCGCCGAGAACGCCACCGTCGAGCCCGTGCTCGGCCCCGAGCTCGAAAAGCTCGGCTTCAGTGGCCCGAACCACCTCGAGTGCGGCGGCTGCTTGAGCCGCTGCGAGACGGATGCGACCGCGGGCGGCAGCGCAGATCAGGGTGTGCTCGATTGCTTTGCCGCCGAGGCGAGCAGCGCACAGTGCGGCGGCGGCATCCCCGGCGCGATGCCCTTCGTGAACGCGACCAACAAGTGCTGCCCGGGTCAGACGGCGAGTCAGGTCTGCAAGACCTTGTGTACGGCCGTCGCGTCGAACTCGGCGGCTTCGGCGCTCTTTGGCGGCTGCGCCGGCTGGAAATGAAGCCCAGCGAGCCTCCGCGCCGAATCGAGTGGCCATCAACCGCGCCTCGAGATCGCGACCTCCTGCTCTCGGACCTCGAACGCCACTTTGCGCTCCGCGCACCCGGGTTCCTGTCGTGGGACGAGTGCCACGACTTCACCAACGCAGTCTATCGAGCGCGGGAGAGTTGGACGCCGGCGTTCGGCGGCGAGCAGTACTCGCTCGGGCGCGCGTGGTATACGCACTACGAGGAAGACCTCTCGGAGGAGTACTTCGCCCACGCCGCCGAGTCGGACGCGCTGGTCGAAGCCACGCTGCCCGGCCTGCAAGCTCGCATGCTCGAAGCCGTCTCGCTCCTGACCGCTGAGCGCGCGGAGCGGCGCTCGGGCTGGTGTGGTCCCGGCGTCCACGTGTTTCCGAGCGGCGACGTGGTGGCGCGCCGCGGCGGCGTGGTCCATTTCGACACCGAAGGGCTCGACCGGGAGCAGATCGCCGCGGGAAAACCGGCGCTTTCGCTGCTCGTGATGCTGCACGCGCCGCAGCGCGGCGGCGGCATCGCCATCTGGGACGTGCGCTATTCGGGCGCCGACGACGCGACCGAGGAGGAGCTCGAGCGCCCGAACACCATCGTCGAGTACGGCGTCGGCGAGCTCTGCGTCTTCGACAGTTACCGCCTGCACCAGATCCAGCCCTTCGGCGGGCGGCGCGACCGCATCAGCGTCACCGCTCACGCGGTCGAGGTCGAGCGCGGGCGCTGGGAAGTCTGGTTCTGAAGCCTGGCGTGAAGCGCAGATTCAGGGGCACGCGAGCCACGGCGCCTCCCCCCAACAGGTCACGCGACCCGCTTGGATGCCGCATGTCCTCGTCTTGGCCGAGAGCTGCATGGCGCGCACGCCAGGGATGCTCTTCGGCTTCGCGCTGTGTGCGCCGTCGTGCTCGAACGCGCCTCCGAGCTGTCCTGCTTGGTCGCTTCCCCAACACCGAACGCGCCCGCCGTCGTCCCAAACGCAAGCGTGGTCGTAACCGACCGCCAAGCCGCGCGCGTCGTGCACATCGGCAACCGTGAGGGGGCCGCGTCTCGTGGTGAGCTCACCCGCGCCGAGCAGGCCCAACCAGTCTCGACCCCAACACGACACCTCGCCCGAGCCGTGCAGGGCACAGCCATGGGAATTCCCGTAGCCAGCGGAAATCACGCCGCTGAGTCCCGGTACGCGCGCGCCCACCGTGGCCAACCTCGGCGTGAACTCGGCGATTTCGCCGCTGCGCAGCACGGCGACGCCCTGGGTGGCGCCAAGATGGATGGAACGCACGCCCGTCAGCTCGAGCTTCGTCGGACGCTGCTCGACCGCGCTCGGTTCGCGAAACGTGCTGAAGCACCACACCGAGTCTCCGGGCGCGGCCACTGCACAGGTTTCGTCCTCCGCCGTCGAGATGGACGTCGCGCCAGTGAGCTCGGGCGCGCGTCGCAGGTCGACGTCGATGGCGAGCTCGCCGGCACGCGCGCGGCCGGCCGCATCGACCGGGTGGCGAAGCCGGAAACAGACGACTCCGCCGTCTCGCAGCCGCGCACATCCCGAGCCGCGGCCGACGCTCACTTCGACGGCGTTTTCGATGCTGGGCGCCACGGCGGATGCGTTACCGAGCGTGCAGAGCAAGCGTCCGTCCGCGAGTGCGGCGCACACGGCGTCGCTCCCCACCCCTACCTGTTGCGCATTCTGACCCGCGCTCGGACAGCTGCCGGCGGGACGGCAGCCAGCCAATGGAGCGAGTCCGAGGACGATCGCGACCGCACTCGTCCCGCGCGTCGCGTGATCCAACGAGCGCCGCGCGCGACGTGCGAGAGGAGCCAATTGCCACGACGATTCTGCCACGCGAGAAACCACTTCAGGAGCGCCGAGTCACCCGATGGGGCGGAGGTAATGGAACTTCGGCAGCGCCAGATCCTGCGGAGTGAGCGCGTAGGAATCGTCGCCCGGGATCAAGTAGACGACGTCGGACTGAACATGGGAAAAATCGATGGAGGCGACGGCCTGCACGATGTAGCCGAAGACATCGCGCCGCCAGAGGTTCTCCTCCGGGATGTTGCAGCGCTGCGCGATGGCCTGGTCCGTGGGCGACCCGTGTACCAGCAAGAACGCCATGGTGAACGTGAGGTAGCGCGGTGGCGGATCGTAAGACGGAGCCTGACGCGCGCCTTCTTCGGTCACCATGCCCTGCGTCCACATTTCGAAGTCGTCGATGGCCTTCTGGTGGTCGGGCCAATAGTCCCAACAGCCGCGCTCGACGGACGCGAAGTTCGCGTTGATGTGCTGTGCAGCCTGGTAGTAGAGCTGCCGCTTCTGGATGGGCGTCTGGATCGAAGGCTGGGAGCGGACGAGTTCGTGCAGCGCGCGCCGGAACGGATCGTTCGGGTAGGTGCGCACGGCGAGCTCGACGGCGAAGATCGAGTTCGACACGTCTCAGCCCCACCCCGAGCCCGTGGAGCGGCCGAACGAGCCGCTGCGGCCGCTCGTGCGGGGCCCGCTGCTCCGCCCGGTTCCGTAACGCGTACCCAGCACGACGCCGGTCCCGGCGGCCACCGCGACGCCGACCGTGCCGATGGCGATCTTCGTGGCCTTGCTCATCGAGCCGGTGCCGTCGGGGCTCCCGCTCGGGGCGGACGTGCTCGAACCGAACGACGTGGCGCGGGGCGCGGGCGACCACGAACGCAAGGACGACGACCGCCGGTTGGGCGCCAGCTTCGTGCGCGAGCCGGTGCTTCCGCCGTCCCAGCCGTAGTCCGTCCAGAAGCCCTCGGACGAACCGGTGTCGCCGCCGTAGTAGTAGGGCGGCCAGTCGCCGGCTTGCTCGAGCTTCTGCCGCTCCTCGGCGGTCACGCTCGGAGCCCCCGCGCTGAAGTCGGTGGCCGCCACCATTTTCACGTCCACGCCGGCCTTCTCGTAGTCCAGGAAGTCCTGGTTCAGGTCGTCGAGCTCCTGCGTGTCGGCGCCGCCGGGCACGACGTAGAGCAAGCGCCGAACGCCGAGCTTCTTGAGGGCGTCGGGCGGAGGCAACTTGGCGACGTAGCGGTTGTCGAACTGCCGCGTCTCGTCCAGGTAGGCCGCGAGCCGGTTGCGGTCCAGTACGAACAGCGGAACGGCGGAGAGTGTGCGCCGCGCCTGAGTCTTGGCGAAAAGCGGCTGGTAGTAGGCGGCGGCGGCCAGCGTCATGTGCGCGGGGACGACTCCCCGCGGGTGCGGCCAGTT
>Ga0268298_10002772_pt1 | contig 18679 bp, 18 predicted proteins | sample WWTPWeurt_MetaG_FD_194462 | JGI IMG/M metagenome (GOLD analysis project Ga0268298, IMG submission 194462) | Activated sludge microbial communities from WWTP in Nijmegen, Gelderland, Netherland - WWTP Weurt | ecosystem: Engineered > WWTP > Aerobic digester > Activated sludge | place...
CGGGATCTTTCCACCCGATAGAAGCGATCGAAGATGCGCTGCTGATCGGCAGGCGCGATACCAATGCCGGTATCAATGACCCGAATGATGGCCTGGTTATCGGTGGAACGCAAGGTGACGGTCACCTTACCACCGGCCTGAGTAGCCTTGATGGCATTGTTGGTCAAGTTGAGAAAGACCTGCTTCAATCTGTCGGCATCGGCATAAACCCAGATCGACGACTGCGGCAGAATGAACTGAATCTCTATCTGCTCAGGCGCAATAACGGTAACAGTGTCTTCCACACTGGCCATTACCTCGCGCATGTCAACCACTTCTTGTTGGTTGATGATAGCCTGACCGGCATCGGCGCGTGCCAACTGCAAGAGGTCGGAAACAAGTCGAATCAGCCGTCCACTCTCATCTGATATCGTCTGTAGTGCCTCACCAAGAAGGTTGGCATCGATGTTCGACCCACGGCGTAGGAGCAATTTGGTATAGCCCTGAATCGAAGTCAGGGGCGTACGCAATTCGTGAGAGGCGTCAGCCACAAACTGACACTGGATGTTGAGCGACTCTTCCAGACGATTCAATAACTTATTGAAAGCACGGCGCAACTCCAGAGTCTCAACAGGCTCATGGGTATCGACCTCCAGGCGCTGCCGCAAATCCATAGAGGCCAGCTTGGTGGTGGCCGCCAGGAGCTGGGTAAGCGGGCGCAATATCAAATCGGCGAGGAACCAATTGATGCCCAAAAGAATAAGAAGAAGCGGGATATAGAAAGGAACGAAGCGAAAGAATTCCTGGGGCGGAGCACCGGAAACGCTGAAGACTATGACATGGCAAATAATGATCGGCAGAACACCTGACATGGTCATAAACATGGCCAGTCTTGCCTTCATTGATTTTGACCATTCAGACTTTTCCAAGGCCTACCTATCGAGTAAATATACGCTTGCGAACACGGAAAGACACTGCACTATTTTGAACTATTTTCTGCCCGGCATCGTCAACCAATTTTGCCGGCCCCGACTTCATCATATCTGTTGACTTCGTCGTAAAAAATTCTCTTGAATTCTGGCATCAAGGCCTGGTTGGTGACAAGACAGGAGCCGGTATAAATGGAAGAACCACCGGCAAGGTCGAAATAGGCGCCCCCGGCTTCCTCTACCAGGATCTTCATGGGAGCCAGGTCCCAGGGCTTCACACCTACCTCCAGCATGGCCTCGGCCCGTCCTTCAAAAACTAGAGAAAAACCCAGATAGTCGCCAAAACCCCTCTGCCTATCGGTGACGGAGACACAATGAGTGAGTGCCGGCCAGAGGCCTGACTCCAGAATACGATTGGGTCCGCCGAAATTGAATAAGGACCGCTCCAAACTGTCCACCGAGGAGACCCGAATTTGTCGGTTACCCTTGAAAGCCCCCTGACCTCGCACGGCATAAAAACTCTCCTGCATAGCCGGAGCATGCACCAGGCCAAGTACAACGTCTTCTTCCACTTCCAGAGCCAGGAGAGTAGACCAGATTGGAATGCCCCGCGCGTAGTTGAAAGTACCGTCGATGGGATCAATGATCCAGGTGCGCTCCCGTTTGCGCATCTCGCCTTCTTCTTCTCCGAAGATGCCATCCTGAGGGAAATGCTCGGCCAGTTCGGTGCGAATATAACGCTCTACTTCTTTATCGGCCCTGGTAACGGGCGAACCGTCGTCCTTGGTATCAACCTCGATACCGATGTCAAAATATTGCATTGCTATTTCACCGGCACGTGCCACCACACGTCGGGCGAAAGAAAGCTCATGAACAAAAGAAGTCATTGATCGAAAAGAATCCAATTGAAAGCGGCTGACCAATGATAACCCGCGCCGGTCAGCCCAAAGAGCATATATCAAGAACTAGAAAAAAAGCTTGAAACAAACCCGAAAATTAGACGAAAACTCCCGGCGGCCCTAAAGCCGACGGGAGTTCCGCGTAGATCAGGTCAGGTCCAAGCTCTCGCTGGGAGATTTTTAGAACAGGTATTCGTAGATGGCTCTAGCGCCACGACCAACACCGACACCTATGTCACGCACATCAATGAATGTGCCTTTGACCAGGCGCTCCCAAATGAATCCTTTCTGTCTTTCAGCGTATGCCAAGCGCATATCTTGCTCAGCATTCTTCTCTTCAACAGCTTTCATACGAGCTTCCAGACTGTCGACACGTGCTTTCAGTTGGTTGAGTTCACCACGGAACTCTTCCAGAAGAGCAGCAAACTTTTCGAGGTCAGCTTTATCGGCTTTCTTCGCAAGGCGCTCTTGAATGCACTGTTCGTATTTGTAGAGAGCAGCTGCCAATTCAAAACGTGTTGTGGATTTCTGACCACGGTATGTTCTGTCTGGATAGCCAACCAGTACGTGGCATTCGCCATTTACCAGTTCTTTGAGGGCATTGTAAGCCCACTCGTTACCCACTACGTCTGTCAACTCGCTGATATTCGTAGCCCCTTGAGCATTCGCGCTATTTGCGTTGATCAAGGTGCTCGCACTTACAGCAACGAGTGCAGTAAGAAAGGTTGCAAACCCCTTTTTCATAATAGTAATCACTCCTTCAGCAATGACCTGACTCTAACGTTCGCCATCATAGCTTAAATATTCCAGGCGTTAGTAGTAGTAAAACCTAGAAAAACGTCCGGGCAAAATAATAGCTCATCAAAAGCCGCATCTACTGGCGCATTCAGGCTTATTAAATCAATCTAATAATTTACATTCGGATCGCCCAAAATATATCCGATCGAAATCCCGAAAGGCTGATAATACTTACCTTCTTGGCATCAAAAGTCTCGGAACTCAGTCCTGTTACAGCTCTTGGAAGTGCCACCATTTCAATCATTGCATTATCGGAAACAGTTATCAGAAGCGGCTGCAAAGAGAATCGCGTTACTTCGATTTACTTACGCGGAGAGGAAAACAAATTCGTAAACATGATGCTGAAGTCAGCAAGAGAAGCCCTGGTATTCAAGAGATTGCACTGAAAAATCTCTCCTTATATGTAGTTACGCAGGCCCCTGCTTCGCAAGTCAAGATAAAGAATTTGTCCGGTGAACAAATGGCAAATTGTGAGCGCGCCGAGAGCCGCCATCATCTAAAATAAGCCTTTGCCTGCCGCTACATTGCCGCGGCGTTTCACCATATACAGTGCGGGGTCTGAATTGGAGCTGAGAATCGCCCACCTTTATGCTCATTTCCTCAACATCTACGGAGACAGAGGAAACATCATCGCCTTGAGCCAGAGGGCCCGCTGGCGCCAGGTGGAAGTCAAGGTCGATGCCATCGACCTGGGACAGGAAATCGATCCGGACTTTTACGACTTCTACTTCGTGGGAGGCGGGCAGGACAAACAGCAGATTGTCATTGCCGAAGATTTGCGGAAAAAGGAAAAGCAAATCAAGGAAGCCATCGGCAATGGTGCGGTAATACTCTCCGTATGTGGTGGCTATCAGCTACTTGGGCACTATTACAAACCACACGAAGGACCGGAATTAAAAGGTATTTCGTTGGTTGACGCCTACACGGTGGCAGGCAATCGCCGCATGATCGGCAATGTACTCGTCAAAAGAGACGATGCCACCACTCTTGTCGGCTTTGAAAATCACAGCGGCAAAACCTTCCTGGGCAAAGGCGTGAGCGCTCTGGGCAAAGCCATTGTCGGCAACGGCAATAACGGTGAAGACAAACTGGAAGGTCTCGCTCAGGGCACCGTCTATGGTACTTATTTGCACGGTTCCCTGCTGCCGAAAAATCCTGGTTTTGCCGATCAACTTCTCAGCCAGGCCCTGGCCAGACGCTACGGCCCCCAGCATTTACAGCCCCTCGATGATCACTTCGAGAACCAGGCTCACAAACGAGCCATGACCCTTCCCGCTTGAGAATCCCAGTGAAAACAATCTCCATCCTCATTCCCGTATTCAACGAAGAAAAGACCCTGGTCACAGTTCTGGACATGGTAGCCAACGCCGACACCCTGGGACTCACCAAAGAGCTAATAATCGTTGACGACGGCTCTTCCGACCGTACCAGAGAAATATTGGCCGGTCTCGATGCTGAAAAGTATCACGCCAAAATCTACTATCACGAAAAGAACCAGGGCAAGGGTGCGGCACTGCGCACGGCGCAGGGTCACGCCGAAGGCGACCTGATTATGATTCAAGACGCCGACCTGGAATACGACCCGAAAGAGTATCCGGAGCTGCTCAAACCAATTCTGGAAGGTCGCGCCGATGTGGTCTACGGCTCCCGGCTTTGCGGCGGTAAGCCGATTCGAGCCTTCAAGATCACGCACTTATTGGGCAATAAATTCCTCAGCCTGGTCACAAACATTCTCTATAACGCCACCCTGACGGACATGGAGACCTGCTACAAAGTATTCAAAAAGGAAGTCTTCAAAAAGGTCAAAATCAAGTGCGACCGCTTCGACTTTGAGCCTGAAATTACGGCAAAAGTCTTGAAACAGGGGGTGCGCCTCTATGAACTGCCCATTTCCTATTACGGTCGCGATTACGATGAGGGCAAGAAAATAACCTGGAAAGACGGTATATGGGCAATTTGCGCCTTGATTAGATTCCGTTTCAGCGACTAAAACTGTTGCCTAGCAACTTGTGGAAGGGCGAACTAAAGGTTATCCTCCGTTAATGAAATATTTGGTGCACCCCACCCCTTACCAAGTTGAACCCCGATGAACATGAATAAATTTTCTTTGCTGCGCAGTCTCACCATGCGCCCCGCCAAATTAGTTTTATGCCTGATTGTAAGCCTGGCCTGGTTTTCAGACCCCGCACAAGCCCAGAGCTATAACTATCGAATTGGAGACACCCGGGTTCAGGCCGGTCACAACGGGCTGGCCGGTCATTCCAGTACTTATATAACCAGCGGCACTTTGAGCCGTTCGGCCCAGGCCGCCGTCCTGCCCATGCCGCCCCAGATTGGCGGTCAGGGAGTGTGCGGCATGACCCCCGGCGTATCAGCCAATCCCATGGGTCTTCAGAGCGCCCGCATGGGTTCCACAGTGGGCATGGCCGGCGATTACATGCGTTCCGACCTCAATCCCAACTGGTCCATAACCCAGAGACAGCAAGCCCAGCAGGGACAGTACCGCCAGCAACAGTACCAGATTAGACAGCCGGTGCTGCGCCAGGCGCCGCCGCCCAATTACACCACCTACGGCACGGCCACCGGGCAAAACAACTATCACAGCTCCGGCGTACCCGCTAGCGGCGGCGCCAGCTACGGTTCCGGTTCCAGCGGCTACAAAGGCTACTAAAGCGCAGAGGCCTTCCTGCTAGACTTAGCCCGTTAATGAGTGCACTCTCGGGCAAGTTTTCAAATGAATAGTCAAGTGAAAAGAGTTGTTGTGATTGGCGGCGCCGGCGCCATGGGTCACGTAGTGGTTCGCGACCTCCTGGATAACCCTCAAATCGAAGTAGTCATTGCCGATTACGACCGGGACAAGGCAGATGCCCTGGCTGATACCCTCAACTCAAAGCTGAAAACCACAAGGGTAAGAGGCGATTTTACCGATATTACCAACAAGCCGGTCATGGTGAAAGGCTTGAAAAACGCAGCCTGCGTCATCAATTCCACCCCCTACTACCATAACGTCAATGTCATGGAAGCCGCCCTTGAGGCCGGCTGCCATTATGTGGACCTGGGCGGGCTCTTTCATGTCAGCAAAGAACAACTCAAGCTGCATGACCGCTTCGTCGAGAAGGGTCTGACGGCTGTTATAGGCATGGGTGCAGCGCCGGGCATGACCAATATAATGGCCGCAAAAGCACAGGAAAACATGGAAAGCGTAGAGTCCATAGACATTTATGTAGGTTCCATAGACAACACCAAAAGCAGCCATCCCTTCCTGCCGCCCTATTCCATCGAGACTCTCATCGATGAATACACCATGCCCCCCATGGTCTTCGACGGCGACTACAAAGAAATGCCGCCCCTCTCAGGGGCCGTAATCGTAGACTTTCCCGAGCCGGTGGGCAAGCAAGAAGCCATCTACACCCTGCACTCGGAAGTTCTCACCTTACCTCAAACCTATATGGATAAGGGCATCAAGAGCTGCACTTTCAGACTGGGACTGCCTCTGGAGTTCCACGAAAAAATCAAGTTTCTCATGTCGCTTGGTTTCGGCTCCCGGGAAAAACTCAGCACCAAAGAAGGTGACTTTACCCCCCGCAAGATTCTGGCCGCCATGTTAAGCAACTTCCCGACACCTGAAAGTGAGCCCGACGACTGCGAGGTAGTGCGCGTTGATGTCAGAGGACTGATGGACGGCAAGCCGACTCTCTGCCGCCTGGAGACAACCGTATCCAGCGTCAGGCGCTGGCACGAAGGCATCTCCTGCGGCGCCCTCGACACCGGCGTACCACCATCCATAGTGGCACAGATGCTGGTCGCCGAAGAGATTATTTCCTCAGGCGTCCTGGCACCGGAAGTAGCGGTACCGGCCGGGGCCTTCTTTGCAGAACTGGCCAGGCGCGACATTCACATGAAGCGCATTACCCAGGAAGACCTGAGTGAATCTAAGGTACTGCAGCCGTTGTAAGGGCGGCGATAGTTTCTTTCAAACTGGCTTCGTCAAAAACATTGAAGAACTTGATCGAGCGATCGATCTTCTTCACCAGGCCGGTCAGTACTTTGCCCGGTCCGATTTCCACAATGGTATCAACGCCGTTTGCCGCCATAAATTCAACGGTGGCTGTCCAGCGCACAGCGCTTTCCATCTGCCTGGCCAGCTTTTCTTTCAATACTTCCGGTTCCTGGGAAGGCTTAGCATCGAAGTTCTGTACCACTTGATACTTGGCTCTGCCGAAGGGCAGGTCTTTAAGTGCAGCGGCAAACTCTTTAGCCGCGCCGCTCATCAAGGGTGAGTGAAATGCACCGCCCACCGGTAATGGAATCGGCTTGCCGCCCCGTTCTTTTATGAGGGCACCGGCTCTGGCCACGGCATCGGGATTACCGGAGATAACCAATTGATCTCTGGTATTGAAATTGGCCACCAGGACAACATGGTCGGTGCCGGTCTTACCTTCAGCTTGCAAAGACTGGGAAACTTCCTGGCAGAGCGCCTCCAACTTGTCGCAATCCATACCAAGCACCGCCGTCATGGCCCCCTTGGGACAGCTCTCCATGAGGGAAGCGCGCTTCTCCACCAGCTTGACGGTGTCTTTGAGACTCAAAACCGAAGCTACACACAAAGCAGTAAACTCGCCCAGAGAATGACCGGCCACATAATCAGGCTTGGGTCCGCCCAGTTTCTCGTAACAGGCAAAGGCCGCCAGAGAGGCCGCCAGAATGGTCGGTTGGGTATTAATGGTACGTTTCAGTTCCGCTTCCGGTCCTTCAAAACAAAGGGTACTGAGGGAACGTCCGGCCGCTTCATCGATGGCAGCGAATGCTTCTTTCGCTTCCGGCAGTGCCTGATAGAGCGATTGCCCCATGCCCACGCTCTGCGAACCCTGACCTGGAAAAACACATGCCAGCTTACCCATTGAGCTATTCTCCTCTTCTATTTCTTAAAGCGTTACTTTCACTTCCGCAGCGGATCGAAAGCTTCTTTCAATTTTGCCAACCACATCGGCACGCACCATATCGCAGGCAACGCGAATGGCATTTTTTACAGCCGTATGCCTTGAGCCACCATGGGCGATGACACACACACCTTTCAAACCAACCAGGGGAGCGCCGCCGAATTCATCGGGATCGACTCTCGCTTTGAGAGCTTTGAATGCAGGTTTGGCGATGATACCGCCCATCTTGCCCCGCATCGAACTCATCAGCTCCTGCCGGAGCATGTGATTGACCATCTTGGCTATGCCTTCCGCCGTCTTCAACGAGACATTGCCGGTAAAGCCGTCGGTTACCACCACATCGACTTTACCCATGGGGTAGTCACGGCCTTCCACAAAGCCAATAAAATTCAAATCATCGCGACCCTTGAGCAGGCTGTAGGCGGCCTGCACCAGGTCGTTGCCCTTGGTCTCTTCGGCGCCGATATTGAGCACCCCGACACGGGGCCGCTTGACGTTGTTGAGACCGGAATAAAGAATGGAACCCATCAAACCGAACTGCACAAGCATATTGGCGTCGCAGTCAACGTTTGCACCGGCATCTACAACGATGCAGCGGTTGGGGTGAATGGTCGGCATCTGAGCGGCAATGGCACAACGCAAAATATTGGGCAGGCGTCCGATCACAAAGGTAGCAGCCACTGCCGCCGCCCCGGTGGAACCACAGGCCACCACGCAATCGGCGTCACCCTGAGCTACCTGGGCCATGGCTTTCACGATGGAAGAGTCTTTCTTGCGCAGCACTGCCTTGCTGGGCTTCTCGTCCATGGCCACCACTTCCGAGGCAGCCACGATGGAAACATTCAAGCCCTGTATTTCATGGCGCTTGAGTTCGGTCTCGATGTCCTGGGGACGACCCACCAGTTGCACCGAAACCCCGTATTCGCGAGCGGCCAGCACAGCACCGTGCACGACCTCGCGGGGCGCGTAATCGCCACCCATCGCGTCTATGGCCACTCGAATCATCTAAGACCCCAGCTGTCAGTCAACTGTGTGCTCTCTCTGAAAGTATCCGCCAACGCCATCTTAGAGTCATATAAGAAATCGCCGCTCTGGCAATTTTAAAGCCGGATCGGTGATTTGACCCTTTCTCGTAAGCCTCAGGAAGCCTGAGCGTCTGCACGGCGAGCCGGTCTACCACGATAGTAGCCGCAGTTGCCGCACACAGTGTGGGGTCTCACGGGAGCGCCACAATTGGAGCAGGTACCAACGTTTATCTCACTAGCCTTCCAGTGCGCTCTGCGCTGGTGTTGCTTCTGGTGGGATGTCTTTTTCTTAGGAACAGCCATGGCTGTATAGTTCCTCCATCATTCCGGAATCAAATATTATCTACTAAAAAGCCTCTACTCCTGCTTAGGAAAGAGAGTCTTTAGGTTCTTCCAACGCGGATCAATCGGACGATCTTCCGCGCCTTCCCCCTCCACATCCTCTGAAACCACGGCAGACTGAGGATTATCCGGTTTTGGAGGACCGGGACAATCGCTGCCGCAACGACAAAAAACAGGCGAAGCTAACGTTACAGCTTGATACACAACGTCGCTGATGTCAATAATGCCATCGGCTCCAATCTCCTCATAGAAGTCATTCTTAAGCAATTCTTTTTCTCGAGGAGCCCCCATTTCAAATTCTTCCACCAGGTCTTTATACGGCACGAAGAGCTCATCCAGGTCTACATTGAGGGCCTGGAAATAGGGTCGCCAACAGGTCTGGCAGCTGAGCTTTAGAAGGGTCTTAACATTACCCGAGACCTTAACACCGGCCCCGATGCGAGCCACGGTCAGCTCTCCCACCACCGGCTTGACCGCATCAGCCACCGGCAGCGCCTCGGAAAAATCAATAGTGAAGCGCCTCTCACCTAATTGCCCTAACTCATCAATACTTATTTTCATAATTCAGTCTGCAGGCAATCTTAAACTAGGGGCTGACAAAACAATAACTGTCAGGCGAAACTGCAGGCCAAAACAGCTACAAATCAAAGTAACGCCATGAATTATAGTACAAACCAAGCACGACTTCTGGCTGCCGGTTGGGTCTTCACAGGCACCGGCGAGGCTCTGCGCCATGGCGGTGTCCTCTTGAGGGGCAACAAGATTCTCGATGTCTTGCCTGAAAGTGCCTGGCGGCGCCTTTTAGAAAGCGAAAACCTGCCGCACAGCCACAGACCGGCGGCCATCCTCTCCCCGGGTCTCTTCAACCTGCATACCCATCTTGATTACACCGACGCCTCATCCATTTATATGCAGTGGAAATCCATGGACCCGGGCCGTCCCCAAAATCTCTTCGCCTGGCTAAAAGATCTGGTCAGCCTGGCCAGAACCTGGAAAGCAGAAGATTTCCGAGTCTCGGCCGAACATGGGGCCAGGGAACTGGCCCTGGCCGGTGTCATTCACTGCGCCGACAGCTCCTATACCGGCGAAGCAGCCCGGGCCCTGGCCGCAATCGGGCTGAAGGGACTGGTGGGTCTGGAGCTTTTCGGTCTGGACGAGGAGAAAGCCGCCGGCAATTTTGAGAGCTGGCTCAAGCGCTTTACCGCCCTGGAAGCCGATCCGGTCATCGTAAAAGCCAATCAAGAAAACCGCCGTATCACCCTCACCGTAGCCCCCCATGCCCCCTATACCGTAGCGCCGGCCCTCTGGCAATTGGCCAGAGACTTCGCCCAGAGCCGCAATCTCACGGTCCTGGCCCACCTGGCCGAATCCAGGCAGGAATGCGCCTGGCTCAAAGTCTCCCCCGGGCTGGAAGCCGGTGCGGACGCCGAAACCCTGAGCCTGGCCGGGGAACTGGACGCCTATCTGGAGTGGATTGCACCGCCGGGTACAAGACCGGACCTGCTCAAAAGCTTGCCCTTCAAAGAGGGCGGCAGGAGCCCCACCGCCCATCTGGCCGCCCATGGCTTGCTGGACGAAAATCTACTGGCCGCCCATCTTGTGGAACTGAGCCCCGAAGATATAGGTCAGTTTGCGACCCTTGGCGCCCGGGCTGCCCTTTGCCTGCGCAGCAACTTGACCCTTGGCAATAATGCGGCACCGGCGGAAGCTCTGGAAAGGGCAGCGATTCCCTACAGTCTCGGCACCGATAGCCGGGCTTCCAGCCCCGATCTCTGCCCCCGCGCCGAAGCCGCTTTTTTCAATCAAAAGCGCCAGGCGCCGCTTACTGCCGCAGCTCTGCATCGTCTCATCACCCTGGAAGCCGCCCGGGTACTGGCGGTGGACGGGCATACCGGCAGCCTGACCGCAGGCAAGCAAGCAGATATCGCCATCTTTGAAACGAGACAGGAAATTGCCGACGAGGAAGCGTCCTATAAACAGTTCTTTGCTGCAAGCACCAGGCTAAAAGACCTCTTCGTGGACGGGCGACAGGTAGTTAGTGATGGCGAGCTTGTTTTTTCGTAGATAAAGAGAGGCAAACCTGGTATATAGAAAACAATTGGCTATAAGTTGTGGCAATTAGTCTAAATCGAGTTAGAAAAGGGGCTGAGAGATGGCAGGACGCACCGACCATATATGCAGCGGCAGAACCTGTATGTTCTGCCGGGTGCTGGAAAACCCGCAGAAAGTGAAAGGCGGCACCGGTACCAGAGCATATATGGACAACCAGGTGATCGAACGCGTCAAAGAGCTGGAGGAACGCTCACTCTTGACCACCACCCAGTCGGCCCTTTCCAATGCCGGCGGCGAAGATATCGAGAGACTGGCGCTCATCGACTCCCTCACCGATCTCTACAACAGCCGCACCTTTATCAAAGAAATCAAAGACGAATTGAAGCGGGCAAAGCGCTATAAACGCCCTGTTTCGCTGGTGATGATTTCGGTTGACAACTTTCCCGAAATACAACGGTCCTACGGCGCTCTCACTGCCGACTCGGTGCTGAAGCTCGTGGGAGGCGTGGTGAAAGGAGCCGTGCGCGACGTAGATATCGCCGCCCGCTACTCCGCCGAAGAATTCGCCATCATTCTGCCCGAGACCAACGCTTCCGGAGCCGCTATCGTGGCAGAGCGCATCCGCACCCGGGTGACCAATCACGACATCACCCATAACTGGCACAACCTGAAAGTGGCAACCAGCGTGGGAGTAGCAGCTTTCCCCACCCATGCCCGGGAACATGACGAACTGATTCACCGCACCATCCAGGCCCTGGAAACCGCAGCTCAACGGGGCGGCAACCAGGTGGTCACAGCCATATAGGATCTACTTCAGGGACCGCCTGAAAGAGTGCGCTAAAATGGGAAACTCTATCAGTTAGAGTCTCTCATCACAGGCTGAAAACTTTTAAACATGAGTACATTCGGGCAGTCAGGAGGACGAGCCGGGGGAAGCTCCGGCAGATCCAGCATTAACATCGGCGCATTTTTCAAAGACTGGAAACCAACCACGGTATTAGTGGTTCTCATCTGGTCTTTGACCAATTTGATTCAAGTGGTGCCCAACGCCACCGTGAAAGATTGGCAATTTCTCTCGTCTTTGAGCGGTGAACCGCTCCGCCGCGAGGTCATGCAACGGGTAGAAAAACAACCCGGCTACGAGAAAATGAATGACTACCAGAAAGAATTCGCCATCAAGAGCGAATACGAAAATGCGGCCATGGGTAATAACATTCAGGTGCTCGGCCACATCAAAGGTCACACAGTCTTTACCAACCTCAAGCTCGGTCTCGACTTGCGGGGCGGCAGCCAACTTTTGCTGCGTGCCATACCAGCACCACCGCAGGTACCAGAAATTACCAATGAGGTGATGACCGGAGTTAAAACCGTCATCGATAACCGTATTAACAGCCTCGGAGTTTCCGAGACCCTGGTGCAAAGAGCCGGTAAAGACAGATTGATTGTGGAGTTGCCGGGCATCAAAGATCCCCAGCAAGCCAAAGACCGCATCGGTACAACAGCCCTTCTGGAATTTAAAGAAATGGTGCTCACCTCCGATGGTGGCGTCACCTGGAAAGATGCAAACCTGACTGGAGCAGACTTCAAGCGGGCTCAAGCAAATCGAGGTGCTGCCGGCAACTGGGAGATCAATTTCGAGTTCAAGGAAGAGGGCGGCAAGAAATTCGGAGCCTTGACCAAGCGCCTGGTCGGTCAGTACATTGGTATTTTCCTGGACGGACAGCCGGTGGACCGCGGTCCGGACGGTCGTCCTATCCCAATTGAACGTTATCCCGGAGTACGCGTAAACGAACCAATTATGGACGGACGCGGACAGATTACCGGTAGTTTCACAAGCGAACAGGCAGTCGACCTCCAACAGAAACTTAATGCCGGTGCCCTGCCTGTACCAATCGAAATTTTGGAAGAGCGCTCCGTGGGCGCCACCCTCGGTCAAGACTCCATTCAAAAGAGCCTCGTGGCCGGTTGCGTCGGTATCGCCGCGGTCATGATCTTCATGGTGGCCATCTATGGTCTGCCCGGTCTCATTGCCGACCTGGCCCTGATTCTCTACACCATTGCTACGCTGGCCATCTTCAAGACCGTACCGGTCACACTCACCCTGGCCGGTATCGCCGGCTTCATCCTCTCCATCGGTATGGCCGTAGACGCCAACATCCTCATCTTCGAGAGAACCAAGGAAGAATTGAGCCGTGGTCGCAACCTCTATGTAGCCATCGAAAACGGTTTCAGCCGCGCCATGTCTTCCATCTTTGACTCCAACGTCAACAGCTTGATCGCCTGCGCCGTCTTGATGGTCTTCGGTACCTCCATCGTGAAAGGCTTTGCAGTTACGCTAGCCATCGGTGTGGCCATCTCAATGTTTACAGCCATTTCCGCCACGCGCACCATGTTGCACCTCATTCCGAAAGAATGGGGTCTCTTCGGTCATCGCTTCGACGGGAAAAAAGTCGGTCAACCAGCCAGCAAGGAGGCCGTTTAAGTGTTTTCGAAAGTCAACGTCGACATAGTCAAATACAGAAAGATCTGGTTCGGCATCTCGCTCCTGATTACAATCCCGGGAGTGCTGGGCATCATCGCCTGCATGTCCAAGTACCATGCACCGCTCAAGCCGGGCATCGACTTCACCGGCGGTTCCATTCTGCAATACCAGTTCGATAAACCGACAAGCCTCGAATCTGTTCATAAAGTTCTGGAAGACTGCGGTTTCCACGGTTCCCAGGTGCAGCAAGCCACCATTTCCGGACAGGAAGCAGTGGTAATGCGCACTAAGTCTATCGATACGGAAGCTCAGAAAGCAGCCCTCGATAAGAAGCTGACGGAAGAGTTGGGCACATTCAAAGCCATTTCGGTAGACAAAGTCACCGCCACCATCGGACCGGAGCTACTCTCCAACGGACTTATCGCACTTCTGGTTACCTTCGGCGGCATGGTGGCCTATATCAGTTATCGCTTCAAGTTCGACTACGCAGCCTGCGCCATCGCCGCCCTGGCCCACGATATCATGGTGCTGGTAGGCATCTTCGCCCTGCTCGGCTATTTCGTGGGCACCGAAGTAGATAGCTTGTTCATCTCGGCCGTACTGACGGTAATTGGTTTTTCCGTCCACGACACGATTGTGGTCTTCGACAGAATTCGTGAGAACGCCAAATATGTGGGCAATAAAGTAATTGATCCGGTGAGCAAAGTCGAATACAAAAGAACTTTCGGCGATATTGCCAATGACAGCGTCAACCAGACCCTGGCCAGATCAATTTACACATCTTTGACCGTTATCATTACCTTGCTTGCCCTCTACCTGCTGGGCGGCGTCACCACCAAAGATTTCGTGCTGGCCATGCTCATCGGCATTATTTCCGGCACCTACTCCTCCATCTTCAACGCCAGTTGCCTGCTCGTCTGGTGGAGGGCGCAAAAATCAACAAGCAAACCCAGACCAGCCTGAGAGATAGCGAAATGTCAAACAACGAAAACATGTCGGAAGACCAGAAATGGGAACTTCTCACCCGCTCGGAAAAGCTTGGTGAGGTCTTATTGAAGCGCGGTAAATTGACGTTGCAGCAGCTTGAAGACTTGATTAAAGAGCAAGAGCGCACCGAATCACCCCTGGGCGAACTGATTTTGGCCAAAGGCTGGATGACCAGACAGGAGTTGCTCTCAGCCCTCGATCTACAGCACAAGACCGACCAGGCCATTATCGATTCCCTTACCGAAATGATCCAGCGCAATAACGAAGGCTGATGGCTGCCGCCTCTGAGCCCACGGCAGTAATCACCGGCGCTGCCTCAGGTATAGGACGGGCCACTGCCCTGGCTTACCTGGCATCAGGCTGCAACGTAGTGGCCGTGGATATTGACGAAAACGGTCTGAAAAAGCTCTCGAAAGAAGCGGCAGCTTCCATGAACAGCCAGGTCGGTCTGGAGATTCTCGCCGCGGACATAGCCGACCCGGTCACAGCCAGGCGCACCCAGGCCCTTTCTAAGCGAGCCTTCGGTGGCATCGACTATCTCTTCAACAATGCCGGCAACGAATTCATCGCCCCGCTGATGGAAACCGAAGAGGCTGACTGGGACAGAGTAATCGACACCAATCTCAAAGGCACCTATCTAATCACTCGGGCTTGCCTGGAACTCATGCTTGAGGCCGGGCGAGGAGTTATCACCAATAACGCATCCGATGCCGGACTGCGCGGCATCAAACTAAACGCCGCCTACAGCACATCCAAGGCCGGCATCATTCACCTCACCCGTTCCCTGGCCCTCGACTATACAGGTAAAGGCATACGCAGCAATTGCATCTGCCCCGGCTGCATCCGCACACCGCTTTGCGAGAGATTCAATGCCGAAGTAGGCGCAAGGAAAGGGAAAAGCGGCGAAGAAGTGCTGCAAGAATTCGTGCAAGAGAATATCCCCATGGCTAGAGTAGGTACACCGGAAGAAGTGGCAGCCGTAGTGCTTTTCCTCTCTTCCCCTGCCGCCAGCTACATCAGTGGTGCAATAATTCCTATAGACGGCGGACTGACGGCCGGTATGTAAGCCGCATCGAGGGGGCCTATGTCCATCCACAAAGCGCGAGCCCTGCTTCTTTACGATCAAAAAAACTATCAAAATGCCATTTCCGAATTCCGCCAGGCCCTCAAGGAAGACCCTGAAGACTCGCAGGCACACAGACTTCTGGCCATGTCGCTTTCCCTTGAGGGGCAGCACAAAGAGGCTATTCGAGAAATTAAGTACCTGCTCGGTAAGTATCCAAACGATGAAGATGTATTGCATGTTGCCGGGCTTATCCACTTCAACAACAAACGCGACGGCGACGCTGAAAAATTCATCAAAGCCTCCCTGGCTATCTTTCCCGACCACGCCGACGGCCACCTGATTCTCAGTTATATTGCCGAACGCCGTGAAAAATGGAAGCAGATGCGCGACCACGCCCAGGCCGCTCTCAATCTGGAACCGGAGCATGTTAGAGCCTTAATAGCCCTGGCCAGAGCCAAGAGTGAACTATCGGACCAGAAAGGGGCCCGGCTCGCCCTGGAAAGCGCTCTGGCCATAGAACCAAATGATGCCCAGGCCCATGCACATCTGGGCAGGCTGCTCCTTGATCTGGGCGACAGAACCGGGGCAAGAGAACATCTGCGTGAGTCTCTGCGCCTTGATCCTAATTGCAGCGATGCCCTGGAAGGTTTTATAGAATCTTTGAGAGCCAAGAATATTTTCTATTTCTGGTTCATCAGCTTCGTCTGGGCCATGACTCGCGGTCCGGCCAGATTCATTGCGTTTTTGCGCATCGGGCATCCAATTCTACTGGCACTGGTGCTCATGTTCTGGCTTTTTGTCTGGACCGTAAGAGAACTGGCCACCCTTTCGCTTCGTTTTGACAAAGACGTAAGACATTATCTTCCACCGGATTTCAAAACTCGCAATACCAGAAATCTGATTGTCATAGCCTGTATTTTCGGCTTTTTCTTCACAACAGGTACCTATACCAGTGTTAGACAAGAAACATACAAGACGCAGAGCCTGAAGATATTAACCGCGGCCAAAGACAAGAGCAAAGCAAAAGAAGTAGAAGCGGAGCTGTTCGACAAAGCCTACAAGGAATTCGTCAGCTCCTCCTTTTCCTTCATCTTTGATCTCGATGAGCTAAATGCAATTTACGACTATGAGCTGAAGCAAAGGCCGCAGAACAAATATCGCCTGGCCCTGATTGCCCTCTGGCTGGGCATGGGAAGCCGAGGGCGAGTGGTGAGAGGAGATGAAGTGGTTTACTTCAAACAAGCCCTTAGCCTGGCTAATGAAATCGGCGACCGCAATCTATCGGCCTATGTACAAGCCCAAATTGCTTATAGCCAGGGCAAAACAAATGAGCAACCCGGTCAACCCAAGTGGCTTTCCGCAAAGCAGGCAAATTTTGACTAACTAGCGCGGAGGAAGTAAGTTATTTCTTGCCGCCAGAAGAAAGCGCCTGATCTCATCAGCATCAATAGCAACTGTGGCCGTCCAACTCTGCTCAGAACTATCACTCAAGCGGGAGGGCAGGCGCTGACTGACAAGACCCAAAATCCTGCCATCGGAAGCAATGAGAGGACTACCGGAGTTACCAGGCGAGTCCGGTCTCGAAAGCAGAGTGACGCCGGCCGAATCACGCACCATCACCTCGGGATGTGCGGCACGCACCGCCGCTCCGCCCACATCGCCATAAGAACTATTACTTTGCACGGAAAAGACGGATAACCGTCTCTCCTCCTCATCCGCAGCATAAGTAAGAACAGCCTCGCCCGGTCTGGCTTTTCGCAGATCGTAATAGTTCAAGGAAGCCGGTCTCACAGAAGCATCACCGGTCTTTGCCACCACCAGAGCCAGATCTAAACCTGAATCCGCATAGACGACCCGCCCCTGGTGCAGCCTTCCCAACTGACCTTCTGAGTCATAACCACCAACCAGACGATACTCTTTACCCACCACAATGTGAGCCGCCGTCAGCACCAAGACTTCATCATCGGCTACGGTCAGATCAGGCAAAAGGGAAGGATCAATGGCTATGCCCCCGCCGGTCTCAAGACCGCCGCTGACATTCATCAACTTCGACTGAGCACTCCTCCAACCGGCAAGCAATTCTTGCTCAGTGCCGTTGCTCAGACAAACCGGTAGATCCTCTTCGGCGAAATAACCTTCATCATCCTTTTCACAGACTTCCATAGGCCCCTCCAACGCTAAAGACAGAGTAGCGAGGAAAAAGTGACGGTTACATACCCCACTATAACCTCCAGGCCGAGCCACCCCGACTTAGCAAATTGTGCAAGCAAGGGAAGGCATGGAATTGTCACAGAGGAAACCCTATCTTGACATCACCGCGATTCGCTCCTCCCCAGGATTTCTAGAGGCGATGAGCAAACTTACCACTGCCAAAAACATTTAGCTCGAGGTCAAAAGTCATGGTTGATCGCGCCGATTCACGCACTTTAGATAGCGCGGAGAGCAAGCTTGCGCTCCCAACGAACAATTCCGAACAGGTCTTCTCAGCCCAAGACCTTCTTGCCAGCGCCACACCAATGAAAACAGCCCTGGCGGAAACCCAAACTTCCATAGCGAAAACCAGTGCAGCAGATATGCTGAACGGCTTTTCTCTGGAGGAGTCTACCCAGTCAATAATTCAGCCGCCCCCCATGTTGATGGCCGAAGCACGTTGCGCCACCGGCTGGGCCACCATATATGGAACCACAGGCAATCCCATGGCCGACGGCACCCCCTACACCGGGCGCGAGCAGGGAGTGGCCATTGATATGCGCACACCGGTGCTGGATTCTCAATTGGGAGATCGACTGGTGATCACGAACCTCAATAACAATCGCTCCACCACCCAGATTGCCAGAGACAGGGGCGGCTTTGGAAATCCTAGAGAATACGGCACCCCGGATGGACAGCCTCGCCTGGTCGATCTAACCTATGCTGCCGCCAATCGTATCGGCGCCGGTGACATGACACCGGTAAGAGTTTGCAAAGTTGAATAATCCGCTAGAGCGACCGCAGCGGAAATCTTTCATCGAGACAAAGCATCCATCAAGCCTTCGATATCTTTGCGCTGCTCCCGGGAAATAAGTATTTCCTTGATGTCGCTAACTTTCTTATAGCCTGTGGGATATTCAAAATCGCCGGCCTTGTAGGGAGCCCGCCACCATTTTTTGAGATCAAGAGCGGCGTGACCGGCCAGGTTGT
>Ga0268298_10002773_pt1 | contig 18670 bp, 19 predicted proteins | sample WWTPWeurt_MetaG_FD_194462 | JGI IMG/M metagenome (GOLD analysis project Ga0268298, IMG submission 194462) | Activated sludge microbial communities from WWTP in Nijmegen, Gelderland, Netherland - WWTP Weurt | ecosystem: Engineered > WWTP > Aerobic digester > Activated sludge | place...
TCCGCGAGCTGCGCCTGCACCGCCAGCGCCCCTGCTTGAAGCTCTTGAACAAGTCCGACCTCGCCGACCCGGTAGTGACCCAGGCCTGGCTCGACTATTACAACAGCCAGCCCGGCGTCAAGGCGGTAGCGATTTCGAGCAAGAAGCCGGGCGAGGCGGCGCGCGTGCCGAGCCTGTGCAAGGGCCTGGCGCCCCACCGCAACGACGGTATCAAGCCGCTGCGCATGCTGATCATGGGCATTCCCAACGTCGGCAAGTCGACCCTGATGAACGCACTGCTCAAGCGCCGCGTCGCCGCCGTCGGCGACGAGCCGGCGGTGACCAAGTCGCAGATGTGCATCGACCTGGGGCCGACCATGAGCATCACCGACACGCCGGGCCTGATGTGGCCGAAGATCAAACACGACAGCGACGGCTTCATGCTGGCCGCCAGCCACGCCATCGGCCGCAATGCGGTGATCGATTCGGAAGTTGCGATCTTTCTCGCCGGCCTCCTCCTGCGGAACTATCCGGCGCTGCTGGCCGAACGCTATGGCCTCGCCGTCGAGGACATGGACGGTGTCGGCGTGGTCGAGGCCGTGGCGAAGAAGCGCGGCTGCATCGTCAAGGGCCGTCGCGGCGGCGAACTCGACCTGGAAAAGGCGGGGATGGTGCTGCTGACCGATTATCGCAGCGGCAAACTCGGCCGCATCAGCCTGGAAAGCCCGGCCAGCCGCGCCGCGATGCTGGCGGCGGACGAAACCGCGCCGGCAGCGCCGGATCAACCCTCCTGAAAGGACTCCCATGAGCGTCAAACAGCTTTTCGATCTGACCGGCAAGGTCGCCCTCGTCACCGGCGGCTCGCGCGGGCTGGGCCTGCAGATGGCCGAGGCGCTCGGTGAAATGGGCGCGCGGCTCGCCATCACGGCGCGCAAGGCCGAGGAACTGGCGACCGCGAAGGCGCATCTCGAACAGCAGGGCATCGAGGTGCTGACCGTGGCGGGCGACCTGTCGCAGTTCGAGCGGATCCCCGACCTGGTCGGCGCGGTGCTCGACCACTACGGCCGGATCGACATCCTGGTGAACAACGCCGGCGCGAGCTGGGGGGCGCCGGCCGAGGATTACCCTTTCGAGGCCTGGATGAAGGTCATCAACCTCAATGTCAACGGCATGTTCTTCCTGACCCAGGAGGTCGGTCGGCGCGCCTTCATCCCGCAACGCTCGGGCAAGGTCATCGTCACCGCGTCGATTGCCGGGCTGCGCGGCAACCCGCCGCACATGCCGACCATCGCCTACAACGCCGCCAAGGGCGCCGACGTCAATTTCGTGCGCGCCCTGGCCGCGGAATGGGGTCGCTACAACATCAACGTCAACGCCATCTGCCCCGGCTTCTTCCCGAGCAAGATGTCCAACGGCCTGCTGCAGCAGATGGGTGACGAGATCGTCGCCCACACGCCGCTGGGCCGCCTCGGCGGCGAAGAGGACCTCAAGGGCGCGGTGGTCTATCTGGCCTCCGAGGCCTCGCGCCACGTCACCGGCCACGCGCTGGTGGTCGACGGCGGCAGCGGAACGTACTGAGCCGCCGTGTCGCCAGCGCCGACTTTTGCAGCCCAGTTGATCCCGGGAGGTCCTCCATCATGAAAAAGAACCAGAAAATCGTCCTCGCCAGCCGCCCCGCCGCCTGGGTCGAGGAAAGCAATTTCCGCCTTGAGGAAGATGACATCCCGCAACCGGGTATCAACCAGGTGCTGGTTCGCAACCACTGGCTCTCGCTCGACCCCTACATGCGCGGCCGCATGGCGGACGCCAAGTCCTACGCCAAACCGGTGGCCATCGGCGAAGTGATGATCGGCGGCACCGCCGGGGAAGTCGTGCAGTCGAATCATCCGGACTTCGCCCCCGGCGACAAGGTGGTCGGCGCGCTGGGCTGGCAGCTGTTCGGTGTTGCCGACGGCGGCGCGCTGCAAAAGGTCGATCCCAGTGTCATCCATCTGTCGGCCTGGCTGGGCCCGGTCGGCATGCCCGGCGTCACGGCCTGGATCGGCCTGTTCGATATCTGCGCGCCCAAGCCGGGCGACACCGTGGTGGTCACGGCGGCCTCGGGCGCCGTTGGCAGCGTCGTCGGCCAACTGGCGAAAATCCACGGCGCGCGCGCCATCGGCATTGCCGGCGGCGCGGACAAGTGCCGCTATGTGACGGAGGAACTCGGCTTCGCCGCCTGCATCGACTACAAGGCCGGCAAGCTGCGCGACGACCTGAAAGCCGTCGCGCCCGGAGGCATCGACTGCCTGTTCGAGAATGTCGGCGGTGAAATCTTCGATACCCTGCTGACGCTGATGAAGCCCTTTTCGCGCATCGCGCTGTGCGGCCTGGTATCGCAGTACAACTCGGCGCCCTGGCCGATGCAGAACATCAGCGCCGTGTTGATGAATCGCATCATGATGCAGGGCTTCATCGTCACGGACGACATGAGCCGCTGGCCGCCGGCGCTGAAGGAACTGGTCGGCCACGTCGCTTCCGGGCGCATCAAGTATCGCGAGAGCATCGCCGAGGGCCTCGCCGCCGCCCCGGCCGCGCTTATCAGCCTGTTGAAGGGCGGCAACTTCGGCAAGCAGTTGGTAAAGCTCGTCTAACCTGAAATGACCGACACGTTCACCGGCACCCATCCCGTAACCGAACAGGACGCCTTCGACACGGATCGCCTCGCGGTTTGGATGACGGCGCACGTCGAGGGTTTTTCCGGCACGCTGCAGATCGAGAAGTTCAAGGGCGGCCAGTCCAATCCGACCTTCATGCTCACGGCCGACGGCCGCAAGTACGTACTGCGCAGGAAGCCGCCCGGCAAGCTGCTGCCCAGCGCCCATGCCGTAGACCGCGAATACCGGGTGATCTCGGCGCTGGCCGGCAGCGAGGTGCCGGTGCCGCGTACCTGGGCGCTGTGCGAGGACGACTCCGTGATCGGCACCATGTTCTTCATCATGGACTGCGTCGACGGCCGCATCCTGTGGGATCCGTCGCTGCCGGGCATGAGCCCGGCCGAACGCGGCGCGATCTTCGACGAGATGAACCGCGTCATCGCCGCCCTGCATACGGTGGATTACGTCGCCGTAGGGCTGGCCGATTACGGCAGGCCGGGCAGCTATTTCGCGCGCCAGATCGACCGCTGGAGCAGGCAGTACCGCGCCTCCGAAACGGAAAGGATCGAGGCCATGGACCAGTTGATGGACTGGCTGCCGCGGAACATCCCGCCCGGCGACGAGACCTCCATCGTGCATGGCGACTTCCGGCTGGACAACACGGTGTTCCATCCCACCGAGCCGCGCATGCTGGCGGTGCTCGACTGGGAACTGTCCACCCTGGGCCATCCACTGGCCGACTTCGCCTATCACTGCATGGGCTGGCGCCTGTCGCCGGGACAGTTCCGCGGCCTGGTCGGCTGCGACCTCGCCGCGCTGGGCATTCCGTCCGAGGCCGAGTACGTCGCCGCCTACTGCAAGCGCACCGGCCGCGCGCCGATCCCGCCGCGTGACTGGGAGTTCTACATGGCGTTCAACATGTTTCGCCTGGCCGGCATCCTGCAGGGCATCATGGCGCGCGCCCTGCAGGGCAATGCGTCGAGCGCGGACGCCGTCGAAGCCGGCAAGCGCGCCCGGCCGCTGGCCGAGGCAGCCTGGCGCCAGGTCGAGCGTTTGCTCGCCGAGCATTGAACATCACTACCCGAGGACACACCATGGATTTCGACTACTCCCCCAAGGTCCGCGACCTGCAGAAGCGCCTCGTCGCCTTCATGGACGAGCACATCTATCCGAACGAGGATGTATTTGACAAGGAAGTGGAGGCCAACCGTGCCGCCGGCAATCCCTGGGTGCCGACCGCGGTCATGGAACAACTCAAGGACAAGGCTCGCGCCGCCGGCCTGTGGAATCTGTTCCTGCCGCAGTCGGAGCGCGGCGCCGGCCTCTCCAACCTTGAATACGCGCCGCTGTGCGAGATCATGGGCCGCTCCCACATCGCGCCGGAAGCCTTCAACTGCAATGCACCCGACACCGGCAACATGGAAACCATCGAACGCTACGGCAACGACGCGCAGCGCAAGGAGTGGCTGCTGCCTCTGCTCGACGGGAAGATCCGTTCGGCCTTCGCCATGACCGAGCCGGGCGTGGCGTCCAGCGATGCCACCAACATCGCGTCGCGCATCGTGCGTGACGGCGACCACTACGTGATCAACGGCCGCAAGTGGTGGATTTCCGGTGCGCCCGATCCGCGCTGCAGGATCCTCATCTTCATGGGCAAGACCGATCCCGACAATCCCGACCGGCACCGGCAGCAGTCGATGGTGCTGGTGCCGATGGACACGCCGGGCGTCACCCGCGTGCGTGCGCTCAATGTCTTCGGCTACGACCACGCGCCGCACGGCCACGGCGAACTCGACTTCAAGGACGTGCGGGTGCCCGTGGCCAACATCCTGCTCGGCGAAGGACGCGGCTTCGAGATCGCCCAGGGGCGCCTGGGGCCGGGCCGCATCCACCACTGCATGCGCCTGATCGGCCTGGCCGAACGCGCGCTGGAACTGATGTGCCGCCGGGCGCTTGCGCGCGTGGCCTTCCACAAGCCGGTGGCGGAACAGGGAGTGACGCGCGAGCGCATCGCCGGGGCGCGCATCCTGATCGACCAGGCGCGCCTCCTGACGCTGAACGCGGCGTGGAAGATGGACACCGCCGGCAACAAGGTGGCGAAGCAGGAAATCGCCATGATCAAGGTCGCCGCGCCCAACATGGCGCTGCAGGTGATCGACTGGGCGATGCAGGCGCATGGCGGCGGCGGCGTCTGCGACGACTTCCCGCTGGCCGCGGCCTACGCCCACGCGCGCACGCTGCGCTTCGCCGACGGCCCCGACGAGGTGCATCGCAACGCCATCGCCAAGCAGGAGCTGGCGCGTTACGCGGGCAGGTAGGCAGGGGCGGCGGCAGAAGGATTTCCGCCGCGCAAAAGTCGGCGCCGGCGACACGGCAATTCTCGCCGCGCCCGATGAGCGGAAACAAAAAAACCCGGCCGAGGCCGGGTTTTTTGTTTCCGCGGGGAAACGCGGCGCTTAGATCATTTCCCAGATCGTGGTGATGCCCTGGCCGCCGCCGATGCACATGGTGGCGAGGCAGTACTTGCTGCCGATGCGACGCGCCTCGTAGAGGGCCTTGGTGATGATCACCGTGCCGGATGCGCCGATCGGGTGGCCGATGGCGATCGCGCCGCCGTTGGGGTTGGTTTTCTTCGGGTCGAGGCCGAGCACCTTGGCCACGGACAGCGACTGCGCGGCGAAGGCTTCGTTGGATTCGATGACGCCGATGTCGTCGAGCTTGAGGCCGGCCCGGGCCAGCGCGATGCGCGTGGAGGGGATCGGGCCTTCGCCCATGACGTCGTTGGGTACGCCGCCGATACCGTAGGCGACCAGGCGCGCCATTGCCTTGTGGCCGCCGGCGGCCGCCTTGGCAGCGTCGGCCAGCACCAGGAAGGCGGCGCCGTCGTTGATGCCGGAGGCATTGCCGGCGGTGACGGTGCCGGCCTTGTCGAAGGCCGGCTTCATCTTGGCCAGGCTTTCCATGGTGGTGCCGGCCTTGATGTGCTCGTCGGTGTCGAACACGACGTCGCCCTTGCGCGTCTTCAGCGTGATCGGCACGATCTGTTCCTTGAAGTAGCCGGCGGCGACCGCTGCGGCGGCGCGGCGCTGCGATTCGCAGGCGAACTCGTCCTGCTGCTCGCGCGTCAGGCCGTGCTTCTTGGCCAGGTTCTCGGCGGTGATGCCCATGTGGCCGGCGCCGAACGGGTCGGTCAGGGCGCAAACCATGGCGTCGAGCATCTTGGTGTCGCCCATGCGCGCGCCGGTGCGCATCGCCGTCGACAGGTAGGCGCCGCGCGACATGACTTCGACGCCGCCGCCGATGGCGAAATCGGCATCGCCGAGCATGATGGCCTGGGCGGAATTGACGACGGCCTGCTGTGCCGAGCCGCACAGGCGGTTGACCTGGAAGGCCACCGATTCCATGCTCATGCCGCCCTGGATGGTCGCATTGCGATGGACGTAGGCGTAGCGGGATTCGGTGGGAACCACGTTGCCGACGGTGGCGAAGGTGACGGCCTTGGGATCGACGCCGGAACGCGCGATGGCCTCCTTGATGACCAGGCCGCCCAGGTCGGCCGGTTCCATGCCGGCCAGCGAACCATTGAACGTGCCCACGGCGGAACGTACGGCGCTCAGTACAACGACTTCTCTCTTGTCAGCCATCGAAAACTCCTTATCAGATAATCAACCGCCGACCCATCCGGAAACCCAGATCAGGGCCAGCACTGCCAGACCAAGCACGAGACTGCGCCAGACCAGGCCTATCGTGCTCTGCATGAAATCGGGGTCGGCATCTTCACCCAACCCCAGTTCGGGACGATCAGCGGACTCGTCCATTTCCTGAATCGCTTCGTGCACCGGCATTCCGAGGCGCACCCCGAGGGCGCCGGCACCACTGGCGAGAAGTATACCGGAGCCGGCTTCCGGCCACCTTACAGCCTGCGTGCGCCAGCAATGCACCGCATCCTCGAAATCGCCGACCACGGCAAACGAGGCCGCGGTAACGCGGATCGGCACCCAGTCGATCAGCGCGAAGGCCTGGTGCGCGAACTGGCCGAACTCGCCGAACTCGGCTTCGCTGCGCCGGCCCCAGTGGTCGTCGAAGGTATGCGCGAGGCGGTAGAACAGGGCGCCGGCCGGGCCCAGCAGCGCGAACCAGAGCAGCGGCGCGAACACGTGCCGATGTGCCGAGAGCAGGGCTTCTTCGATGGCCAGGCGGGCGATGTCGCCCGACGTGAGGCGGTCGCCGGCGCGATGACGCCACTGCGCGAGCAACTGGCGCGCCTGGTCGAATTCGCCTTGACGCAGCGCCAGGTGGATGTTGGTAAAGAAATGGCTGAACTGGCGAAAACCCATGGTCAGGTAGAGGACGCCGATGCCCAGCAGGAAGGCCAGCAGCGGCTGGAAGTACATCAGCAAGCCGTGCAGCAGCGACACCAGTGCCGCCGGCAGGGCCACGCCCAGCCCCCAGGCGACGGCGCCGTGGCTGCGTCCGCCGTCGTTGAATTTTTCCTCGAGGAAGCCCGCCAGCCGCGCCACCGGATCGAGCACCACGCGCTGCACCGGCAGCGCGCGCACCTGTTCGACAAGCAGGACGATGACGATGGACAGCAGCGTCATGGGGCTCAGGTTTCCGGGTAAAGGAAACGGTGCAGGGTCACCAGCATCCCGGCGGTGGCGCCCCAGATGAAATAGCCCTGCCAGGGCATGGCCCAGTATTCGTGGCGGGCGCCGCGTACTTCGATGCTCTGGCGCTGGTGGTTGTTGCGGTCGAGCAGGAATTCGAGCGGGGGCTCGAAAACTTCGGCGACTTCAAAATCGTCGAGCTTCAGGTTCAGCGGCGGCGTCACCAGGCCGACCACCGGCGTGATGACGAAGCCGGTGCCGGTGCGGTATTCCGGCAGGCGGCCGAGGATCTCGACCTGGGACGCGGCAATGCCGACTTCCTCGGCGGCCTCGCGCAATGCGGTGGCTTCGGGCGAGGTGTCGCTATCCTCGCAGCGCCCGCCGGGAAAGCTCACCTGGCCGCCATGGTCGCGCAGGTGCGCGGTGCGCTGGGTCAGCAACATGGTGGGACCGGTCTCGCGCACGATCACCGGCACCAGCACGGCGGCGGGAATCAGTTCCCTGTCTTCGTCAAACGTGGTTTCGGTGACGGCAGGCGCAACCCGACCTTCGCTGAATCGACGACGCATCAGGGACAGCAGACCTCCGCTAGAATTCGGGCCTGCATTTACAAAAGACTCCGGCATGAAACCGATCGCAATATTCCGTCATAACCCCGGCGAGGGCCCGGGCTATTTTGCCACATTCCTCGACCGCCATTCCCTGCCGTGGAAACTGTTCAAGGTCGACGAAGGCGTGTCGCCACCGCCGACTTCCGGGGGATTTTCGGGACTCTGCTTCATGGGCGGACCGATGAGCGTGAATGACGATCTGCCGTGGATTCAAACGACACTGCAACTGATTCGCGCGGCCGACACGGCGGGAGTTCCCGTCATCGGCCATTGCCTGGGCGGACAACTCATGGCCAGGGCCTTCGGCGGCACGGTGACGGGAAACCCGGTCAAGGAGATCGGCTGGGGTACGGTCGAGGCCACGCCGGATGCCGCAGCGACGGAGTGGCTGGGGGATACCGCACGCTTCGAGGCCTTCCACTGGCACGGCGAGACCTTCTCCATCCCGCCCGGCGCCACCCGCATCCTGCAAAGCGCCCATTGCGCCAACCAGGCCTTCGTCCGCGGCCCGCACCTGGGCCTGCAATGCCATGTCGAGATGACCGACCCCATGATCCGCCTCTGGTGCCGGCAATGGGCCGCGGAAGGCGTGCCGGCATCGGCCTCGGTGCAGACGCCGGAACAGATGGAAGAAAACATCGGGGCGCGCATTGCGGCAATGCGCGCGGTGGCGGACCGGCTTTACACGCGCTGGATCGACGGCCTGGACAGGAGCTGAAAACTCGGCACCGGCGACACGGCGCCGCGCAGCGTCAGTCGCGGAAGTTGCCGTACTGCAACGGGAAGTCGGTGACCGACTTCTTCACCAGCGCGATCGCTTCCTGCAGCAGGTCGCGCTTGGCGCCGGTGACGCGCACGGCGTCGCCCTGGATGCTGGCCTGGACCTTGAGCTTGCTGTCCTTGATCATCTTGACGATCTGTTTCGCCAGTTCCTGCTCGATGCCGACCTTGATGGTCAACACCTGCTTGGACTTGTTGCCGCCCACCGACTGCAGCGGACCGTGGTCGAGGCGCTTGGTGCTCTCACGCTCCTTCTTTTCCATTTCCGGAAAAAGGATATCCTTGATCTGGCCGAGCTGGAATTCGGAATCGCCATGCAGGGTGATCAGTTTGTCCTTCTCGTTGAGCTCGACGCGCGCCGAGGTGCCCTTGAAGTCGTAGCGGTTGCCGATGTGGCGACCGGCGACGTCAACGGCATTCTTCAGCGCGACGATATCCGCTTCGGAGGTGATGTCGAATGAAGGCATGGCACGCTCTCCCGCTTATGCGAAATGGCAGACGTAGTGATAGGGCTCGCCGCTGACTTCGATCTCGAAGCTCGAATTGCCCGGCACCTTGAAGCTCTGGCCGGCGCCGCTGGTCTGCCAGTCCTCGCCCTTGATGCGATAGCGGCAAACGCCGGAAACGCACTCCATGATTTCCGCCACGCCGGTGTTGAAGGTCAGCGTCGCCGGCAGGATCACGCCGACGCTTTTTTTGGTGCCGTCGGGTAGCTGCACGGTATGGCTGACGCACTTGCCGTCGAAATAGACGTTGGCCTTCTTCAACACGGCGACATTATCGAACTGCGACATATCAGATCCCCCACAATTTCTGAATGATGAATTTTGCAACGAAGCCCAGCATGCCGAACGCGAGAACGAAGAACAGGATGAAGGTGCCGAGCTTGCCCGCCTTGGACTTCCATGCCAGCTCGCCGATGATGAACAGCATGTAGAGCATGAAGGCCCCAAGGCCGAAGGTCATGCCGAACTCCGCCAGTTGCTCCTCGGAAAAGCCGAACATGGGCGCCCGCCCTCCACCTCGCTCGCTGCATCAGCCTTTCTTCTTGCCGCCGCGGCCCTCCGCCCGGTTGGCCGCGATGCGCATGCGCAGCGCATTGAGGCGGATGAAGCCGTGGGCGTCCTTCTGGTTGTAGGCGCCGGCGTCGTCCTCGAAGGTGGCGATGGTCGGGTCGAACAGCGAATCGGTCTTCGAATCGCGGCCGGACACGATCACATTGCCCTTGTACAGCTTGAGCCGGACCCAGCCGTTGACGGTCTGCTGGGTGTGGTCGATCAGGGCCTGCAGCGCCTTGCGCTCCGGGCTCCACCAGTAGCCGTTGTAGATCAGTGACGCATAGCGCGGCATCAGGTCGTCCTTGAGGTGGGCCACTTCGCGGTCGAGGCAGATCGACTCGATGGCGCGATGGGCGCGGAGCATGATGGTGCCGCCCGGGGTTTCATAGCAGCCGCGCGACTTCATGCCGACGTAGCGGTTCTCGACCAGGTCCAGCCGCCCGATGCCGTGCTTGCCGCCGAGCTGGTTGAGCGCCGCGAGCAGCTGATGGGGCTTCATCTTGTTGCCGTTCAAGGCCACCGGATCGCCGTTGCGGTATTCGATGTCGAGGTACTCGGCCTGGTTGGGCGCCTTCTCCGGCGACACGGTCCAGCGCCACATCGACTCTTCGGCCTCGGCCGACGGGTCTTCGAGGTGGCGGCCCTCGTAGGAAATATGCAGCAGGTTGGCGTCCATCGAATAGGGCGAGCCGCCCTTCTTGTGCTTCATCTCGACCGGGATGCCGTTCTTCTCGGCGTAGGCCATCAGCTTTTCGCGCGAGAGCAGGTCCCACTCGCGCCACGGCGCGATGACCCGCACGTTGGGCATCAGCGCATAGGCGCCGAGCTCGAAGCGGACCTGGTCGTTGCCCTTGCCCGTGGCGCCGTGCGAGATCGAGTTGGCGCCGACCTTCTTCGCGATCTCGACCATGCGCTTGGCGATCAGAGGCCGCGCGATCGAGGTGCCGAGCAGGTATTCGCCTTCATAGACGGTGTTGCAGCGGAACATCGGAAAGACGAAATCGCGGACGAATTCCTCGCGCAGGTCGTCGATGAAAATGTTCTTCGGCTTGATGCCCATTTTCAGCGCCTTGGTGCGCGCCGGCTCCAGTTCCTCGCCCTGCCCCAGGTCGGCGGTGAAGGTCACCACCTCGCAGTGGTAGGTGTCCTGCAACCACTTGAGGATGACCGACGTATCCAGTCCGCCCGAATAGGCGAGGACGACCTTGTTGCTTTCCGCTTTCTTTGCCGCTTTCATCATTCTTCCCTCAGTCATTCACCCTGCCCAGGAGCAGGAATTCCATCAAAGCCTTCTGCGCGTGCAGTCTGTTCTCGGCCTCGTCCCACACCACGCTTTGCGGCCCGTCTATCACTGCCGCCGCGACTTCCTCGCCGCGATGCGCCGGCAGGCAGTGCATGAATACGACATCGGATTTCGCCGCGCGCATCATCTCCGCGTCGACCTGCCAATCGGCGAAATCGCGCAGGCGTTCTTCGTTTTCCGCCTCGAAACCCATCGAGGTCCATACGTCCGTGGTCACCAGGTCGGCGCCACGCGCCGCATCCATCGGATCGGCGAACTGCTCGAAGTGGTCGGTACCGTGCAGGCCGGCGCGCTCGGCTTCGACTTCGTAACCCGGAGGTGTGGACACCTTTACCTTGAAGTCGAAGATCTCCGCCGCCTGCAACCAGGTATTGCAGACGTTGTTCGAATCGCCGATCCAGGCCACGGTCCTGCCCTGGATCGCGCCGCGGTGCTCGATGAAGGTGAAGATGTCGGCCAGGATCTGGCAGGGGTGGTATTCGTTGGTCAGGCCGTTGATCACCGGTACCCGCGAATGGCCGGCGAAACGCTCGATGATCGCCTGCTCGAAGGTGCGGATCATGACGATGTCGCTCATGCGCGAAATCACCTGCGCCGCGTCCTCCACCGGTTCGCCGCGCCCCAGTTGCGAGTCGCGCGTGTTGAGGTAGATCGCAGAACCGCCGAGCTGGTGCATGCCGGCCTCGAAGGACAGGCGGGTGCGGGTGCTGGCCTTCTCGAAGATCATCACCAGCGTGCGGTCCTGCAGGGGCCAATGGCGCTGGTAGGCCTTGAAGCGCGCCTTGATGATACGCGTGCGTTCGAACAGGTAGGCGAGTTCGTCGCGCGCCAGATCCTTCATCTGCAGGAAATGCCGCGGCGTCGCCATGATCAGGCTGCCAAGAACTCTTTGATCAGCGGCACCAGCATCGCGACCAGTTCGGCGCCTTCGGCATCGCTCATGACCAGCGGCGGCAACAGGCGCACGACCTTCTCGGCCGTCACGTTGATCAGCAGGCCGGCGGCCAGCGCCCGCTTGACCAGGTCGGCGCAGGGCCGATCGAGTTCGACGCCGATCATCAGGCCGTCGCCGCGCACCTCGACAAAGCCCGCGACCCCCGACAAGTCGGCGCGCAAACCGCCACGGATGGCTTCGCCCAGGGTCGTCGCGCGGGCCGTCAGGCCATCCGCTTCGATCACCTCGAGCGTGGTCAAGGCGGCAACGCACGCCAGCGGGTTGCCGCCGAAGGTGGAACCGTGGTTGCCCGGCTTGAACACGCCGGCGGCGCGTCCCGTGGCCAGACAGGCGCCGATCGGCACGCCGGAACCCAGCCCCTTGGCCAGGGTCATTACATCGGGCACGATACCCGCATGCTGGTGGGCGAACCAGGCGCCGGTGCGGCCGATGCCGCACTGCACCTCGTCGACCATGAACAACCAGTTCTTCCGGTCGCAAATCTGCCGCAACTCACGCATGAAGTCCTGGTGTGCGATATGGATGCCGCCCTCGCCCTGGATGGGCTCGAACAGCACCGCGACGACGTTCGGATTGCGCGCGGCGACCTGCTCGATGGCGGCGAGGTCATCGAACGGCACCCGCACGAAGCCGGAGACCAGCGGCTCGAAGCCGGCCTGTACCTTGCGGTTGCCGGTGGCGGAGAGCGTCGCCAGGGTGCGGCCATGGAAGGCCTGCTCCATGACGATGATGGCGGGTTGCTCGATGCCCTGCTGGTGCCCGTACATGCGCGCCAGCTTGATCGCGGCTTCGTTGGCCTCGCAGCCGGAATTGCAGAAGAACACTTCGTCCATGCGCGAGATTGCGGCGAGGCGATCGGAAGCCGCCTCAGCCTGGGTAATGCGATAAACGTTCGAGACGTGCATGAGGCGGCCAACCTGCTCGCTCAACGCCTTCACCAAACGAGGGTGATTGTGGCCCAGCGTATTTACCGCTATTCCGGCGAGGGCATCCAGGTAGGACTTGCCCTGCTCGTCGAACATCCGGCAACCCTGCCCGTGGGTAAAGGCCACCGGCAGGCGCCCGTAGGTATTCATCAGATGCGGCATGCATGCACTCCGCGAAAACATGGTTCCAGTGTAGGGTAATGCCGGCCGCGTCGGCGCCAGGCATCGCGACCGCAACGAAAGGCTTCACGCAAAAACATACGGCGGCCGAAGAGCAACGCGGCCGCCGTGCTTGATAAACGCCTCTATACTAAGTGAAAAATTTGCCCCTGTACAGAGTGCAACGGCGGAGGTTCCGGCAGTGAGGATGGCGGTATTCAACCAGAAGGGCGGCGTCGGCAAGACCACCACGGTACTCAACCTCGCCGCCGCGCTGGCGCGGGATTCCGCGCCAGCCCTGCTGGTCGACCTCGACCCGCAGGCGCACCTGTCGGCGGTCCATGGCAAAGCACTGGGCGAGGCGCACAACAGCGTTTTCGCGCTGTATCAGGACAACCGGCCGCTCGACGACTTGGCCGTGGCCTGGGACGGCGTCGGTCGCCTGATACCGGCACACGCGGAACTGATCAAGGTCGATTCCATTTTCGGCAAGGGACCGGCCATCCTCAACCGGCTCAGCATCGGCTTGCAGGCGCTGGAGGCAGCCGGCGGCGAAGACACCGTCCTGATCGACTGCTGCCCGTTTCTGGGAGTGCTCTCCCTCAATGCGATTTTTGCCGCCGACCGGATGCTGATTCCCGTCTCGTCGGACTATCTCTCCCTGCGCGGCGCCCTGCAGATCGAACATACCTTGAAGGCTCTCGAGCCCGTGCTCAAGCGGCGCATCGAACGCCGCTACCTGCTGACCCGGTTTGATCGCCGCCGCAAGATGAGCTTCGACATCCAGGAGCGCATGCGTCGGCAGTTCGGCGCCGAGCTGTGCGAAACGGTCATTTCGGAAAACGTGGCAATCGCCGAAGCCCCGGCAATGAGTCTCGACATCTTTTCCCACCACCCGACGAGCCGCGGTGCGCAGGACTACATGGCATTGATGGGGGAATTGCGCGCGGCGCGCTTCATCTGACGCCGCCGCACATGCAATAAGGCAACCGGGAACCAGCTGCCGCCGGAAACCGGCTCAACGAACAATGAGGTTTGCGACTTCCTCGAAGCTGGCCACCGGTACGCGAACGCTGCCGTGATGGCAAACGCAGTCGATGATCTGGCAGTTGTGGTAGACCTGCCGCAGCTTGCGCTGGGCGTCGAATTCGTCGATACCGTGGATCATCAAATTATCCACGACCACTCCCTGCCGGGTCCGGATCCGGAACGCGTATTTTATGAACTGATGGGATTGCATAAAACCCCTTTCACTTCAATGAAGTTGGGTAAGTATATGCAGTGACTTCGTGAAACTCAAGCTATTTGTCTAATTTAAAGCGACATTTCAATATACATTATGCAAATAGTGGTATTTCGCAAAGCGCAAAAGAAAATTCCGTAGCCAAAATAAATTTAGAGAGGCTTGCCGCGGAGCTCCCATGAAAAAAGGCTGCCCCATACGGGGCAGCCTTTTTGTCTCAGCGCTTGCGCGCCGGTGGCGTTCAGAGTGCCTTGATCGCGGCCGAAAGGCGGCTCTTCTGGCGCGCTGCCAGGTTCTTGTGCACGATCTTCTTGTCGGCGATGGAATCGATCACGGCCTGTGACTCCTTGAAGACGGCCTGTGCGGCGCTTTTGTCGCCGGCCTCGATCGCCTTGCGTACCTTCTTGATTGCGGTGCGCAACGTGGAACGCTGGCTCATGTTGTGCGCACGCTGCTCGGTCGCCTGACGGGCACGTTTGCGGGCTTGGACGGTATTGGCCATGGAGATATCCGGTAGATCTTGGAAAGCGCGCGATTATAGGGGGGTCTTCCTCCCATTGCAAGCGGCTTCTGCGGGCGACATCCCGGATACCATACCGGCATGAATCTGCTCCGAGCCCTGGCCACCGTCAGCGGGATGACCCTGCTGTCCCGCATCCTGGGCTTTGTCCGCGACTTCGTGATCGCCAGGACCTTCGGCGCCGGCATGATGACCGACGCCTTCTTCGTCGCCTTTCGCCTGCCCAACCTGCTGCGCCGGCTGTTTGCCGAGGGAGCGTTTTCGCAGGCTTTTGTTCCCGTCCTGGCCGAATACCGCAATCGCCGCGGGGAAATCGAGACCAGGACACTGGTCGATCGCGTCGCCAGCGTGCTGTTTCTCGCCCTGGTCGTCGTCAGCGCGCTGGGCGCGGTCGCCGCACCGTTACTGATCGCCGTGACTGCGCCGGGTTTCAGTGCCGACGCCGACAAATTTCAACTCACGGTCGAACTGACCCGGATCACCTTCCCCTACATACTGTTCATGTCGCTGGTGGCGCTTGCTGCCGGCGTCCTCAATACATGGAGCCGGTTCGCCCTGCCCGCATTCACGCCAGTGCTGCTGAACCTGTCCTTCATCGGCATGGCACTGTTTGCCGCGCCCTGGTTCGATCCGCCCGTCCTCGCCCTGGCCTGGGCGGTAGTCCTGGGCGGCGTGCTGCAACTCGCAATCCAGCTGCCCGCGCTGGCCAGGATCGGCATGCTGCCGCGCTTCGACCCGGTCTGGCGCGACGAGGGCGTGCAGCGTGTGCTCAAGCTCATGGCGCCCGCCGTGCTGGGCGTTTCCGTGGCGCAGATCAGCCTGCTGATCAATACCATCTTTGCCTCCTTCCTCGAAACCGGCAGCGTCTCCTGGCTCTACTATGCCGACCGGCTGATGGAATTCCCCGCCGGCCTGCTCGGCGCGGCGCTGGGCACCATCCTGCTGCCCAGCCTGGCCAAGACCCATGCCGCCGGCAATTCCGGGGATTTTTCGGCGCTGCTCGACTGGGGCTTGCGCCTGACCCTGATGCTGACCCTGCCCGCCTCGCTGGCGCTGGCGATGCTGGCCGTCCCCTTGCTATCGACCCTGTTCCAGTACGGCGCTTTCGCCGCGAGCGACGTACTGCGCACACGCGAGGCGCTGGTGGCCTACTCGATCGGACTGACGGGCCTGATCCTGGTGAAGGTGCTGGCCCCCGGTTTTTATGCGCGGCAGGACATCCGCACACCGGTGAAAATCGCCCTCCTCACCCTGGCATTGACACAACTCATGAACCTCGCCTTCATCGGCTGGCTCAAGCACGCGGGGCTGGCGCTGTCGATCGGGCTCGCCTCCTGCTTCAACGCCGCGATGCTCTGGCGCGGCCTGCGCCGGCGGGCGGTGTACCAGCCGCAGCCTGGCTGGGGGGTGTTTACGGCAAAGCTGCTGGCGGCGCTGCTGGTGCTCGGTTGCGTGCTCTGGTTTACCGCGGGGGCCGACACGACATGGCTGGCGATGAGCGGCGAGCAGCGCATCCTGAAACTGGCCGGGGCAGTCTGCGGCGGCATCGCCAGCTATTTCGCGACCCTGTTCCTGCTCGGCTTCCGTCTGCGCGACTTCCGCCGCCTGGCCGCCTGATCAGTCGCCGCGGGCGCTGCCCTCGCGGCGCGGGTCGACGGCGCCCACCCAGCGACCGTCGCGCCGCACGATCAGGTGCAGGCCGCTGGTCATTTCCGTGCGCTGGACCGCATGACCGCGCTTTTCGAGCTCCTGCACCAGGTCATCACCGACCCGTCCGCGCTCCACTTCGGTGGCGCCGTTGCGATTGCCGGCATGGCCCATGGCGAGGGCTGCCATCGGCTCCATGCCGCCATCGAGCAAGGCCTGCAGCGTACGCGCGACGTAATTGATGATGCGGCTGCCACCGGGCGAGCCGAGCACGGCATGCAGCCGCCCCCTGGCGTCGAACACCAGCGTCGGCGCCATCGAGGACAGCGGGCGCTTGCCCGGTTCCGCGCGATTGGCAACTGGCTTGCCCTCGCGTTCGGATGTGAAGGAAAAATCGGTGAGCTGGTTGTTGAGAAGAAAACCGTCGACCTGGATGCGGCTGCCGAAACCGGCCTCGATCGAACTGGTCAGGGCGACGGCATTGCCCTGGCCATCGACGATCGACAGGTGGGTGGTGGCGGGCAGCTCCGGCGCATCACCATCGGCCTGCACCTTTGGGGAAGAAACGCTCCCCGGGGCGGCAATGCCCATGGCCCTGCCCGGTTCGATCAGGCGGCTGCGCCGCTCGAGGTAATCGTTCGCCAGCAACTCCCGCTGCGGAACCCGGACGAAATCCGGATCGCCGACGTAACGGGAACGATCGGCATAAACCAGCCGCCCGGCCTCGGCGAAGTGATGGACCGCATCGGCGCGTTCCGCGGGGCCTGGAGGCAGGCCGCCGCGTTCGAGGATGCCGAGCAGTTGCAGGACGCCGATGCCGCCCGACGATGGCGGCGGCATACCGCAGACGCGCCAGCGGCGGAAACTGCCGCAGACCACCTCGCGCCGGAGCGGACGATAATCGCGCAGGTCGCCGGACGTGATGCTGCCGCCACGCCTGGCCACCGCCGCGACGATGCGCTCGGCGGTGGCCCCGCTGTGCAATGCGGCGCTGCCTTCGTGCGCGACCCGGCGCAGCATGAGGGCGAGTTCGGGGTTGCGCAGGGTATCGCCGACCCCGAGCGGTTCACCATTGGGCCGGTAATAGAGTGCGCGTGCCGCCGCATCGTTGCGCAGCAGGGTATCCTGGCCCAGCAACTGGTTCAGGCGCGGCGAAACCGGGAATCCGTTCTCGGCAAGCCGTATGGCAGGGACGAGCAGGCGTTCCCACTTCAGTTTGCCGTGCCGGCGATGCGCTTCCTCCAGCATCGCCAACAGGCCGGGGACACCGACCGACTTGCCGCTCGCCACCAGTTCCGCAAATGGCGCCAAGCTGCCGTCGGCGCGCATTGCAAAGTCGGCGCCGGTGGCACGGGGCGCAGTCTCCCGTCCGTCCCAGGCCGAAATCTGCTTGCGCCCTGCATCCCAGTGGAGCAGGAAACCGCCGCCGCCGAGTCCCGACGATTGTGGTTCGACCAGGTTGAGCACCCATTGTGCGGTGATCGCGGCGTCGAGTGCATTGCCACCCAGTTGCAGAATTTCCGCGGCGGCATCCGTAGCATGGGCATTTGCCGTGACAACCATGAAGCCGGCGCTGGCTGCCGCGGGTCGCGGCGCGAAACCGCTGGCGGCCTCGGGTTGGGCGGACTGCGACCAAACCCTGCCGGCGCCCGCCAGAACGGCCAGCGCCAAGAAAAAACGGGCAGCCCGCAGGCTGCCCGTTTGCTTGATAGCTCCGCCTGAAATCACACGACCAGCGGCAGGATCAGCAGCGCGACGATGTTGATGATCTTGATCAGCGGGTTCACCGCGGGGCCGGCCGTATCCTTGTACGGGTCGCCCACCGTGTCGCCGGTCACGGCCGCCTTGTGCGCCTCGGAACCCTTGCCGCCGAAGTTGCCGTCCTCGATGTACTTCTTGGCATTGTCCCAGCAACCGCCGCCAGTGGTCATCGAAATCGCCACGAAGAGGCCGGTGACGATGGTACCCATCAGCACGCCGCCCAGGGCACGGACGCCGGCACCGACGCCACCCACAGCCGGCATCAGCATGTTCATGACGATGGCGACCACGACGGGAACCAGTACCGGCAGCAACGACGGGATCATCATTTCCCTGATCGCAGCCTTGGTCAGCATATCGACACAGGTGCCGTATTCCGGCTTGGCCGTGCCTTCCATGATGCCCTTGATCTCCTTGAACTGGCGGCGCACTTCGACCACCACGGAGCCGGCAGCGCGACCCACCGCTTCCATGCCCATCGCGGC
>Ga0268298_10002774_pt1 | contig 18669 bp, 13 predicted proteins | sample WWTPWeurt_MetaG_FD_194462 | JGI IMG/M metagenome (GOLD analysis project Ga0268298, IMG submission 194462) | Activated sludge microbial communities from WWTP in Nijmegen, Gelderland, Netherland - WWTP Weurt | ecosystem: Engineered > WWTP > Aerobic digester > Activated sludge | place...
GCTGCAAAGCCTGGTTTTCATCCCATCAAGCCTGCACGGTCTGATGCTCACGCTTGGCGTGACCACCTGAACCCACCAAGCTCACACCGCGCCAGCCCACCGCTGGCGCATTTATGAACCCGCAGGGTCGCCAAGCCCTTGCTGGGCCGGCATCCCTGCATCTCTTCGAAAGAGCCTGTCGATGCCTGCCAGAACTATCACGGTTGAGCCCGAAGTCTCTCTCTCTCACGCCGGGGTGGTGGTCCACCACACCTACAAAGACGATGACTTCGACGCTGGCCGGAACCGCTACTGGTTCACGCTCGACTCGGCGTCGGACGATGCCAGCTTCTGCATGCGCGAGTTCGATGTGCCTTGCAAGTCCATGCTGCAGGCCCACCCGCCATTCACCAGCATGAGCGAGCCGCGCTACTTCGACGCCAGCCCAGAAGAAAGGGCTGGGATTGAGGCGCAGTGGAAGGACTGGCTGAAGGATGGCGGTGGCGAAGAACAGGCCATCCGGGCGGTGCTGATCAGCGCGATCGACACCGGCCTCCTTGGCATGGTCCAGCCCGCCATCGCCTGAATTTGCTTCTCGACGCGGCGGACATCCGCCGTGTCTACGACCAACCCTGATGGGGCGAACCAGCCCCCCCGGTCCGGGGACAAGTTCGCCAGAAAGGAAACCCTATGGGCGCACTGCTCAAACTGCTCGCCACGATCGGGCAGAACTGGCTCTTCTGGAGCCTCATGGATCTCTTCTTGGAAGAGGCCGGCGTCTGGAACTGGCGCGAAGACTTCGGCACCCGGCCGCTGGTAGAGGGCGGGCTTGAGGTCTACTCCTGCGACGACGACGCTGCCTTCCTGGTGGTGGACCGCCGCGATGACAACACCGCGTGGATGCGACTGGTCGACGCGACGGTACTGCCCCCGGTGTTCGAGCAGGCCTTCCAGGCGCTCGGGCTCGCCCCCGATGCCAGGTCATGGCAAATGGATCTGGACGTGCTCGACAAGAGACTGGCCGCATGCGACAACCTCAGCGGCCTGTGCACTCAGATCAGCCGACGAGTGCCGGGCAGCGAGGCGCATGCCATCGCCCTACGGGCAGCGACGTTGGCCACCGAGATTGCACGGTTTCGCCTGGAAGCCTTTCAGGGCGCCACTGAACGAGAGCGGGATGCCGGCGAAAGCGGGCTCGCGCGAAGCAAGGCTGCCTGCCAGGAGTTCGTGAGCGGCTGCTCAATTTTCAGCGGTTGGGTGACGCACGACGACCCGCGAGGAAGCGTCTTCACGCTCAACTACGCTGACAGCCAGGTGGACGGCACCGTTCTGATGCCGTTCAACGTGGACTGGTCACCAGCTGTGAGGCAGCGCCCGCGGCTGGAAGCCGGTGAGGTGGAGCGCTACAAGGTCAAGGCCACCACACTCAAACCCGAGGTGCTGGCCGCGTTGTCCGGCGTGCGCATTGAGGGTGGTTGCGTCTACCTGACCTCCAAGATGAGCAAGAAGGTTTATGACCAGGTGAACGCCACGCTCAACGCCTTGGGCGGAAAGTGGCATACCGGCAAGCAGGCCCACGTGTTCGATGTCGATCCGGCACCGCTGCTGGACACGGCCGTCGAGACCTCCAGCGTTCTCCTGTCTTCGGACTTCGAGTTCTTCGAAACCCAGGCGCCGGAAGTCGCGCGGCTCATCGACACGGCTCGGATGAGGCCCGGCGACCTGGTGCTGGAACCGCAAGCCGGTGGTGGCGCTTTGGCGACGGCTGCCGCCGAAATCGTCGGCAAGGACAAGGTCACCTGCTACGAGCTGATGCCAAGCAACGTTCAGGTACTGGCGGACCTCGGCTTCAAGGTCGACGGGCCCCGGGACTTCTTGGCGGTGCCGCCGCTACCGGTGTTCGACTGCGTGATCGCCAACCCGCCATTTTCCGGGGGCAGGGACATTGCGCACATCACGCATGCGCTCAAGTTCCTAAAGCCAGGTGGCAAGCTGACTGCAATCATGTCACCGAGCTGGCGCGAAACCCCAACGAACGCCGCCGCAAAGCAATTCAAGGCGCTGATCGAAGGGATGGAGCATACCGTCGAGAAGATCGACGCCGGCGCCTTCTCGGCCGTCGGCACACAGGTGGCGACCGTGCTTCTGCATTGTCGGGCACCCGAAGTCCCGCGAGTTGATGTGGTGGTGCCGGTGGAGCCGGCATCCTCAACCACTGGCCCGGCCGCGACCGCAGTCTCGGCTGCAAAGGCTGTTCAGGAACAGCTGACGATGTTCTGACCGCGTTGCGCGCACCTGTTCTCCAAGCGGGTGCCACGATGCACCAAGGGCCCCCATGAATCTGCCAGTGGCAGGTCGTGGGGGCCCTTTCTCATTGTGACCCAGTCAGCCAATGGTCTCTGGGATGGGCAGTCCGAAGCGTGTAGCTGCGGCGGCGACATGCTCGGCATAGAGCTCCGAACAGATCCAGCGGCAGCCGTTGATTTCAGCCGCCTTGCCGGTCGTCAAGTACCCAGCGCAGGGATCGACCACCAGTCCGCCAGGGGGGCACAGCCACTTGACGAGGAAGCTTGCCAGCGCAAGCGGCATCGGCGCGCCGTGGGGAGCGAGATTGGCCGCGACAGCCGCCTCGCGGACAGCCCTGATGTCCGGGCATGCGTGGCCGTACTCCAGGACGTTCCTGGCGAGGCGACCCGGCGTCTCTTTGCCATAGCTGCCTGGCTTGATCCGGTAAGCGCCATCAGAGTTTCTGACAGTGCGCTTCTCGCCACCTGAGCGCACCAAACGCAGGTGCCTTTCAGAGTGAGGTTGCAGCACGCGCCGGTTGTCGGCCAGTACAGCGTGGGGATTGTTGGTCAGGATGTAGATCGGTTCCCATGCCGCCGCCAGCTGCATCCGCTCGATGCAGGCCCATTGGGTCGGGCCTGTGGGCTTGGATTTGTTGATCCAAGGAATTTCGTCCAACTTGAAGAGGGCTAGCCGATCCTCCAAAGCAATGATCAGGCGCTCGCGGTAGCTGCTGCGAGCCGGGCTGTCTCGAACGAAAATATCGTTGCTGACGTTGAGGGCGATGGTTCCACCATCGCGCAAATGCCGAGCAATGGGCGTGAGCACGTCGCAGACGAAATCGATGTAGGCATGCAGCGGCGGATTGCCATAGCGGCGCGGCCTCGCCAGTGGATAGGGCAGGGACGTGAGGCACACGTCGATCCGGTCGCCGAGGTCGCGAAAGGTGTCCTGGGCTGTTCCCCAGACAGCGATGCCAAGGTCGGTTGCGAAAGCGATCATCACCCGCTTGGGCGGTGCCGGCGTGAGCTTGTCGCAGGCCGCATCGGTGAGTCGCCAACGGCCGCGCTTGGTGGTATCACGCTCCAGCATGTTCAGGGTGCGCAATGTCTGCTGGACCCAGCGAACTTGTCGACGCGCCACGCTGTGCATGCTCCCGGCTTTGCCTACCGGCGCTTGGCGCGCCAGTTCCTCAGGCGTGCACGCGCCGCTCTTGGCCAAGGCGTCGTAGAGCTCGCGGTTGTCCATCTCGTGGCCGCCGGCAGCCAGATAGGCCTCGACAACGGCCTTGCGCATCAGTCGATGCTGGCGGCTCACCTTCGGCTTTGAAGACCGATTGGGCAGGCTTGTCGGCTCAGGACCGAGGTCCAGGCCCAGTTGGTGAGACACTTTGGTGAAGGTTGTGGCATCGAACATGAAATTAGACTACCCGACACCGGCGTGCAAACAAGTGCGCCACTGCTGCACAAGATTGCAGCAGTAGAGCGCAAAGCGCTGAAAACAGCCGGTCGACGAGCGGCGCACGCGGCTTTTCCACACATTTATCAACAGCATTTGTGGACAAGCCCAACATGGACCATTCGCGGTGAAGCCGGCCCGGCAATGCGCGCGGAGGGGCGTCCGATGCTTTCGCGGTCGGACTTGACGCGTTGATTGGCCCGGCCTACCCGTTGTTGAACTCAAGCGCACGTGCGATCCGGCCGATGTAAGTAGCGTCTCTGGTCCCTGTGCCAAAATTGCGCCAAGTGCTTGGACAGGCGCGCCAAGCACACTGCAAGAACCTCTGAGCGTCAGATGCTTGAGAAGCACTTTTCCCCAATAGTCGAGGCACGCTCCAAGACCGAAATCTTGTCGGCAGTTGAGACATTTGCGCACGCCCGTGGCTTTGCCTATGGTTCGGTTCTTTACGTCGCTCCTTCCGCCAATTTGAGCGTGGCGGAGTCGCATATCGAACGGGTCGGGCAAGGATGGTTGTCTAGCTCGGTTCGCAACAACACTGCCTTTTTGGGGGTGACCATCACCAATGATCGGTACATTGACGAGTACGTTAGCCCGAATGCCACTATCGATCCCGTGATGCGCCAGCTCAAGACCAGAACAACACCTTTGCTTTGGAACCAAGCGTTTTACGCGCAGCATGGGGAACTGGACATGCACGACCACATGAGTTCGTTCGGACTCAGGAGTGGCTTGATCACGGCGTGGCACCTGCCGGGCAATGAACACTTGGTCGTTGGGTTTGAAGGTCCGGATCAGATCAGCAGAAAACCCAAGGTCGTCACGGGCGTCATGGCCGAGTTGCAGCTATGGGTCTCCATGGCGATAGAGCCATGCCGGGCGATACTTGTAGAGCCACATCAGGTAATGCCAGGCTCGCAGTTCGGACTGACGTCACGTGAACTGGAGGTGCTGAGTTGGTCCGTGGAAGGAAAAACTGCGCACGAAATTGCGCAGATCATCGGCTTCAGTGAGAGCATGGCCACCAAGCATCTGGCGTCGATCATCTCAAAGCTGGGTTGTGTAAATCTCCGCGCTGCTGTGGTGAAGGCGTTGCGCCACAAAGTCATCGACTGAGCCGCCCATAGGCACCCAGCGAACGACTGTACGAACGTCCCTGATGCGAGCTAGTTCAGTGTTGGCGCTGGAAATGGCCCGACCGTGAGGTTGCAAAGCTGTCTCTGGGGGTGGCCGAACTCAAGGGCATTCCCGATGGCCTCTACGACTGTGCAAAGTAAAGCGCCAGCGCTGAAAAAACACCCGCCACCGATGGAGCGCAAATTTCAGGGAGGGAGCGCGACATCCACACGGTGAAATTGGCGGGTGGTGGTGCAGTATAAAAGAGGCCTGCAAGCAAGTACACGGTATTGAAGAGTCGCAATCCTCACTCAGTTCGAATGCGTGCACACAGCTGCATGTGCTGATCTGCCGCTGGAATGTCATCAAAGGCGTGCAGTGGAAGGTGACTCGAACCGACTACGCCGGCGGGAGTTTCGACGTGACCTTCAAACGCAGTTTCGGTTCGATCAGCAAGGTTGACGCCCAAGCATGGGTGGACTCTGCCCTGAAGCATGCGTGCAAGTAGTAGACCGAAGCAACGTCATTCCAAGAGAAGCGCCGCAAGCTGTCGGACCTGAGTTTCGTGTCGAAGCGCCAGGATTGCCTGAAGATTTCCAGAATCTCGAACAACCCTCTTCTATCGCCTCGGCCGGGTCTTCGTGGTGTTCTTGCCAGCGCTGGCCGCACGGAAGGCGGCAACGTTTTGGCGCCACTGTGCAACCTGTGCGCAGCGGCTGAACCCGTCGCGATCCTGATCGCTGGCTAGTGCCTGCAGATACAGGCGCTCGCGTACGGATAGTTCACGCGGAGGTACCGGAACGGCCTGCAGAACCAACGGTCCGCGGTGGCCCGCGCGGTCAACTGCGCCCTCGCCGGGCAGCGTCTGGCTCGCCCCCTTCGAAAGATCGGAGTGAACCGTGCCGCCGCCGAGTGCCGGCACCTCGATCGTTCCCTTGGCCATGAAGTTGAAGATGTCCACCGGCACGGTGGCGCTCAGGCGGCCCAGTGAGTCGAATGAGAAGATCGGGTGCTCTTTGACGGCGACCGCGATCTCCATGGGGGCGACCTCGCCGTCTGCACCGTGCTGGCCGAGGCCGGCCGCCGTCAGCAGATCGCCTGGTCTCACCCCAGGGGGGATGTTGATGGTCACGGTCCAGGCCCGCGACGTCCTGTTGCTGCCCGAACCCGAGCAGTCCGGGCAGTCGACGTGCGCCAGGCCAGAACCATCACAGGCCTTGCAGGTACGGCCGCGCGAGCTGCCGAAGTAGCTGTGGCTGTACAGCCGGCCATACCCGCCGCACTCGTGGCAGTCGCGAACTTCATTGAACAGGCGCCGCGCGCCGGCACAGCGTGGGCACAGATCCAAGGTGCAGCCCTTGAATTCGCGCTGGCAACCGGAGACGGCTTCTTCTATGGTGACAGTGGCCTTGCGCGCGATTGGCTTGGGATGTTTGGCGCCCGGGGCGCGACGCCATGTGCCACCATCGTCGTGGTCACGATCTTCGTCGTCGTGATCGTCGCTGCTGCCTGGCGCGTGATACCCAAACGGCCCGTTTTCAGTGGAACTTTGCCGTCGCTCCGCTTTGCCGGCTGCGTTGTCGATGGTCAGAATTTCGTAGGCGCGGTTTAGCCGCTGCATCTTGACCGAAGCATCGGCGTGGCTGTTGCGGTCTGGATGCCACTGTGCCACCAGCCTGCGCCAGGCGGCCTTGATCGTGGCCGGGTCGGCGTTGTAGTCCACGCCCAGCTCGGCCCAAGGGTCGTCTATGTGCATGATGGAGGCAGATCTTTGCAGCATCCACTGACATCGCATCGTCAGTCCCTTTTGTCGCACGACACGAAAGTGCGACTTGGCCGAAGGAGGACTCAGTCAGGCGTTTACGTCGCGGTTAGGGGCGAAAGGACACGAACATTCTTGTCGCCGGACTGTGGCGACCAGACCGATCCGGGCTCATCATCCGGCTGAACGTTGATCGCCCCGGACGGATCGCGCTTCAGCCCCTGCGAGACCCCCTGGGTGTCTTGTGCAGTGCGCCTGTACTGGGGCTCGTGGCCGATTGGGTTTCGAAGGCGATACCGGTTTCAGCATCCGTGGCCACGAGGCCCGGCTTTTGTAGCGCACTCGTCGAATTGAACGACCCGCTTTTGCCAGCGGTCCGCTCTCGGGTCTTCGAACGTGCCAAAGCGGCCATGGCAGAGGCTGTGCGGCACGCGCAGCAGGTGAAGACCGAACCCGTCATTCCTCTGTAGGCCGCAGATTTCAGCATGAAGGCGCACCTCTTTATACGAATTAGGATTAAGTATCATTTTTGCCCGTATCCCGGCCCCCCATGACGTCCCCGACGCAATCCAAGCCAGTCGGAAGCTCGACAACGATCACCAAAAGGAGCCGAGCATTGTGTACACCGGGAATGTCAAAAAAAGCAATTTCGATGGAAATTTGTCTTTCTAAATCAATACGTTAGAAGAGATTTTACGTTTTCGGGGGTTGGGCAAAAATAGCCAATGTGCATGCGCGTCGCCGTTTATTTAACAAGCCCGTCACACCAAGTGTTAGTATGATGACGTGTGATTAACTTGCTTAAATCAAGTTGGCGATGAATCATTAACCCGCAGCACCATAATATGAAATGTAGTTTCACGGCTGACTTGCAAGTGCTTGAATTTCTTGCGCTGGCGGCGCGGCTCGGGTCTTTCAATTGGCCGTACAAAAGTCACAATGGCTGCTCGGTACGGCCAATGGAGCGGTCATGGCTCAAGTGAACTACCTTCCCGTGGGCGACAACGCCGCCCGGCAGATCATCAACTCGACGAGCGTGCTCGATGCCTACCTGGCGGCCATGAAAGCCTCACAGCGCTACGCCGGCGGCATGTACTGGAAGCGCCAGGGTGAATACGAGTACCTGGTCAAGACCGGCCTGGCCAACGAGCAGCAGCGCCTGGGAGCCAGGTCGCGCGAAACCGAGGCAGCCTACACGTCGTTCACACAAGGCAAGCAAAGCGCCGATGAGCGCTTCGCGGCCCTCGGCGCGGCCCTCAAGGAGGCCCAGCGGCTCAACAAGGCCCTGCGTGCCGGCCGAGTGCCCGGCATCGTCGTCGACATCCTGCAGCGGCTGCAGAGCGCGGGCCTGCAGCCGCACTTCACCGTCGTGGGCACGCACGCCCTCTACGCCTACGAGGCTGCGGCGGGCGTGCGGATCGTCGAGAGAGCGCTGGCCACCCAGGACGTGGACCTGCTATGGGACGCGCGCAAGCGCGTCCAGTTCGTCACCGACCTCGCCAGGACCGAGGCAGGTTCAATTCTGCGCATGCTGCAGCAGGTCGACCGCAGTTTCCAGCGCAAGGAGGATCAGGCCGAGACGGCCGTCAACGACCGGGGTTTTGAGGTGGACTTCCTGCGCCGGATGCAGGAGCAGGACGACCCCCATCCGTTTCGCTTCTCAAACGACGAGGACGACCTTTGGCCTGTCCAGGCGCGGCGCGCGGGCCTGCTGACGCAGGCCCCACCTTTTCGTTACCCCGTCATCGCCACGGACGGGTCGATGGCGATGATGAACACCATCGCACCCACGGCCTTCGTCGAGTTCAAGCTGTGGCTGGCATCGAGCGCGCCAAATCGGCCTGAGCTCAAGCGCCGTCGCGACCGCAGCCAGGCAGAGATCGTGCAGGCGATGCTCGACGCCGGGATCCTCATCGACGAGCAGGGCCTGCCCTCGGAAGACGAGCGGAGCAACGCCAGGTCGGAGGCGGAGATCCTCGCGCTGCTGAGTGGGCGCGGCCTTGGTGCGCCCAGCCGCACCGGCGTCATGGACATGGCCTATGTCGGGCCGATCATCGCCGTGACGGAGCGTCACGTCGCCCAGGACACCGGCCGCGGCCGAGTTGTCCTGCACGACACCAGAACCTTGGACCGGTTGCCGGCTGTCGGCGAAACGGTCGAAGTGAGATTCGAGGACGGGCGTGCACGGGTGATTGCCCAGACCGTGCCGGTGCCTGGCATGCGGCGCTGAGCAGCACGCACCATCATCATTGAAACAAGGGGTGCACGATGGCACGGTCCGTGCGGGAAATGATCCGGGAGGTGCTCGCCGAAGAGGCGGCAGAGGCGCTCGCCCAGAAGACCTCGTCTGGCGAGCGCAAGCGCGGCCGCCGGCCTGGCTACATCCTGCCAACCTTCGCCGAGTTCGAAGAATTGACGCTCGAAGACTTTGCCTTCTTGCGGACAGCCGTGGGCGGCGGCGTGTCACTCAAGGACGCCTTCGCGCGCTACTACGGCAACCTCTACTTCGACGCCGAGGGAAACCCCCTGAAGCCCGACGAGCGTCGAATCAAGTCCATCACGCGGGTGGTCGAAACCCGCATGATCGAGATCGCCGGCGCCTCGGACGACGCAGCAGTGCGACGCGAGGCCGAGATCCTGGCCCTGCCGCTGCCCGACGATGCTGCCACCGAGCCGCAGCGTGTGGCAGCGCACATGGACTTCAACGAGTGGGCGACCACCCAGCCGGAGGATTTTTTCAGCGAGCGCGAGCTGATCGAGAAGTACCAGGAGTACCTTGATGAACGCATGGCCGAGGGTGCGGACAAGGTCGAGATCAAGGCCTCGGCCAGGGTCATCTCGCGCGCGAGCGCCCTTGAAGACAAGATCCGGGCGATCTCCCGCCTGCAGACTGAACTGGCACTGGCGCCCTCCCCTGCCTCACCGGTCGAGCGCTGGTTCGCGCAACGGCTCAGTGCGGAATTCAAGGCCAAGGGTCTGGCGGACCTGGGCGCCCTGATAGCCTGGATCCAAGGGCGAGGCCGCCACTGGCACCGCGACGTGCCCGGCCTGGGAGCCGGTCGCGCCGCCCGCCTGCTCGGTTGGCTGCAGGACCACCAGGAGACCCTGCCGGCCCTGGACACGACACTGCCCCAGTGGAAGCCCAAGGCGCCACTCAGGGCCGCGCTGAAGCCCTTGGCGCCCTCCCCTGCCCTGCCTGTGCTGGCCAGCGATGAAGTCGGTGGTGTGGCCACGGTTCAGGGCCCCGAGTTGCGCCTGCGGCTAGCCCCTGCTCCGCTGGAGTTGCTGCTGGTGCCGGATGAACTCGACGGCCGCGACGGCCTGTTCCGGGCCGATGGCGTCAACGTGCTCAACGCCGGCAACGACCTGCAGGCCATCGCCGGGTTCCTTGCGCGCTTTGCTTCGTCCGACAAGCTCAGGACCCTAGAGGCCTACCGCCGTGAAGTCGAACGCTTTTATTCCTGGTGCCTGAGCGTGCGCGAGGTCGCGCTGTCGTCAGTCACCCAGGCAGACGCCCTCGCCTACCAGGCCTTCCTGGCCAACATCCCGGCCAGCTGGATTCACCACAAGCCCACGACACGGGACGCGGACGATTGGACGCCGTTCCGTGGACAGTTGCACCCGCGCAGTCAAAACTACGCCCTCGGCGTGGTCAAGTCGTTGTTCTCCTACCTGTGGAAGATCGGCTACCTGCGCGCCGATGCCTTCGACGGCCTGCTGCCCAGAAACGATGGCAAGGTTGCCACGCCGATGGACACGACGCGAGCCCTGCATCCACTGGATTTGGAAGAGGTCGCACGGGCCATCGAGGTGATGAAGGCCAGGACGTTCAAGAACAAAGAGGGCCAGACAGAAGGGGTCAGCAGCCGCGAGGCGATCAGCCACCGCAACCAATTCCTGGTGCACCTCGCTCTGACGACGGGCATGCGACTGGCCGAGATCGCGAGTGCGTCGCTGGCGACCGCTCGCCATGCCATCGTCGACGATGTCGAGACCGACACCATCGTCATCGAGATCGTTGGCAAGGGGGAACGCAAGCGCGAAGTCACCCTCATCCCGTCCGCGATGACCATGCTGCAGGAACACCATCGCCACGTCGCCGAGCTGCTGAAAGAGCACCCGGCCAGGCTGGAAGCGTTTCAGCGCAGTCTACCGCTGGTCGTCGCGTTGGAGGCCGCCGTTGCAAGCCCCAGCCGGGCCATCAGCGATGACGGTGCCATGCTCGCGCACGACGACTGCGGACTGTCCCGCGCGGGCATTCTCGCCGCGGTGAAGCGCTTCTTCGCTCAGGTCGCCAAGGGTTGCGACGACCATGCAAGAAAGGAACGCCTGGCCAAGGTCAGCACGCATTGGCTGCGTCACTCATTCGCGCATGAGGCGCTCCGTTGCGACAACACCGACACTGGCCTCAAGCTGACACAGCAGTTGCTCGGACACAAGAACATCAACACTACTGCAGGCTACCTGCAGCAGAATCAATCAGAGCGGGTCAAGGCCGCGCTGAAGATCAATCCGCTGGGTCTCTAAGTCATTGTTGGTGTGTTAGGCCGCTACCGTAATAGCGCTCGCACATAACGGAAGTAACCCGGCAGGCTACGGCTGCTGGAATCGTGGAGTCCACGATGCTGGCGTCAGCCCCGCCACCGGAGCTCGCAGCCTTTACGAAGGATGTGGCAACGTTTTGGTCATATCTACCCAACAACATACCAAACCTAAGTGGTCCATAAGCAGCACTTGTAGCGTGCATGGTAGCTAGAGTTATGTGACCAGCATTCGCTAGAGCCAAGGCAAATGCCGCAGACCGATCACACCCTATTCCATCCACCAAGACCACCCTCTCCTTCACAGCGCCGAGCCCAGCAGCGAACGCTGCTGACGGCGTCACGAACCGTGCGCCAGCAGGGTGGCCTTGCTCGGGAAAGTCGGCGACGATGAGAAGATCGGATGGCTGCGGTTCTGCAAGGGAAGCCGCCATAGCGCTCGCCGTGCATGTCATCCCGGCGCCCGTAGTGCCGCAGAACAGCATGAGGTGTCCGGGCATTGGTTTGCCATGCGTCAGTTGCTTGCTTGCGGGGCCAACACCAGCAGTGCCATCCGAACAAGCACCGCACGCCGCATCCCACGTGGGGTAGTTTTTCGTCTTTGCGACCAACTCCAGCGACTGCGCCAGGGTTGTGACCACACCAACCACCTCACGCATGGCACTGCGAAGACGCTTAGCCTCTGACTTCAACTCAATACGATCCATCTTTGACTCCAATAGAGCCAGGCCAGCCATTTGAATGCTGCTTCGGTGTTCTCGTTCTCGATGCCTGGCAATGGTTGCCAATGGTCGTCGACTGCAATTCCCGTGTTCACCATGCCCCATTCGGGGTGAGAACGACAGGCCACGGGAAGCCTTGTTGGCAACTATAGACCAGACCACGCACCGCTCAAGCGCCGCCTGGTCGACCACCAACGCCAGACCAGAATGCACTTCAACCGGTTGAAGTCAACGACCATCGACCAGCGCACACGGCGAAAACTTCAACCGGTTGAACCACCCACGCGGCTGATGCAGCCCGCCATCAACACGACAGTTCGCGCAGACCAATCAGACAGAGATCTACCAACAACTCAACTCTACGACCACTCGCCATCCCCCAACAGAAGCCAGCATTGACGACAATGCACCATAGCTCGGCTCCAGTGGGTCGCAACTTCAACCGGTTGAAGTTCGACGCCGACCCACCACTAGGCCGGTATCGCATCACCCACGGGTTTCTGCGTAAATAGACCGCCCGAGAGTGAGAGTGACAAGTTCAACCAGTTGAAGTTCCTACGAGGCAACACCGAAGTGCCATTGACCATATGTTAGATGCCATAGCCGAATCCACCACTTCAACCAGTTGAACTTGAGGCCGGAAAGATTGCGGACTGTCGGAACGAACAAACATGTTGGCAAACGGTGAAGATGATGTTCGTAAAGCAGTGACATGGACTGAGAGATGGTTAATAATGAGACCTATGGCAGTAGTCAATATTAACTAGTAAGGCAGGAGCGCCAAATGATCATTGTGGTAGCAGCTGAAAAAGGCGGAGTGGGCAAGAGCACCAACGCCATCACCATCGCTTGCCGCATCAAGCTCGATGGAGCTGACGTTGTGCTGGTCGACACCGACACGTCAGCGACCGCCATTGGCTGGTCGGACATTCGCGTTCAAAATAAAATCGAACCGCCGATTCAAGTCACGCAGAACCTTAGGCAACCACTGCCGGCTGTGATTGACTTCGCTGAGAAGTACGACGCGGTCGTTTGCGACCTTGGGGCTGGGGACTACGCCAAGATGCGCGATCTCGCCCTGGCAGCCGACCTGTTCCTGGTGCCGACACGGGTCGGCCAGCCAGACCTGGAGTCGACGGTCCGGCTGTACGAGGCCGTTCGGTCCCTGGATGGGCGCCACAAGCGCGGGCGCGTGCCCTTGGTGGTCGCGATGAACGCCACCCCAGCAGCATGGAACAACACCGAGGACGCAGAGGCACGTGCCGCTCTTGAGGCTGCATGCCCGGGTATCACCATCCTCAAGTCGTCGTTGCGGGACAGGAAGGTCTGGCGCGACGCCGGCAAGGTGGGTCGGTCGATCTACGAAATGCCGAAGCGGGACGCCGAGAAGGCGGTCGCCGAGTTCGAGGACCTGTTCATCGAAGCGCTGCAGTTCGCAAACGTCAAGGAGACTGCGTGATGGCCACTCCTGCACCCAAGAAGCTAAAGGCACTTCCCACGCTGGGCATCAGGCGCAGCGACGACACCAGCATCATGCGGGCCATGACGGAAGGCCTTGGCCACGGCCCCCAGAGCCAAGGCCAGCCAAGTGGTGTGCCGATCCACAGCCCCAATGTGATAGGTGAGGTTAGTGGCGCGGATTCGCTCACCGAAACCAGGTGGGTGGAAGGGGCCACCAATGTCGACGCGCCGCTCAACCTGATCATCGACAGCGAGTGGAACTCCAGGGTTTTCTATCCCACCCATGAGATCGATGACCTGGCGCAGGGGCTGTTGCGTGACGGTCAGAAGGAAAATGCCAAGGGCTACCTGGTCACCGACGAAGCGGGCAAGGTCATCAAGATCGGGCTGTTGTCGGGCCACAAGCGCCTGCGCGCTGCCCGAGCAGCCGGCATGGCCACCTTGCGGCTGGACATCGTGGCCCGCCCGGCCGACGCGCTGGCAGCCTACCTGGCCTGCCGCGTCTACAACAGCAACCGATCCGACGAGACCGCGCTCGACAACGCGGTCCGTTGGGCTGGCCTGCTCAAAGATGGCAAGGTGGGCTCCCAGCAGGAACTGGCCAAGATCCTGAACATCGCCGACAGCGAAGTGTCGATGGTGCTGGGCATCAACCGCATCCCCAACCGAGTGCTGTTGCACATGAAGGATCGGCCGCGCGCGTGTGCGAAGTCGATCGCCTACCTCGTCAGTGGCATGTTTGCGGAAGGGGCAGTGGCCGTCCAGGGCACGACGGACCTTGAGTACGCGGCCATCGAGGTCGTCGATGCGATACAGGCACAGGAGCTCGGCCGCACGGAGGTCAAACGCCTGATTGAATCGAAGACTACGCCGGCTCGCCAGCGCATGCGTGCGGAGGTCCGCGAAGTGAACTTCTGCGGCAAGAAGGGTGCGCTGAAGATCTTCAAGGCCAAGGGCCAGCTCGCGTTCGACATCAAGGGCCTGGAGGAAGCGCAGCTGATCGACCTGGAGCGGCGCATCACCGCCATCGTCGGCGACCAGCAGGCGCTGTTCGGCGCGGCCAAATAGCGCCACCAGGCGCGGCTGCTCGTGCGCCCCGTGGGTAGCGAGCAGCTCCCTTAGGTCTGCAGGCCGAATCGCTCCACAAAGGTCGCCATCGCCTCAACAGTTGGCGCACCCCACAGTTCTTCGGCATACCAGCGCGAGAACAGCGCCCTGGCCATTGGGTTATCGGGGGAGCGGAGCCCACTGACGACGCGGCTGGATGACTGGGACCTGAAGCGCTCGAACAAGGCCCGCCGCTGCGAGTCGTCCAGTTCACGGTAGACCACCATCGCCTCGTCGCCGCGGGCGGACAGAAACCGCTCCATGATCGAGCTGCCGGCGGGCTTGCCGACACCCGGCTTGTTGGCCTTGGCATTGCTGCTCTCCAGCAAGCCCTGAGCTGCAGCTGCGCCCTCCTTGAGCGACCATCTGAAGTAGGCGGCCGGTGAGTCCAGCGATGGGCTGCCCGCTTGCGCCATGCGCGCCTCTACGAAAGCAATTGAAGCACGCACCTTTTCCTCGGCGTGCTGAGCCGTGATGTCCATGGCATCGGCTTGAGAGAAGCCGAACTTCATCACCTTACCGACCAGGTCCAGGTCGATGACCGGCGGCGTAGGGAAGTCCAGCTTCGGCTGCTTGGACAACTCCACGCGGAACTGAAGCCGCTCCACCCGCCTGCCATTCTTGTGCTCCACCAGTTCCACCGTGATGTCAGTGAGGGTGTTGACCTCGGCAATGGCCGGCTTGAGGGTGTCCCGTTTCCAGTATTTGTAAGGTGGCGGAACGCTCCCATCCATGGGTGTCCCGCTCAACATGGCATACCAGGCCTCGTAGGTATCGATCAGCGTCATGTGCGATGGGTTGGTCGCGAAGCGCCGGCAAACCTCGTAGAGCGCCAAGGCCGCGCCGGAGCGCAACAAGCCTTGGAAGAAGATGCTCATGTGCGTGTAGGTCTCCGGAGACATGACGATTTCGAAGACCTCGGGCGGGAAGGCATACCCGAACCACACCTGGCCAGCATGTTTCTTCAGGCCCCTGGGGTTCACCAAGGTGACTGATGAAACCAAGCGCTCGCTGGTCCACCGCACGTCGGATTCCATCTGGAGCTTGATGTTCTGAAGCTCCTCCAACGAATTCTTCAAGAACTCAGTGTCCTTGCTGTCGTAGGCCGCATCTTTGGCCAGATCGGACAGCGGAATCCAGAAGTATTTCTGGGCCGATGCCGAGTCAATGGGGGCGTTCACGCCGGGGTGCTTTACCTTCTGGGCGTTGTACATCATCACGTTGAAGACCTTGCGACCGAGCAGCGTCAAACGCCCCTCTCGGACCTTCAGACCGATGGCGGTGTTGGTCTTGCGAAAGTGCTTGTTGTCGTCGGCCGTCGCAACTGCGGTCACGGTCGAGGACCGAGGCTTCTTGCTTGCCATGATGTGCGCATGAGTGGCCCCGTAGAGTGGTGAGCATTGATGACTCACCATCGCTTCGGGTGCGAAAATGATCGCTCAGTGTCTCACCTTCACCCAGCGTGGAACATGGCCTCTCACCGAAAATCGGTGAGGCTGTGGACTGCGACCAACTCACCGAGGCGCCGGTCCCTGGAGAGGCTCACCGAACACTCCCCGTGCGGCCTCACCTTGGCGGAACCACGGTCTTGTTGGCGAGACGCAAGTTCGGTGTCCCTGTCCCACCTCACCATGGAACCCGAGTCCACTCACCTTGGCTACCCGTCCGGCCTCACCGGCAACGTGATACCTCCCCGAAGCGGCACACCTTTGTCCCCGGGCAACCTCACCATGGTCCCCGTATGCACTCCCAAAATCGGCCGCCAGGCCGCGCCAATGCTCGCTTTGCGGGCGATCAATTTGTATTTAACCTTTCTACTGTGTATTTAACTTTCTCTCAAGCGAAGCTGGGACGAGTGAAGCAATGAAGAACTGCCCCGAATGCGCGCCTTGCCGGGCTGCACAAACACGGGAACCTTCGCCGCTCCCTGACCTCCCTGCCTCCACTCACCATGCGCGAGCCAAGAAGGCCGTCAGAGCCGTCAAACCAGCATTGGCGAGCCCTGGGGTGCAGGTTGGTCCTTCTGACGCGCTGTAGAGCTTCCCAAGGCCTATGTCGTGCACCCGCTTGAACCACCCTCGGAAAGCGGTCCCTGTTCACCCTCACCTAAGAACGCAGCTCAGAAAGCCTTCACCAGCGGCTTGGGCGATGCGCAGTAGGTTCAGGTCCGGCTTGGTGACGCGGCCGGCACCCTTGGACAGGAGTGTGCGCCCCCCACATTCACTTGGACTGGCCGCCGAACTCGTGCGCGGCCGATGGCCGTCTTGACGAAGAACCTCCCGACTGGTCAACGGTCTCTGCGGACGCTCACCTTCACGCCTGGCGCAGGCCCAAACTCCCTGTGGAGCCTCACCAGCGCTGGCTTAGTCTCTCCCTGTAGCGACTCACCAAAGGCTGTATGGTTCCAGATGAACCATGCGCATGCTGTCTACTACCTTGTATTCACAGCCACTGTCACAACAGCTAGCACTTACAACCAGTTTGTCGTAGTGCGCTGCAAGACCTCCCCGATCGACCTCACCTTTGGGGCGAAGAAAGCCAACCAACCGTGGCAGATCGATGGCCCCGATGGCTACGCCAAGGCCGGTGGCCAGGCGGGCAGTGCAGTGTTCGAGCCATGTTGCATTGGGTGGTGGGTTTGAATCGGAATCGCCGGGCCATGGCCAGGATCCCTCGGCGGCTTTGCCCGGCGGTACCAGTTCAAAGTCGACGGTGCTTCCACTTCAATGTCGACACCGCGCAGTTCCACCCGGGAGCGGTACCGACCGCAACGTGCCGGGCGACCGCTGCCGACAGCGTCTCGCAGTGCCGCCAAGGCCAGCAGTGAAACTTCCTTCCGGCGCCCACTGGTTGCGGCCGTTCCCCTGCTGGGCCCAGGACATGCATGCGAGACACGGAACCTCAGGAGATACGTCCCTGATGAGCCTCACCAAGCGAAGGTCCCCGTTCAACCTCACCAGCCGGTCGGCCGGAGTCGAGGAAACACGCGGGGCTGACCTGAGATTCCGCGGCTACCAACCGCTCCCTGCGCGACCTCACCATCAAGTCCCCGTAAACCCTCACCTCAACTCGTAGGATCGGTTTCGAAGGTTCGTAATATCGGTTGCAGTCCTCGCAGTATCGGTATCGGAACTCGCAGTATCGGTTTCTGTTCTCGTAGTATCGGTTTCAGAAGAGGCTGGGGCGGACCCCCGCAGAGCCTTGTTGGCAGGGTTGAACCGGGTCGGGAACGCATTTGGAGGGGTCTGAAGTGTGTCTTGGCCGTGGCAGTGGGTTGTCTCAACCCCAAATCGAGTGCACATCCGGTCCAGATCGCCCTAAAAGCGGGCTGTCCTTACCCAAAAAAGTTGCTTCGCAAACCGATACTACGAGAACAGAAACCGATACTACGAAGATAAGAACCGATAGTGCGAGCGAAATTTTTTTGAGATCGCACACATCCATTTCAAAATTGCGACATGGCTGCAACAAATCCGCCCGAACCACAACAGCTCGTGCTCTGGGAAGACAACTTGCGCGCGATGCCTGTGGCATTCGCCCGCGGCGCATTGTTCCGGGCTGCGGCCAAGGGCCAACGTCGCCGCATCGATGGTCAGATTGCAGCTGCGCCAGGGATCACGGTCAGGTACACCGGCGAAGAGCTGCGTACCGACGATGAAGATTTGCTCATGAGCTTGTTGCACAACCTGCGAGGCAAGAGTCTTCGAGATCCGGAGCAGCTGAAGGTTCAGAAGTATCGCCATGAGTTGCTGCGGGATCTTGAGCGGAACGTCACGGGCGATTACTACCGTGACCTGGAGCGGTCCTTAGATAGGCTTGCAGAAGGCACGCTGAAGGTGACGTACCGCAACCCGACGACCGGCAAGCTCTACAAAGTTACGCAGTCGATTATCCGGAAGGTTGCCGTCGCCGACAAAGACGGCCCGGGTGCTTGCTACACGATCTGGGTGGAGCCGGAAATCCTTCAGTTCTTCTCAGACAGCGACGACTACTACAAGATTTCTTGGCAGGACAGGGTCCGACTGGGCCGGCCACTGAGCAAATGGACTCATGCAACCCTGCAGTCTCTTCGGCTCCCGCTGGTGGGCCAGATCGGACTCAAGGTGGCCGACGTTCTCAAGCTCAGTGGGTCGGAAGCGTCGAGCCTGGCCAGCTTCAAGGTCATCTTGCGGCGGTGCCTTGAAGAGATGAGAACGCAGGGCGTCATGGGGTCTCCTCGTTTTCAGTGCAATAAGTG
>Ga0268298_10002775_pt1 | contig 18664 bp, 14 predicted proteins | sample WWTPWeurt_MetaG_FD_194462 | JGI IMG/M metagenome (GOLD analysis project Ga0268298, IMG submission 194462) | Activated sludge microbial communities from WWTP in Nijmegen, Gelderland, Netherland - WWTP Weurt | ecosystem: Engineered > WWTP > Aerobic digester > Activated sludge | place...
GACCCCGGGCTCGGAGGCATAGACCAGCGCAGGATCGAGCGCGTCGAGCATGCCGTGCAGCTTGCTGTAGTCCTTGGTCAGCCGGCTGTAGGCGCTGGAGATGGTGCACACCGGCCTGCCGACATGCATGCTGGCCAGTGCCAACAAGGCGTGATCCACCGAGTTGTCACTCAGCACGACGGTCGGCTTGCCCTCCGGCAGGTTCATGTCGAGCAAGGCTTGCGCGATTCTCCCGACCTCGATGCGCGCTTGCCGGTAGGTCAAGCGGCGCCAGTCGCCGCCGTCCGGGCTTCGCTCAGCCAGAAACAGAGCATCCGGCGTGGTGGCCGACCAATGTTCGAGCCAGGCACCGATGCAACGCGCATAGGGCTGCAGTGGCTCGGGGTGGCGAAGCACGAAGCCGCCATCAGCATGCGCGGAGCGCACCGCGGAGGGCGGCGAAAGTGCCGCAGGGTCGTCGAACAGTTGGAGGGACATGGATGGATTCCTTGCTGCGGCCGGTCTCGAAACAGCTTCGCGACCCGTGACAGGCAAGATAATGCATCAAACATGCTGCAGTTCCGGCAGTAGGAACCCTAATTCGACCAGTAAAGCAGCCCGGACAACCCAGCAAGCAATTTAATGCATCGCGGGCAGAGACCCGCTGGGGCTCAAATCAGTTGCGAGGCCGAAGTTACTTCTTGGTGGCCGCCGCAGCGGTCTCGGCTTCCTTGCAACTTGGCGAGCAAACGAACTGCGCCTTGCCAAGCAGGCGCCTGGACTTCAACGCACTGCGCGGGCGATGCTTGCCGCACAGAAAGCAGGACATCGTTGCCGCCCCGAAGGCGCCTGCCGCGGTGAATGGCGAACCCGGTGTCTTGCTGCGATAGCGCAGACCATCGGCGTCGATGGCGGTCTTGGTGTCGGCTTTGGACATGGCGAGAATGCGCCCAGGTGCTGCAGGCCAAATGCGGGGTGCAGGGCCCACGTGAACGGGGAAAGTACGCGGGCATTGTCTCATGGGCCGCCGCGGTTGTTATTTAACATAATATACATTGTCGCGGTTAAGCGACGGTGCAGCAGCCATCGCGAAGGCGCCGATCCGGGTGCGGAGGCGGCCTCCTGCTACCCCCCAAGGTTTGACCCGGATCCGGGCGTTAACATGGCTCGCACCAAGAACAGCATGCCGACCACCCACACACCCATGTCCGAACAACGCAAGGTCCTTCTGGTGGACGACCACGAGCTGGTGCGCTATGGCGTGAAGACCATGTACGCGGAGATGCACGGTGTGCCCATCCACTGGCTCGAAGCCTCGTCGCTGCATGAGGCGGTGGAGACTTACCGAGCCCATGCGGACATCGATGCCGTGCTGCTCGATCTGAACCTGGCCGATTGCAAAGGCCTGCAGGGTCTGCGGATGTTCCTCCAGGCGCACCCGCAGGCACGCGTGGCAGTGTTCAGCGGCACGCAGGACGAATTCGTCGTGCGTCAGGCACGTGCGCTTGGCGCCGTGGGCTACGTAGGCAAAGGCGCCATGCTCACGGAGATGCGCGAAACCTTGAGCGCGCTGCTGTGGCCTGCCGGCCCTGGCGAAACGCGCATGCCTCCGTCGGGCAAGCTGTTTCCAAGGTTTCCATCCTCGGCGATGTACGACCGGGTCGCCGAGCTGGGGCCTCGGCACCTCGAGATCCTGGAACTGGTGCTCTCGGGCTGCACCAACCAGGAGATCAGCAATTCAACCGGGCTTTCTCTGGGCACGATCAAGAATTACGTCTCGTCTCTGCTGCTGGCCTTGGACGTGCGCTCCAGATCGCACCTGATCAGCCTGTTTCGATAGCTGGCAAGTCAACGCCGGGCATGGCCACGCACCTGGAGAACCCAGTCTCGCCAGAGAGCACGCCGGCTCGGTTGGGCGTGCACATCGCCGTGGCCGCGGGCCCGCACGCGGGCGAGCCCCGGCAGGCTGCCGAGCGCCAGGCCGACCGTCGCGCGGTGCTTGGGCGGCTGCGAGAGGCCGCGCTGCGTGCCGCACTGGCCAATCTCTCACTTTGGGGTTTGGTCATCGTGGCGGCAACCTTGCTCTCGGCCAGCCTGATGCCCCTGAATCTGGCCACCGCCTGTTGGATGTTGCTGTCTGCCAGCCTGGGCCTGCTGGCCTGGCGGGGCCCCAAGTTGCTGCGCCCCAACGCCCTGTCGCCGCAGGACTGGCAACGTGTCTATCGCGGCCTTCTGGCTTTCGTCGCCCTGGTGGTGTCGGTCTGCGCGACAGCGCCGTGGCTGCTGGTGCTGGCCGGGCCCGTTCCGCTGTACGGCTCGCTGCCGCTGGCCTTGGCCCTGGCGCTGTCCGCCATTGGCCTGGTGGGGGCGGCCGCATTGGCGCCCGTGCGTGGAATCGATGTGGCGCTATGTGCCATGCCTGCGTCGATGGCCTTGACCTCTCTGGCTGCCCTGCCCTCCAGGTCGGCGCTGGTGGACATGGCCGCACAGGCGCTGCTGGCCACGGCCATCCTGGTGGTGTCACGCCAGCGCAACCGCCACTGGCGCCAGAACACACGCGCCCTCATCGAGCAGGGTGATCAGATTCGCGCGCTGCAAGCCGAACGCGACGAGGCCGCGCGCAGCGATCTGGAGAAGAGCCGCTTCCTCGCCATCGCCAGCCACGATCTGCGCCAACCCGTGCATGCACTGGCCCTGTTCTCCGCCACCTTGCACCGCCGGCTTCAGCACACGCCAGACGAGCCGCTGGTGCGCAACATGGTGCGCGCCATCGACGGCCTCGAGCGATCCTTCAACGCCTTGCTGGACATCTCTCGGCTCGATGCAGGCACCCTCGCCCCGGCCTTGCAAACCTTCAGCCTGCGCGACCTGTTCCGCCGCCTGCACATGCATTACGGTGGCCAGGCCGAGCTGGCGGGCCTGGGCCTGCGCTTCTCGCCCGGGGGCAAATCGGTGCACAGCGATCCGCAGATGCTGGAGCGCGTGCTGGGCAACCTGATCCAGAACGCCATCAAGTACACCGAGCGCGGTGGCATCGTCGTCGTGGCGCGCAGCACGGCCACGGCAGTCAACATCGAAGTCTGGGACACGGGGGCCGGCATCGCTGCCGAGGAACTTCCGCGCATCTTTGACGAGTTCTACCAGATTGGCCGCGGCGAGAGAGATCGCTCGCATGGCTTGGGCATGGGCCTGGCCATCGTCAAACGTCTGGTGAGCTCGCTGGGCCACACGCTCTCGGTCTCGTCTCGCCTGGGAAGAGGCACGATGTTTCGCGTGGGCATCCAGACCGGTGACTTGTCTGGCTTGCAGGACGCCATGGCCCCCGCGGACACCGTGCCCATGCAGATCACCAGCCCGCAGATGGTGCTGGTGATCGACGACGAAGAGCCGATTCGCGAGGGCCTGCGCGGCCTGCTGCAAGAGTGGGGTTACCAGGCCATGACCGCCGCTTCGGCCGATCAGGCCGAGCAGGTGGCGCATGCGCTGGAAGGCCGCATCGACCTCATCCTGTCCGATCTGCACCTGGGCGGCGATGCCGACGGCCTGGAGGCCATCGATCGCGTGCGGCTGCTGTGCCGCCACGAAGTGCCGGCCATCCTCATCACCGGCGATACGGCACACGGAGAGATGCGCCGCATTGCAGCCAGCGGACACATGGTGCTGTTCAAGCCCGTGCAACCGAGGCGGCTCTACGAAGCCCTGCAGTCGCAGTGAGGGCTTGACATCGGCCGCACTGTCCGGTCGTGCACCCCTAGTTCGAGGGGTTAAGCCACGGACTTGGCCGGCGCGAAATGACTTTCGACCACTGCGCGGGGCAATCGCGGCTCCTAGAGTGCCTACCCATCCCATCGGAGCACCCGCTTCGTCCCAACCCGACACTTCATGTTCGACCTCGAGTCTCTGCTGGCCCCCTTGTCGGACGACGCCCCCAGTGGCAGCGACCTGGAGTACGACGCTGCGTTCCTGGCCCTGCAGCAGGCGGGAGCGGGCAAGCCCGAGCAGCAGTTCGGTGACACGGTGATTCCGGCGGAGCCGCCCGATTGGCGCTCCGTCCAGCAGCATGCGATGGATTTGGCGGGCCGCACCAGAGACGTTCGCCTGGCCGTGTGGCTGGCTCGCAGCGGCGCTCGTCTTCAAGGCTTCGGTGGCGCCGTGCAAGGCCTTGAGTTGGTGCGTGGCTTGTTGACACAGTTGTGGCCGTCGGTGCATCCACAGTTGGACGCCTCGGACAACAACGACCCGATCATGCGTCTGAACGCGCTGGCGCCACTCACCTCTGCGGACGCATTCCTGGCCGACCTTCGCGCCGCCGTACTTACCTCGTCGCGCGGCGGGCCTACGGTGCGCGACGTAGAACTCGGGCTGGGCCTGGCCGAGGCCGCCTCCGATGAAGTGGTCCCCACAGAAGGCGGCATCCTCGAAGCCCTGCGCGGCAGCATCGAGCGCGAGCCCGAGTTGGCGCAGTCCATTCAGCGCGCCCGTGCCGCGGCCGATGGCATCGCCGAAACACTGGACACGCAATTGGGCAGCGCTTTCGCACCCGATCTGGGTCCCCTTCTGCGCCTGTTGCGAGGTCTCGATTCGGCGCAGTCCCGCGCCACGGGCACCGACAGCCAGGCCACCGATTCCGACGCCGGCATGGCTGATGCGGCATCTGGCCCGACGGCTTCTGGCCGCCATGCGGTTGCCAGCGCCGGCGGCATTGCTTCCCGCGAAGACGTGGTTCGCCACATCGATCGCTTGTGCGAATGGATCGAGCGCAATGAGCCCAGCAATCCGGCGCCCCTGCTGTTGCGCCGTGCCCAGCGCTTGATGACCATGAGTTTCGTCGATATCGTGAAGGACATGGTGCCGGATGGCCTCGACCAGATCGAGCGCCTTGCCGGCATTGATTTGCGCTCATGACCTAACAGCGCATGTACTGAGTCACAATCTCCCCAGCCACACCCAACCCGCAGAGGACCATCATGGCCACCAGCAGCCAGAAGTTCATCGCCAGAAATCGCGCACCCCGAGTCCAGATCGAGTACGACGTGGAGTTGTACGGGGCCGAAAAGAAGGTGCAGTTGCCCTTCGTGATGGGTGTGATGTCCGACCTGTCCGGCAAGCCCAGCGAGCCACTGCCCCCAGTGGCCGACCGCAAGTTCATGGAAATCGACGTCGACAACTTCGACGCCCGCATGAAGTCCATGAAGCCCCGCGTGGCCTTCCAGGTGCCCAACACCCTCACCGGTGAAGGCAATCTGGCGGTGGACATCACCTTCGAAAACATGGACGACTTTTCGCCCGCAGCCGTTGCCGCCAAGGTGGATGGCCTCAAGCAGATGCTCGAGGCCCGGCAGCAGTTGTCCAACCTCATCACCTACATGGACGGCAAGACGGGCGCCGAAGAATTGATTTCCAAGGTGATCAAGGACGAGGCACTGCTGAAGTCCCTGGCGGCGGCCCGCAAGGGCGACGGCGCCTGAGCCCACCAGACACGAACCGGACCACGGAGCCCCACAAATGGCCGAAACATCCGCATCATCCGCGTCAGCCCTTCAAGGTGTCACCTTCGAAGGCGGCGAGTTCGCCTCCCTGCTCAACAAGGAATTCAAGCCCAAGACCGACGAAGCCAAGTCTGCTGTCGAGCAGGCGGTGCTCACGCTGGCGCAGCAAGCACTGTCCAAGACGACGCTGATCAGTGGCGACGTCCTGGGCTCGATCGAGGCCATGATCGCCGAGATCGACAAGAAGTTGTCCGAACAGGTCAACGCCATCATGCACAACGCCGAGTTCCAGCAACTGGAAAGCGCTTGGCGTGGCCTTCACTATCTCGTCAACAACACCGAAACCGACGAGATGCTGAAGATCAAGGTGATGAACATCAGCAAGAACGACCTGGGCAAGACGCTCAAGCGCTACAAGGGAACGGCCTGGGACCAAAGCCCGATCTTCAAGCGCGTGTACGAAGAAGAGTTCGGCCAGTTCGGCGGCAACCCCTTCGGCTGCCTGGTGGGCGACTACTACTTTGACCAGAGCCCGCCTGATGTCGAACTGCTGGGCGAGATGGCCAAGGTCAGCGCCGCAGCACTGGCACCGTTCATCGCCGCCGCCAGCCCCACGGTGATGCAGATGAATTCCTGGCAGGAACTGGCCAATCCGCGTGACCTGACCAAGATCTTCGGCACGCCCGAGTACGCCGGGTGGCGCTCGCTGCGCGAGTCCGACGATTCGCGCTACCTGGCGCTGGCCATGCCCCGCTTCCTGTCACGCCTGCCCTACGGCGCCAAGACCAGCCCGGTCGAAGAGTTCAACTTCGAAGAAGAAACCGGCGGCGGCGACCACAGCAAGTACACCTGGACCAACGCGGCCTACGCGATGGCCACCAACATCACGCGGTCCTTCAAGACCTACGGTTGGTGTTCGCGCATTCGCGGCATCGAGTCCGGCGGCGCGGTGGAGGGTCTGCCGACGCACACCTTCCCCAGTGACGACGGTGGCGTGGACATGAAGTGCCCCACCGAAATCGCCATCAGCGATCGGCGCGAGGCCGAGTTGGCCAAGAACGGCTTCATGCCCCTGGTGCACCGCAAGAACAGCGACTTCGCGGCGTTCATTGGCGCGCAGTCGCTTCAGAAGCCGGCTGAGTACGACGACCCGGATGCGTCAGCCAACGCCAACCTGTCCGCGCGCCTTCAGTACATGTTTGCCTGCTGCCGATTTGCGCACTATTTGAAGTGCATCGGCCGGGACAAGGTCGGCTCCTTCAAGGAGCGCGGCGACATGGAGAAGTGGCTCAACAACTGGATCATGAACTACGTGGATGGTGATCCGGCCAACTCGTCTGAAACCGTCAAGGCGCAAAAGCCCCTGGCTGCCGCCGAGGTGACGGTTGAAGAGGTGCCCGGCAACCCGGGCTACTACACGTCCAAATTCTTCCTGCGGCCTCACTATCAGCTCGAAGGGCTGACGGTGTCGTTGCGGCTAGTGTCTAAGCTGCCATCGCAGAAGCAGCAGTAAAACAAGAATCCTGTTCAACATCGGCCCGTTGCGGGCCATCAAGGAGTGAATCGAAATGGCAATTGACACCCACATCAAGTTTGACGGCGTTGAAGGCGAATCGCAGCACGCTGATCACAAGGGCGAGATCGACGTGATGTCCTGGTCCTGGTCCGTCAGCAACGTTTCCCAGCTGTCGGGCGGCGGCTCGGGCAAAGGCAAGGCCAACCCGGGCGATCTGGTGTTCCATCACACCTACGACAAGGCCTCGCCGCTGCTGGCTCGTCGTTGCGCTGACGGCAAGCACTTCAAGGAAGTGGTGCTGACGGCCCGCAAGTCTGGTGAAGGCCAGAAGGATTTCCTGAAGGTCACCTTGAAGGAAGTCTTCATCACCTCCGTGCAGCCTTCTGGCGGCGGCGGGGGCGACATCACGGAAAGCGTCTCGGTGTCCTATGCCGACATCGCGTTCTCGTACAAGCCGCAGGATGACAAGGGCGGCTTGGGTGGCGAAGTCAAGTTCTCCTGGAACAACAAAACCACCGTCATCGCCTGATCGGCCACCAGGCCGCAGGTCGCCCCAAGGTGGGCGGATGCAAGCAAGGCAAGCGTCCGTCCGCTGCGGGGCCCATTGCATTGATTTCTTGAGCGAGGCAACCACGCATGGTCAGCGTCACGAGTTCATCTGTCGGGGCCCCAGCGGGCGTTGGTGCCGACCTTTACCTCTACCTGAAGACCAAGCGGGCAGGCGTCGTCAAAGGCGAGAGTCATGTCCCTGGTCACATGGACGACATCGTCCTGCACGGTTGGAACTGGGGCGTGTCAGCGTCGTCGGCCATCGGCAGCACTGCTGCCACGGGGCGCAGGTCATACACCGGGCTTACGGTGCGCAAGCACATCGACCTGGCGACCACGCCACTGCTGGCGGCCTTGGCCACGAATGACGAGGTCACCGAGGCCCGCTTGAGCATGCGCCGCGCTGGCGGCGAGCAAGAAGACTATTTCACCATCACGCTGAAACAGGCCCGGGTGTCGGCCGTTCAGCATGAAACCGATGCCGCGGGCAATGCTGTCGAAGTGGTGACCCTGTTGTTCGTCAAGGTTGAAGTTGAATACCGCCCGCAGAAGTCCACAGGACTGCGCGGTGGCAGCATGACCTTCAACGACGAACTCACCCTGTCCTGATTCGAAAGGCTCCCCTTGAGCAGTGCAGCAGAACTGGTCGCCGCTGGCGACCCCGAAGCGGCTTTGGTGCAACTGCAGAATGAGGTCCGTGCCAAGGCTGCGGACCCGAAACTGCGCGTGTTTCTCTTTCAGCTGCTTTGTGTCCTGGGCCAGTGGCCGCGCGCGCTGAATCAGTTGAAGGTCTGCGGCGAGCTCGATGCCGGCACCCTGGCCATGGTCAACACCTACCGCGAAGCCATCCAGTGTGAGGCGGTGCGTGAGTCGGTGTTCGCCGGCCGCACCGTGCCGCATGTGTTTGGCAAACCGCAGGCTTGGGTGGCGTTGTTGGCCCAGGCCCTGCAGGTGGACGCCACTGGCGATGTGGCCGGTGCTGCCAAGCTTCGGCAGCAGGCGCTGGACGAGGCGCCAGCAACCCAGGGCCAGATCGACGGCGGCGAGCCTTTCGAGTGGATCGCCGACGCCGATTCGCGCCTGGGCCCCGTGCTCGAGGCGGTGATCAATGGCCGCTATTGCTGGGTGCCGTTCTCGGCCTTGAGCAAAGTGGAATTCGAGGCGCCGGAAGACCTTCGCGATCTGGTCTGGTTGCCTGCCAACCTCACGCTCAGCAATGGCGGTGAGACGGTGGCCTTGATTCCGTCGCGCTACCCTGGCAGCGGCGCAGAGCCAGACGCGGCACTTCGCATGGGGCGCAAGACCGAGTGGTTGCCTCTGTCGGAAGGACAGTACCGGGGGCTGGGCCAACGATTGCTGGTCACCAGCCAGGCCGAAGTCGGGCTGCTCGACGCGCGTGAGCTGGTATTGACGCCAGTGAGCGAGCCCGCCGACAGCACCGACACAGCAGGCAACTGAGCGGCACATGGCCACACAGCTCGAGCCCAGGGAGCGGCTGAGCCCTGCCCTGCTGGACCGCCTCACGGACGAATCTCCCGGGGAGCGTCTGGAGGCCGAAACCCAGCGCGTGATGAACAAGGCCCAGCTGCGGCAGGCCGTGCTTCGCGATCTGAGCTGGCTGTTCAATGCCACGCAGCCGCCGGCCCACATCGCCGAGACCTATCCCGCGCTGGCTGGCAGCGTTCTCAATTTCGGCTTGCCGGCCCTGTCCGGGCAGCTGGCGTCCAAGGTGGACATCAGCGAGATCGAGCGCGCCATTCGCGATTGCATTCTTCGCTTCGAGCCGCGCCTGCTCGAGGAATCGCTGCAGGTGCGCGCGCTGGAATCCACCAGTGTGCTGGACACCCACAACATGATCGAGTTCGAGATCGTCGGGCACCTTTGGGCTCAGCCCGTGCCCCTGGAAATCTTGCTGCGCACGCGGCTGGACCTGGAGGCCGGGCTGGTGGAAGTGCGCGACACGGGCGCCAGTGTGCCCATCCGGGCCAAGCTTTGACGACGATGCACAGCATGGAAACGTCGACGAGCGGCTCGTGCGCTGGCAGCCGAGGGCGATGAGATGGATCCGCGCCTGCTGCGTCTCTACAACGAAGAACTGACCCACCTGCGTGAAGTGGGTGCAGAGTTTGCGCGCGACTTCCCGAAAATCGCGGCCCGGCTGGGCATGGAGAACCTCGAGGTCTCCGACCCCTACGTCGAGCGCCTGCTCGAAGGCTTTGCCTTTCTTGCCGCCCGGGTGCAGCTCAAGCTGGACGCGGAGCAGCCGCGACTGATCGCGCACCTGCTGGAGTCGCTCTACCCCAACTTTCTGGCGCCCACGCCCTCGATGATGATCGTGCGCATGGGTGCCGATCTGGCCGACCCCAATCTTGCGCGAGGCCACACGGTGCCGCGCGGCAGCGCGATCCTGTCCAGCCTGCCCCGTGGGCAGAACACACAGTGCGAGTTCCGCACCTCGCAAGATGTCACGCTTTGGCCGGTGGCCATCAGCAGCGTGCAGTACTTTAGTTACGCCCCCGATCTGCCACTCGGCCGCATCCCTGCAGCACAAGGCGCCAAGGGCGGCTTGCGGATCCGCCTGCGCACGGGCGGTGGCATCCGTTTCTCGCAGCTCAAGATGGACCGGCTGCAGTTCTACATCAGCGCGCCAGGCGACACCGCCTTCCGTCTGCATGAGCTGCTGTTGGCCGCCACATCTGGCACCTGGCTGCAGGACTTGCAGGACGGGCCACCCGCCAATCCGCAACTCACCTGGCGTGACGGCAGCAGCGTGCGGCCCGCAGGCCTGGCCGACGACGAGGCCTTGCTGCCCGAATCCTTGCGCGCCTTCTCGGGCCATCGATTGGTGCAGGAGATGGCTGCCTTGCCGCAGCGACTGCTGTTCTTCGATGTCCACCAGCTGGGTGATCGCCTCGCACGCATGGACAGCGAGCAGGTCGAGCTCGTGGTGATGTTCGAGCGCGGCGACCCGGGGCTCGAGCCACTGATCGATGCGGGCAGCCTGTCACTCAACTGCTCGCCTGCAATCAACCTGTTTCGCAAGCGCCTCGACCGCGTGGTGCTCGGCCCCGGCGCCTGGGAGTACCACCTGGTGCCCGACCGCACGCGTCCGATGGACTACGAGGTGCACAGCGTCGAATCAGTGGTTGGGCTGGGATCTGGGCGCGATGCGCAACGCCCTTTCACGCCGCTCTACGACACCCGCCACGGCGCCACCGATCAAGATCGGGCGCACTTCGCGCTGCGCCGCGAGCCACGCCTTCCATCCGAGCGGCAGCGCCAGCAAGGGCCGCGCTCTGCCTACATCGGCGAGGAGGTCTACCTGGCGCTCGTCGATGCCGACCACGGCCCCTATCGGGAGGACCTGCGTCAACTCGCGGTCACCGCCTGGGTCACCAACCGCGATCTGCCCACCCTGCTGCCGACCGGTGGCGACGGCAAGGGCGGCGCGCTGTGGCAGCTGGAATCACCGGGGCCGGTGGCCCAGATGGAATCGATCCGCGGGCCCACCCGACCGGTTTCGCGGCAGCCTGGCGGTGCAGTGGGCTGGAGCCTGGTCAGCCAGCTCAGCATGAACCACCTGTCGCTGAGCGGCGAGTCGCCCGAGCAGGCGGCGCACGGTCTGCGCACCATGCTCTACCTTTACGGGCCGCTCGACGACGTGGCCTGGAAGCGTCAGGTGGACGGCCTGCGCGGCCTCACCTGCCAGCCCGTTGTGCGGCGCCTGCCTTTGCCCGGGCCGCTGAGCTTCGGCAATGGCATGGCCATCGAGCTCGAACTCGACGAGTTGGCTTACCAGGGCGCCAGTGCCTTCATGTTCGCCAGCGTGCTCGAGCGCTTTCTGGCGCGGCATGCAGCGATCAACAGCTTTACCCAGGTCACGCTGCGCAGCAGCCAGCGCGGCGTGATCCATCGTTGGCCCCCGCGGGTGGGTGGCAGGGACACGTTGTGAGCAAGCCCCTGAGCGATGCGGCCAAGGCTCGGCAAGCTGCACTGCAGACCCTGCTCGATTCCGTGGAGCAAGAGCCCTGGGCGCATGATTTCTTCGCCCTGATGCGCCGGGTGGAATGCCTGGTGCCCGAATCCCCGCGCGTCGGTCGCGCACAGCGCCCCATCCAGGAGCCGTTGCGGCTTGGGCAGGTGTCCGAGCTGGATTTCGCGCCGGCGCCCATTGCCAATTTCCGGCGCACCGGCCTCACCACGGGTCGGCTGGGTGTGCGCTTCTTTGGATTGTTGGGTTCGCATGGCCCGCTGCCGCTGCACCTGACCGAGTACGTTCGCGAACGGCGTCACCAGCATGCGGACCCGACGCTGGAGCGCTTCCTCGACATCTTTCACCACCGCATGCTCAGCCTGTTCTACCGGGCCTGGGCACAAGCGCAACCGCCGGTGCAACTGGATCGACCGGCAGACGATCGCTATGGCGCTTGGCTGGGGGCCACCTTCGGCCTGGGCACTGCCACGGCCGGGCGGGACAGCATCCCCGATGCGGCGAAGCGCTACTACGCGGGCCTGATCGGCAACCGAAGCCGCCATCCGGAAGCGCTGACCAAGGTGCTGCGCCAGTACTTCGGCGTGCCTGTGGCACTGCGCTCACACGTGGCGCATTGGATGAACGTGCAGGGCGACGACCGCAGCCGACTGGGCTTCGCCGCCAACCGCACCGAGCGGCGTGGCAAGGGCTTCGGTCTCGGCGCCAAGTTGGGCAGCAGTGCCAATGCCGGCAGCAAGGTGTATGACCGCCAGTTCAAGTTTCGTGTCGAGATCGGCCCGGTCGCGCTCGCCACCTATGAGGCCTTTCTGCCGGGTGGTCTGGCCTGGATCGAGTTGCGCGATTGGGTCACGCTGCTGAGCGGCGGTGATCTGCTCTGGGACCTTCAACTCGGCCTGCGCGAATCTGAAGTGCCTGAGCCCCGCCTGGGGCGCCGCGTCCGTCTGGGCCTGACCAGTTGGTTGGGCGGCGCACCGCGCCAGAGCGGCGATCGCCCTGCAAGCCACCCCACATCCCATCCCCACGATCGCTGGGACCTGAAGTTGCGCCCCACCTCGTCGCGCCTTGCCGCCCGACCCACCCCGCACCGCACTGGAGCACTCCATGGCTGAAATCTCCCGCTCTGCCCTCTTCGGCAAACTCAATCCTCTGGCCTACAAGGCCATTGAAGGCGCCACGGTGTTCTGCAAGCTGCGGGGCAATCCGTATGTCGAACTGCAGCATTGGCTCTACCAGATCCTCAACACGCCCGACAGCGACCTGCACCGCATCATCAAGCAATACGAACTCGACAGTTCGGCGCTGGTGGCCGATCTCACCGCGTCGCTGGATCGTTTGCCAAGGGGCGCATCCTCGGTCACCGACCTGTCCAGCTTCGTCGAGAACGCGGTTGAGCGCGGCTGGGTGTATGGCTCGCTGATGTTCGGTGACCGGCAGGTGCGCAGCGGCTACCTGCTGATCGGCCTGCTCAAGACGCCATCGCTGCGCGGCGCGCTGATGGCCATCAGCAAGCAGTTCGAGCGCGTCAAGCTCGACGACCTTTGCGACAAGTTCGCCACGCTGCTGGCCAACTCGCCCGAGCATGCACAGGTGGCCAGCGAGAGCGGTGCGGCACCCGGCGAAGCCAGCGACGCGATCCCGCCCGCCTCGATGGGCAAGCAGGAGGCGCTGAAGCGCTTCACCACCGACCTCACCGAGCAAGCCCGTGGCGGCAAGATGGACCCGATCGTCGGTCGCGACGACGAGATCCGCCAGGTGGTGGACATCCTCATGCGCCGCCGCCAGAACAACCCCATCCTGGTGGGCGAAGCCGGCGTGGGCAAGACCGCGGTGGTGGAGGGCTTTGCCCAGCGCATTGCGCGCGGCGACGTGCCACCCGCTCTCAAGGAAGTGGAACTGCGCTCGCTCGACGTGGGCCTGCTGCAGGCCGGCGCGAGCATGAAGGGCGAGTTCGAGCAGCGCCTGCGTTCGGTGATCGACGAGGTGCAGGCCTCGCCCAAGCCCATCATCCTGTTCATCGACGAGACCCACACGCTGGTGGGCGCCGGCGGCGCCGCTGGCACGGGCGATGCGGCCAACCTGCTCAAGCCGGCGCTGGCCCGCGGGCAATTGCGCACCATCGGCGCCACCACCTTTGCCGAGTACAAGAAGTACATCGAGAAAGACCCGGCGCTCACGCGGCGCTTCCAGAGCGTGCAGGTGGATGAGCCGGACGAGCCCAAGGCCATCCTCATGATGCGCGGCGTGGCCTCCACGATGGAAAAGCACCACAAGGTGCAGATCCTCGATGAAGCGCTGGAGGCCGCCGTGCGCTTGTCGCACCGCTACATTCCGGCGCGCCAGTTGCCCGACAAGTCGGTGAGCCTGCTCGACACGGCCTGTGCGCGCGTGGCGGTGAGCCTGCACGCCACCCCGGCCGAGGTGGACGATTGCCGCAAGCGCATCGAGGCGCTGGAGACCGAGCAAGGCATCATCGGCCGCGAGGCCGCCATCGGCATCGACACCACCGAGCGCGCTGCTGGCGTCAACGAGCTTCTGGCCACCGAACGCGAGCGTCTGGCCGGGCTGCAGTCGCGCTGGGACGCCGAAAAGGCGCTGGTGGATCAATTGCTCGCCCTGCGCGCCAAGCTGCGCGGCGCCGTGGCGCCCGTGGAGGGCACCGGCAGCAAGCTGGAGCAAAGCGCAGCACAGGCCGCCGAGGTGGTGGCCGCCGATCTGCAGACGCTGGACGACGCCGGCCGTGAAGCCACGCTGGCCGAGTTGAAGCGCGTGCAAGGCGAGCTCACCACGCTGCAGGGCGAGAGCCCGCTGATCCTGCCCACGGTGGACTATCAAGCCGTGGCCAGCGTCGTGGGCGACTGGACGGGCATCCCGGTGGGCCGCATGGCCGCCAACGAGATCGAGACCATCCTCAACCTGGCCAAGTCACTGGGCCAGCGCGTGGTGGGGCAAGACCATGCCATGGAGATGATCGCCAAGCGCATCCAGACCTCGCGCGCCGGCCTGGACAACCCCAACAAGCCCATCGGGGTGTTCATGCTCGCCGGCACGTCGGGTGTCGGCAAGACCGAGACCGCACTGGCGCTGGCCGAGGCGCTGTACGGTGGCGAGCAAAACCTCATAACCATCAACATGAGCGAATACCAGGAGGCGCACACCGTCTCCTCGCTCAAGGGCGCGCCCCCGGGCTACGTGGGCTACGGCGAGGGCGGCGTGATGACCGAAGCCGTGCGCCGCAAGCCCTACTCGGTGGTGTTGCTCGATGAGGTGGAGAAAGCCCATCCCGACGTGCACGAGATCTTCTTCCAGGTCTTCGACAAGGGCTTCATGGAAGACGGTGAAGGCCGCTTCATCGACTTCAAGAACACCCTCATCCTGCTCACCACCAACGCCGGCACCGAGCTGATCACCAGCCTGTGCAAGGACCCCGATCTGATGCCCGACCCCGAGGGCATGGCCAAGGCCTTGCGCGAGCCGCTGCTGAAGATCTTCCCGCCCGCGCTGCTGGGGCGGCTGGTCACCATCCCCTATTACCCGCTGTCAGACGAGATGCTGGCCCGCATCGTGCACCTGCAACTCGGCCGCATCAAGAAGCGTGTGGAACAGCGCTACAAGGTGCCCTTCGAGGTGAGCGACGAGGTGGTCAAGCTGGTGGTATCGCGCTGCACCGAGAGCGAGTCCGGCGGCCGCATGATCGACGCCATTCTCACCAACACCATGCTGCCCGCCATCAGCCAGGACTTCTTGCGGCGCATGATGGAAGGCCGGCCGATCACCAAGGTGTCGGTGCAGGTGAAGGACGGCGAATTTGCATATGACTTCGGTTGATCGCAAGGCGCGGCGCTCGGCCGTCGCGCGCGCTGCGGCCGCGCCGCAGCACACGCTGGGCGAGGCGTTGGCCGAAGCCGTCACGGCCCTGCGCGAAGAGGACATGGAGCGCGCCGAGCCCCTGCTGCAAGGCATCCTGGCGCGGTGGCCGGACCAAGGCGACGCCCTGCACTTTCTGGGCGTGTTGCGCCACACGCAGGCGCGGCGCGACGAGGCCGTCGAGCTGATACAACGCGCCATCGCCGCCATGCCGGGCATGCCTGGCCCCTGGAACAACCTCGGCAATGTGCTGGTGGGTGCGGAGCGCCTGGACGAAGCCATCGCAGCCTACGAGCGCAGTGTGGCCCTCGCCGGCAACAGCGATGCGTCGGCCGAAGCGCTCAACAACCTGGGCACGATCCACCGCCGACAGAACCGCCTCACCGAATCCGAGGACGCTTGCCGACGCGCCACCACGCTGCGCCCGAACTTCGCGCCCGCCTGGTACAACCTGTCGCAGACGCTGATGACCCAGGGCCGCGTGCACGAGGGCCTGATCGCCAACAGCAGGGCCATCACACTGCTGCCCGGCCACTTGATGGCCCGCGATCAGGTGCTGCGGGCCCTGCTGCTGCTCGGCGAGCGTGATCGAGCCGCTCAGCTGTACCGCGATTGGTTGATCGAGGAGCCGGACAACCCTGTCATCCAGCACCAATTGGCCGCCTGCCTGGGTGAGCAAGCCCCGGATCGGGCCAGTGATGCCTACGTGGAACAGGTTTTCGACAGCTTCGCCCAGTCCTTCGATGCCAAGCTCGAGAAGCTGCACTACCGTGCGCCGGCGCTGGTGGCCGAGGCTGCGCTTCGCTTGCTCGGTGAGGGCCAGCGCCAACTCGATGTGGTCGACCTCGGTTGCGGCACGGGCCTGTGCGGCCCCTTGCTCAAGCCATGGGCGCGCCACCTGGCCGGCTGCGATCTGTCGGTGGGCATGCTGCGCATGGCCCGGCAGCGTGATGTGTACGACGTCTTGCACAAGGCCGAGCTGGTGCATTACCTCGACACCCAGCCCGACGCCTTCGATCTCGCCGTCTCGGCGGACACGCTGTGCTATTTCGGCGATCTGGGCGACGCCATGAAGGGCGCGGCGCGCGCACTTCGCGTGGGCGGCAGCTTGATCTACACCGTCGAAGCACTGCCCGATGGTCAGGCCGAGGCACATCATCTGCAGACCAGCGGACGTTATGCGCACGCCAAGGCGCATGTGCTCTCGACACTGGAGGCAGCGGGGCTGCGCGTGCGCGGCGTCGATGCAGTGGACTTGCGCACCGAAGCCGGCAAACCCGTGCATGGCTGGCTGGTGACAGCGGCAAAGGCATGACCTGTAACGCACGTCTTTTCTTCGCGATGGCCCTGGCATCAACCGGGTTGCGAACTCCCTAGAACGTGGGACTGAGCCTGCGGCATGACTTTTGGCGCTTTCAGCGCGCGCAGGCTTGCATGACCATGAAGCATCGCTTCGGCCGACAGGGCCATCCATGGCAACCTCGCAACCGCCCATCATCCTGAAGTCACCGCTGCCTGCAGCGGACCTGCGCTTCAACTCCATGTCCTTCTCGGCGAGCCTGAGTACGCTGGAGGAGACACGGCTGTCACTGCTCAGCGACAAGCCCGACATCGCGGCCGAAAAACTGCTCGGCAAGGTGGTGGACGTGCAGGTGCTGCTGCGCAATGGCGCCAAGCGGCACATCAATGGCTATGTCACCCGTTTCGGTTTTGGACGACACCAGGGCCGCTACTTCGGCTATGAAGCCACGGTGCGCCCATGGTTGTGGTTCCTCACGCGCACGGCCGATTGCCGCATCTTCCAGAACCAGACGGTCAAGGAGATCGTCGAGACGGTTTTCGCAGACCACTCGGCCATCGCCAAGTTCGAGTTCAAGCTCTTCCGCAGCTACCGCAAGCGCGACTATTGCGTGCAGTACCGAGAGTCGGATTTCAACTTCATCGCTCGCCTGTTGGAGGACGAGGGCATCGGTTGGTACTTCGAGCATACCGACGGGCAGCACAAACTGATGCTGGTGGATGCGGTGTCGGCGCACAGCGCAGCCGAAGGCTATGGGCAACTGCCCTATTACGCCAATGTCGGCCAGGTGCCGCCTGACACCGAATACATCTCAAGCTGGAACTTCGCCCGCAGCGTGGAGACCGGCGCCACTGCGCTCACCAGCTACGATTTCGAGCGACCGTCCACCTCTCTGCTGGTGACCAAGGAGCTCGCGCGCGAGCACGACCTGGCCAGCTACGAGCAGTTCGACTTCCAGGGCGACTACACGCAAAAGGCCGACGGCCAGCAGCTGGCCGACAACCGCATCGATGAATTGCAGAGCCGCCACGAGCAACTCACCGGCGTCACCAATGCCCATGGGCTCGCGGTGGGCCACCTGTTCAAGCTCACGCGCCATCCGCGCGCGGACCAGAACGCCGAGTACCTGTGCCTGCAGACCCAGATCTCTGCCCATGTCAGCGGCCACGAGGCGGGCAACAGCGATGGTGACGTGCAGTGCAGCTTCGCGGCCATGCCCAGCGGCCAGCAGTACCGCCCGCCACGCCGCACACCCAAGCCCTTCGTGCAAGGCCCGCAGACGGCGGTGGTGGTGGGCCCGGCAGGTGAAGAGATCTTCACCGACAAGTACAGCCGCGTGAAAGTGCAGTTTCACTGGGACCGGCTGGGCAAGAAGAACGACAAGAGTTCCTGCTGGGTGCGTGTGTCCTCGCCCTGGGCGGGCAAGAGCTTCGGCTTCATCCAGATCCCGCGCATCGGCCAGGAGGTGGTGGTCGACTTTCTCGAAGGCGACCCGGACCAGCCGCTCATCACCGGCCGCGTCTACAACGCCGAGCAGATGCCCCCCTGGGACCTGCCAGCCAATGCCACGCAAAGTGGCGTGCTCACGCGCAGCAGCAAGGGCGGCGCCTACGGCAATGCCAACGCGCTGCGCTTCGAGGACAAGAAAGGCTCTGAGCAGCTTTGGCTGCACGCCGAGAAGAACCAGGACATCGAGGTCGAGAACGACGAGACGCATTGGGTCGGGCATGACCGCAGCAAGACCATCGATCACGACGAGACCAGCCACATCAAGCATGACCGCACCGAGACGGTGGACAACAACGAGACCATCACCATCGGCGTGGACCGCACCGAGCAGGTTGGCAAGAACGAGTCCATCACCATCGGCACCAATCGCACGGAGAGCGTGGGCAGCAACGAGAGCATCTCCATTGGCGCCAGTCGCACCGAGAGTGTCGGCTCCAACGAGAGCATCAGCATTGGCGCCAATC
>Ga0268298_10002778_pt1 | contig 18655 bp, 9 predicted proteins | sample WWTPWeurt_MetaG_FD_194462 | JGI IMG/M metagenome (GOLD analysis project Ga0268298, IMG submission 194462) | Activated sludge microbial communities from WWTP in Nijmegen, Gelderland, Netherland - WWTP Weurt | ecosystem: Engineered > WWTP > Aerobic digester > Activated sludge | place: Netherlands...
CCAGTGCCGATATGGTACGTATTCTGAATCTCGCAGTGGCTGGCGGATTGTCTTACACTCAGCTCACCAACTTGAGTAATCCCGAGCTAATCAAATATTTTGGTACCACATCCGATGGCGTCAAAATGGGCTTCAATGTCCAGGTCGGTTACGCTCATGGACTGGTATACACTAGTCAAAATGGTGTTCTTGTACCTGCCCGTTTGAGTAATTTGGAAGACGGTATCTTTATTCAAAGTTTGCAGGGACAAAAGACTATTACTGAAGCTATAAAATCCAACTCTGGATTTGTCACTATATCTAATGGCAAGAATCGTGGTGACGAAGATGATGAGGATGAAGACGAAGAGGAAGACGGCGTAATTGTAACTGGAAGTAAGGAAGACTTCGCTGGAAAAATTCCGACTGCACAACCAGTTACTCAGGCTCAGACACCTGTCAATCAAGATCCTACTGCAGTTCTTGCGAATAACCAGCCTGTACCATTGCCAGATTTTCTTATACTTCCCGATGGCAGTATGGAACCCATGCCACCAGAGTGGAAGACCAAGGCCAATCACGAGCATGGACATGTAGATGTTATTGATGAAAATGGCAAACACGTGCATGTTATAGATTCCAAAGGAAATGTTTTAACAGAACAGCAAATCGAAAAAGCGAAACAAGATATTGCAGCTGCAAAAGCTGCTGAGGCAAATACAGCATCAACAGATTTCTCTCCATTGGCTCCAGATGCCAGTTTGAATGTGCCGCTTGAAATATCTGATTTTAATGCCGAGTTTGGAATTGAAAACCAGGGACAAGCCGCATACATAGATAATGACGTCAAACAGCAAGATGATTTAAGTGACCCACTTGGGTATATCAAGGGTTTGCCTATAGATGCTAATACCGGATTTCCTTACGATCCAGATACTGGTTACATTTTGAATCCAAATACTGGTGATATCATCGGTAATATCAACGATTCGGCTGCGAGTATATCAAGTTCTGCAAATCCATTTGACGGTCGTTTAATAGATCCAATGACTGGTTTTCCATACGATCCTACAACTGGTATTTTGTACGATCCTTTATCGGGCAATCCGGTAGGCTCGGTAACGCCTGAAGCCGATCCAATAATTGATCTCAGTAACGACATTGCTATGATTCAGGAAAATGTGGAAACTCGATTAGACGATATAAGCGCATATTCTCATGTCCAAGATGCGTTGAATGACGCGGAAAATATCGAAGATATTGACCACAATACTGCTTCAGAGCTTGCCACAAGACCTGAAGGAATGGATTTTGGTACCGACGAAGAATACAAAGAAAAAGAAAAAGAGCGTCTCGACAATTTACTTAATCAGCTTGAAGAAGAAGAAAAGCGGCTGGAAGAACAGGAGAGCGAGCTTCGCAAGCGTCGTGATGAAATTGAACGTTTGACCAAGCTTATGAATTCGCTTCTTGCTACAAGACGACAAGCTGAGCTTGACCGAATCAGACGACTGATTGAGCAGCAAAGAAAAATTGAAGAATTTATTGCTAAAGATATTCGTCGCATCAAATATACGGTGCGCAAAGGTGATACACTCGAAAATATTGCCAAGAAACACTTCCGCGATCCTCGTCTGGCTCGCCTGATTTATGAAATGAATCCGGCCAAAATCAAGCTGTCGCAGGAAGAAGGCAAAACTGCATACGAGCTCACTATCAATAGTGTTCTGACATTACCTAGCCCTCGTCAAGCACGTGAATGGATAAGCAGAGGCAAGTATCTCACCGCAGTTGATAATTCTTATGTCGCTCAGACAGAGCTTACTGCAGACGATCTTGCTAATATGGAAAAACGCCGATTGAACGTAGAAAGCGTTCTTGGTGCGTTGGGAATGGCTGCCGACACTAATTACAAGCCTTCGTATACAGTGCGATTTGGCGATTCACTTCGTTCTATTGCAATGAAACATCCTGCCTTGAACGATGTTTCGCTCTGGAGACTGCTTGCAAAAGTAAATGATTTGTCGGTCGAAACCGATGCAATGGGCACACCTAAAGTTACTCTTGAAAGAGGAGTGAATCTAAATCTTCCTTCTAAAGAAGAGATTGCACAATTCAGAAAAGATAATGGCGCTCTGGTTCACCCATCTTCGCTCAAACAAGGCGCAAATGCACCCATTGATTTAGTCACCAACGTGACAGTGTTTAAAGAATGTCCATCATGCAAAGAAAATACGCCTTCTGGTGTAAGTTTGTGTCATTGCTGTGGTCATGTATTTAAAGAAACTGCCAATGGCATCGGACCTGATACCAAGATTTCTACGGTGAGCAAACAAGTAACTCTCACCAATATTGGTGGCGCAAGTACACAGCACGATCCTCTAGCTCCCAAGCAAGACAAAGATGAAAGCGATAATGTTCATACCCTCAATTTGCCTGAGATAGAGCGCAAAGTGGCTAATTCTGATGTTTCGTCCTTGCCTAAGACACAAGTCGATCCAAAAGGAGTTCCCAATGTAAGCCCTGCAGCAAAATCTGATGTCACACTTAAATTGAACGAGCCTTTCGTTCCAAGAGTGGATACTGGACTAACTAATACCGGAGCAAATTCAGATGCATTTTTGAGTTCGATGTCTTCGATGCAGAAGTCTAGAAGAGATGCATTTTCAATTCCATCGCACAAGTACAATATGAACAGACTTGTTGAAAATCTGAGTGATACTTCGCGCATCGTTCTGCTTGATTCTGAGCTAGATTCCAATAATCAAAAAGCGGAGAGATGGCAGTTGGAAGTCTTGAAAGATGAAGAGTGGACTCCTGTAGTAGCTTACGAAATCATCGGTGAAAATTCGGTTCGCCACGAATACAACGTTACTGGCAAATCGAGAAAATCTATCAAAATGAATTTGCCATCGGCTGCTGTTGAAGAAATGGTGCGAAATGATTTATCGCGCAACTGGCAAGATTATTGTCAGAAGTTTCTTTCAGGTAAAAAACTCAGCCAGTAAAGTTGAGTGAAAGATAGACTAGAAAGCTTCAGTATCCAGCTCGAAACTCATTTGTGGATAGAAGGTAAGATCGCCATTGTGAGTCATGTTTCGTAATTTATAGACCAGCTCAGTTGTGAGCCGGTGTCCTCTAACAGTGAGGAAATTAGGTTTGTTTGCGTCGTCGAAAAAGACCACATAGTGAAAAAGCGACCCTGGTCTTAGTTTGTAATAGACAAAAATTTCATGGCCATTGAATTTTGCGCCAGGAATTTTTTTTGGTTCGCCAATTTCGTTCAAAATTACACCACGGTTATCCATTTTGAAAACGATATCTTCAGAGGGAGATTTGTCCTCTTCCTGATAAGGTTTGTCAGCCGGGTGCATGACTAGAAATTCGTCTGTAAATTCTGCTACTGGGTGATCAGGACCGGCAACAGAAAAAATGCGACCGTGGCTTGCTAAGATTGGGTCGCCCAGATCAACCACCCCTAATTCTTCTGCAAAAGATTTCTCTCTGGCAACAGGAGTTGGCCTGGATTTAGAATTGTTTTTTTTCTTTGAGCTTTTGTCTTTCATTTATCATTCGCTACCGGGTGGGGGACCCATTTCGTCACCACCTTCAATACCTTCTTTGTCAAAGTTTTCCAGCGCAGAGCGCACTTTATGCAATAACACTAGTTGAGCGTCGGTTGATAATTGTTGGTCTTTAATCAGGTGTGCTGCAAGACAGTATGAAAGATCCAGTTCGCCCTGCCCTACTAAGCGCTCGGTGAGCAGGCGGCAGAACCACGCAGCGGAATCAGAGGCTGGAGAGTCTTTTCGGTTAATCGATGAATTGAAGTCGAACTTGATTTTTGGATCGCGCACCACTTCTGATACTTCGAATCGGTAAAGACATTTCGAGGTGCATGGTGCGCAAGTCGGAAGCGGACCTTGATCGCGCTTGTGAAGCTCGATAAAGTCGTCACGCCATTGTCTCAGCACGTTGATATCAAGTTTGCGATTAACCTCAGTCGGCTGAAACGCCGGCCGCAATAAGTTTAGCCAGCGCAAATGCTGTTCTCTGACCTGGTCGTAAAACCAGAAATGTTCTTCACCTTTCCGCTCGAAGTAGCGGTCAGTAGCCTGGGTCAGCGCGCACCATGTGATACCAGTTATGTTTCCGGTTCTAGCTCGTCCCCCGATGATACGTTGAATCTCATGAATGATTTGAGCTCTGAAGTGAACTAATTGAGTCAAATCTTTGAGTGTGGACAAAACGTAGCGATTGTATACTTGCCTGAAAAGCGGATCGTCAGCCACTGGAACGGCAGTGTCCAAAATGTTTGAGTCGCACCTATGCAGACAGAATTTGCAGCCAAGGTGTCTATCGAATTTACTTACAATGTCTAAGGGCTTCATAGCCTGACGTACGATTTCATCAGATTCTTCGGGTGTTTCTGGGGCTGGCACTTCCTTACTTTTGTCGAACATAATTTGCAAATGGAATGGTTGTTCCATTTTTTCGGCATACACAAGCGCCCGTCCTTGACCAAGTGCTGTGGCGTGTCGTTTTTGAATATCATCAAGGTTCATCGAACCGCCCATAGAATCACGGTCGTCAACCGCAACGATACGGTGCATGATTTTTAAGTTTGTGTTTTTAAGTGCTTCAGGAGCGAGTTTGTTTGGAATCTGATCAGCAATGATGAATCCTTGACCATAAGCACGAATTTCAGCAAGCATGTTAGTGAAGAATTCAACCGCTTTACCAGCCGGGTTTGCTGATTCTCCAGATTGCTGGGTGTTTACGTTTTTCAAGAGACGGTGAGCCTCTTCTACCAACATAACGTGTTTTAAATGCTCTTTGGGACCGAGTGCTTCTCGGTATTCATACAAGAATACGAGCAACATACCCATTAAGAATGACTTTTCAGAGTCTTCCGAAACCATCTTGAGCTCTACTACTGTGGGGCGCTCAAACAAAATTTCAGGCGGGATAGAACGCCTGGTGTTGAGCATTTGTCCTTTACCACCTATGAGCAGTGAACCGATACGAGCTTTAAGAGCGGCTTGAACGTCAGGTCCGATACGTTCTGAATATCCAAATGACTCGACCACTGGATCGATGATTTCGTAAAGATCTTTCATAGTGGGATAGATTTCGTTTGGACAGTCAGGGTCACCAGTATTGACACCAGGTGGCAAACGTCTATTTTTGTTGTTGACTAAGTCCCAGCCTCGCACAGCGTAAATTTCGTTGAGAGCTTTTTCTAGAACCTGAGGCATCGGAGAATACATTTCAAACGATGCGTTAAATACAGATTTCAAAGCGTCAAGGTGAGTCTGTACTTTGACCCCTTTCATAATTTCAAAAGGATTCAGTCTGAATGGAGAAACTGTTTCATCACCAAGAGAGAAGGCTTGTCCCACCCCTTTGAAGGCTTCTGATTGAAGCATCATGTGGCGATATTCTGATTTGGCTGGTTCGATAACCATGAATGGAATTTTGTAACGCCAGAGTTGTCCTAAAAGATAGAAGCAAGAGTTGGTTTTACCACCCCCTGTGACACCACATACGATGGTGTGCTTCTGCATGGCATCTATGTCTATTTCGTACAAGTTACCGGTATCTAGGCCTCGGTCTAGAATGTTTCCAATTGCAATCGAACGATCAGGATTATTAGGTTGAATTGGAGACAAACTAAATTCTGCCGAGCGCCTGATTCTAAATCCTGGCATTTCACGTTTGGGTAAGTGCACGAAGGCAGAAAGCGTTCGCGAAGAAAGTGGCGACAAGAATTTATATTCGAGTAATTCCTGGTGAATACCTTCTGAGCGCTTGGTACGCAAAATTCCGAATTGCTGTATGTGAGATGCTAGATTTTTTATTTCGTGAGTTCGAAGCGGAGTTGGTCTGCTTGTCTCATCTACGTATGTGGCACGAATCAAAGATTGAAGTCTTACAAATACTGACCTTTCAGGCGAAAAGAAATATACGCCAGTGAGCCAGTGTCCAACTGCTGTACCAAGCTGAATGTGTTTAAGATAAGCATCGAGCAATTCTAGATAATATTTGATTCTACGTTTCTTTTCAGGATCTTCGTTTTCTTGAGCGCGCTGAATTTGATCGACAATGGCGAATTCTTCTTGCGAGACCTTTTTGTTTGGAATTGGTGTTGCAAGAACTAGAAATCCAAAATCATGACCTTGTAAGCCATTTGCCAGTCGCTCGATTTGCTCTGATTCAGCTGTATCTCCGGCAGTTGATTTAAGCGCTGGAATGCCTGTGACGAGTCCTGTGTTGACCGCCAGAGGTTGAATCATGGCTTTTATTTGCTCTGAACTATAAGGCTCTTTGTAAATATCAACGCCGTTATACACACTGTGCAAAATCGAGCGTAGACTTGTAAACGAAACGTTGCTTGCAGATTCACCACTGCCATTTGTGTCCTGATCGGGAAGCGAGATTCCCATGTAGTATTTAACGCCTTGTTTATTTCCGATCACAACAAAGGCTAAATTGGCTCGCTGACTGTGAAGACCGCATAGAGCATCCTCAGACAAATACATACGCTTGGGAGGCTTAGATGGGTCCTGGTCGTTTCCTTGCTGTGGTTGTTGAGATTGCTGATTCTTTTCTCGCTCTATGTCCCAGGAGCGCAGCACGCCATCAATTCGTACAAAAGTCATGTTAGGAATGGGCCAGCTAACAAGTTCGCTAGCGTCCATTCTTTGAAAATCCGTTTCGTCGAGATCATAGCGCCTTAAATCGGCGATCTTCTCGTCCCATATGTTTCGATTAGATGCCATTACCACGAATTAAGACCCCGAAAATAAAAACCCGACAATTAACTATAATATGCCTAAATCAAATAGAATGCCCGTTATCAGACCTCTGATTCCAGCGGACCGTGCATTGCTGTAACTAGTTCTTTGTTTACCTTGTTTTCGGGCTCGTCTTTGAAGTCAAAAGCTTTCAGACGAAATACACCTGCAGTGGTGCCTACTCGATAACAGAAATAACACTGCTCTTCCTGACCTACAACTCGGTCTATGTTCAGCTTCTCTTCGTCCATGATAAGTTCGTAGGTACGAGGCGCGTTGACTGGGTTGAAGAATTGCCCAAGAGTCATTTGTTTTACTTTTCGTCCATCCACGCGGAAGAGTTGCGGACCCATCATATCGGCGTCTTTCTTTGAAAGAGCGAACACGGCGATGGTGCCTACGCTGATGATAAGGCTGTTTCTGTAGTCTTCTGGTAGTCCTTGTAATGTTTTGATCGAACCGATGAAACCGATTTGATAACGAGCGGATTCTGAAGTAATCGTGCTCAAAGTCTCCTTTTCGATGAAAGTATCCATTTCATCGAGGTAGAGTGAAACTGGACGCAGCGACTTGGAATTTTGGCGCCCAAGAGAAATAGCTGCTTGCTGAATACCGGTTACAATCAAACTTCCCAAAAGATTTGCGTTTTGATCTAATTCGCCTTGAGGGACTTTTACTATCAAAATTTTCTTTTCTTTGATTACATCTTTCAGTTTTAGATCGCTCTTTGGTTTAGTCAAAATAGGACGAATACGACCATCTGAAAGCATTGGTCCAACCCTGTTCAAAATAGGTTCGACCCATGTTATCCACTGGTCTGTACGAGCTAACTTTTTGTACTGATTCCATGTTTCCATGATCGCAATATACTCGGCTTTCTCACCTTTCTTGCGCTCAATGGTTTCCAACATGATATCGCGGAAATCGTTGTCCTGTAGCAAGCTTGGTAAGTCGGTAAGCGAACGCCCGTTGACCATGAGTAGCATCGCTGCGTTGCGCAAAATGTGAGCTGTTTGAGCATCCCATTTCGATTGCGAGCCAGGTGGTTCGGTGTAGATTGCTTTGAACCCGTGAACAATGGCTGACGAAGCGGCTTGCAAATCTCCATCTTCTGGATACTCAAGGGGATTGTATGCAAGCGCACCTGCTTTGAATGTGGGATCGATCACGATAACGCGCTTGGATAACTCTGCCGCGTTTGGCCGTGAAGCGATCCAATTTACGGTCAAATCGGTCAAATGCCCATCTGAGTCGATGACTACCACCGCACGATCGTCAGACAATATGTCGTGAGTGACCATTGATGCAATCATTCTCGTTTTGCCCTGGTCTGAGCCACCAAGAACAAGCATGTGCGGGTTCTTGGTCCTGGTATCGGGAGGCAGTGAAAGATAACGAGGTGTCCAGAACCAGAGCCAGTGCCACTCCAGGCGTTTGCCTAGAGGAATGCCGCCAGGCTTGAGTGGTTTGCCGAACTCTTTGACGAGCTTCTCGTGAGGGCGTCTGAACTGCGATGGAATGTATTTGTTTTTCTCAGACTGGTTGATCAGACCTTCAGGTGAGAAGACCAGATAGAACAGGAATACGATTACACCACCACCCACAAGACACGTAATACCAATCTTAAGGAAGAAGTCTTGCTGCTTTTGCCAATCTTGTTTCTTGAGATTCTTATTGTCAGCCGGCTTCTGACCAAATGGCAGTGAAAGTCCTCCTCCCTTTGGCGCGGCTGGTTCGAATTGTTGTGCTTTCCAGGTGCCAGTGATACGTATCATTTTGGACTGATTAAATTGACTGTGTTCAAACCCCATGCGCTTTTCGGTTAGATAACCACCGGCACAAACATATAAGCCGTTTTGATCCTGCAGGCGACCTTCATAAAAAATCGTGTTAGGCAGCGCGCCTCGTTTGCGAGATTCGGGATCATATTCTTTTGCAAACGTCACCTTATCTGGTGGCACCAGCTCTCCGGCAATCTGAAAGTTTCCAGCTGAATCTCTTCCTGTGCCGCTAAATTGTAGACCTTTTTGGATCAACATCAATTCGCCAGGAAAGGCTCTCTGTCCGGCAAAAGCTTGTATTTTCCATTTGCCACCAATCACGGGTGTGCCATCTGCATTCATTGGTGCAGGCGCGGAGTTCTGTTGTTGAGCTTGCTGTTGGTTGGGGCTTGGTGGCATTTCCGGATAATCGGACATCGAAGGCGATGATCCGTTCATCGTTCCCATCGAGCCGCTGCTTGGCATTTTGCGCATGCGCTCCAGGGGCGAAAGTGGTCTTCCTGGATCGCTCGACATTGCGACACTACCGCCTGATGCGGCTTTCCAGATTGTCGAACACCAGCCTGGAATCTGGAACAAGATGAATAATGCGACAATAATCATCACTCCAGCCGATTTGCGACTCATGGCAATGCCGGCGAACTGTATGTTTTCTTCCAGCCAGTTAACAGCAGATTGTTTTTGAACTGGTTTTGAATCAGCATCATCTTCTTCGTTTGAAACTTTTCGTTTTTGCGGCTTGTTCTTTGGCTTTGCTTCGTCAAGCTGTGAACCATTCCCGGAAAAATTTCGTCTGCGAGGAATGATTTTTTCGTTATCGTCATTCGCTTCGTCCGATTTGCTCTGGCTTGTTTCCTGCAAATCATCTTTGTTTGTTTCTTTTTGTTCGTTCGCCATCGAGTTCATATTTGAGCCAGATGAGCTGGGTTTCTGACTTTGGGTCGAGGGTGATTCGGCAGCCGAATCGGACGAACCACCTACGGTGCGCGAAACTTTGCCCTGAATCGAGCGCGGTAAAGCTACTTTGGGGCGTCCTTTGGTCTCTTCGGTTTCCTGCACTGTGACCTGGGGCGAGTTAGGCTCGACAAAAGTAGGAGTTCCATTATTGCCGCCACCGCTTGCAGCCCGAGCTAAATTGCCCGGGTCAAAAGCGATTACTTCGCCTTCTGGAGGGCTGGCTGTGTTTTGGAAAAAACTCTCTGGAGCGAAATGAGTGCCCGCGTCTTCGAAGAAATCGAAAGAGCTCGATGGTTGTTGCTGAGGTTCAGGTGTCTGAAGTTGTGGATTTGGCTGGGCGACGAAAGGAACGAATTCTCCGGTATCATCTTCGGTAGGAATTGGAGTCAGACTTGGAGATTGAGGCGCAAGGCTTACATTTCTCTCGATTGTAGTTTCAAGGTCTTCAATATTCGATGGAACCGAAGTTGGTGTCGGGGAGGCTGCAACTGTCTGCATGGACGCCGGCGCTTGGCTTGCAAAACCAGTTCCCGCTGTTGGAATCGGCATAGCTGAAGGGGCTGTCGAGGAAGAAAATCCGCCAACGGCGATTGAAACCGATGTTCCCATCGGTATTGCGTTTAGCCCGGCTGTTTGTTGAACCGCTTGTGCTGCCGGGGTAATTGAGGCCTGGTTTGAGCCTGTGTTAGGAGCCGGAAAAGTCCTTGCAGGGTCGCTGTTGTAAATTTCTTGACTTGCGCCAGTCGGATCCATGTTTGCCGCAGCAATTTGTTCACCAGCGAAATTTTGTACCGTTTCAAGCTCGTGAGCGCCGTTGCCATTTCCACTGCCATTTGTATGACCGTTGCCGTTTCCAGTCGAATGCCCATTGCTATTTTTGTCGGGTTTTGAGCGCATGTAACTTGCAAGCTGTCTTTGCGCTACAACTCGCTCCAGCAGCAAGTGATCTTGCTTCATTTGGACTGATAAAGCCGGGTGTGTTTTAGAAAACTCCGGAACAAAGGAGGGGGCAGCCATGACGAATTCGGCTCCGCAGACAGCACATTGCTGGCCTTTGGACCGGACCAAAACCCCACACCCGTAACAGACAATCAAGTAACTACCTACTCCTGCATTAATCTCTAATAGATATACCCCTGTCGACCTAAAATTAACCTTCTAGCCTCACCTGGCAAGTGTTTAAGGCATGTGAACCTGAAATTGCATCCGATAAATTCATCTAGATTCCAGAGTACTATCTTTTTAGGTTGTGAAGCCACGATCAAATTTAGTAAAATGAATCGGCTGAAATGCCGAGAAAACGGGTACATGGATAGAGGTGTTTTCTCAAATTAGTAACAAGGCGGAAACGGTAATTCCTTGAGCGAAAATGCAGGCAAATCTGGCCGACAGGACTCTTCACTTTCTGCTCGGAGAGCCAGACTTCGTGCACTCGCTCAACAGCCTGGCGCGTATAACAATACTGCCGCAGCACAGGAAAAACCAGAAGAATCGGCCCCGGCACCTGCCCAGGATAAAGCAAATGACGATTCTTTCGAGTTTTATCCAAAGGAGACAGACAGTCAGGAAGATGCAAACGAAAGTCAAGCAGCGCCTGAGCCGACTCCTGACCCTATAATTGAGGAAACGAAAATAAATCCCGATACGTCAAGTCAGAGCGCTAACACTCAAGCACCTGCAACACCTGTAGCAACGCTTCCAAAGGAAACCCCCTTGCCAGAGCCAGAAAAGGAACAAAACAAGCATGCTCCTGCTGCCAATGCGGGTTTGAGTCAAGCTGGCAATTCCAATACCTCGGATACACAAAACAACGCTTTAGTGCTTTTGAGCAGTGTTGAAAGCAGTTTGAACGTTTGCGCAATGAATTTATCCCAGCTAGTCAAAACCGCCTCAGACCAGAGTGAAGCTTTGACTAACCTGCGAGATTTGATTCAGAACCAGACCTTTTTTGAAATCGGTCTAAATTTAAATACATTGCTAGATTCGTTATCTGCGGCACTTGAGCCAATGAAAGCGGTTGGCGAATTGGTGCCATCGATAGATCAATTGGTAGCCACGATCGAAACTCGCGGAGTAATGGATAGCGAAGGCTCTCCAGGTAAAGTTTCTTCCGATCAGCTTTTGATGAATCTTTCCAATCAGTTGGCATCAGGTGAAATCGATCCGTGGACATTTAAATCAGCCTATATGGCAGTTTACCCTGATGATCATCCAGCTGATTTGTTACACCGATTGGTAGAATTGCTTGGTACGCAACGATTGTCTGGAACACTTTTCAGGGCTGCCTATGATGCTGTACAAATTGCGGAGCCACCACCGCGCAGTCATGGTACTGGATATGGTTCTGATGAAATTTCGGGCAATGACCGAGAATTGCTTAGTCGAATTGAAGAGTTGACTCAGACCAACCGGGAGTTGCAAGAGCTGCTCGATGGTAGAAGTGTCGACGTCAGCCGAAAAGTCGAAGAAGTCGAAGAAGAGTATGCTGAAATTCTGGCAAGTAAAGAACAAGAATTGCAAGAGATGCAGGATACCCTCTCTTTGCGTATAGAAGAATTCAATTCGCGTTTTGAAGAACTCGAAAATATGGCGAAATCCAGTAAAGAAGCCTTGTCTAGTAAGGAAGAGGAAGCTAAGGCTAAGGAAGAAGAATTAAAGCGCAAAGAAGAAGACAACGCTCAGAAGGCATCGGAAATTGCTCAGTTGCGTACCCAACTATCGGAACTGCAAGATCAATTCAGAGACACCGTCAGTGATTTGCAAAAACAATTAACTTCGGTCAAACAAGCATCAGCGGAGTTAGCAAAAGCTGCAAGCACTCCAGCTCCCGCTGCCTCAGTTGCTATACAACCTCAGATTCAACCTCAAATTCAACCACAGATTCAACCACAGATACAGCCTCAAATTACTCAGGCTCAACCCATGTTGCAACAACCTGTGCAACAGTCTCTCCCTCAACCTATGTTGCAGCAACCTGAGCCTGCTAAGCCCAAACCAGCAAGTTCGGGAGGCTTTTTCGATAGCACTCAAGAAATGCGTCAGGCGCAGACTCAAAATCAGTTGAACCAGCAAATGGATACTTTTAACAGTATGTCTCGCATGCCAGCACCTGAACCCGCTTATAATCAGCCTGCTAATCGCACTAGCACCGGATATGGTGCTTCTCCTCCTACCACGCCATTACCCGCTGGTGGTAGTGTAGGTGGTGGCGGTGGCATGGGAAGCGGAAGTTATGGTAATGGTGTGCGTGCTCAGGTTTTTGAGGTGATAGTCCGTCAGGCTCTTGCGGGAGCTCCATGGCGAGAGATTTGCGCTGGACCAATGCAAGTGAATAACATTTCAGCCGATGAAGTAGAAGCTGAAGTTAAAAAGCGTCAGGACATGCTGCGCTAAGATCTAATCTGAATTTATTTGGTTATCGTGGTTGGAGCCACAGACTGCTTATTACGCCTAGCTTGAGCGGCTTCGCAAGCTTTCCACTCGGTCACGATTTGATCGAGATTGACCATGCAGTGTGAAATTACCAGTGGTGGCAATGCTTCGAGTGTTGTGGTAACGGTGAAAACAATAATACCAAGAATTGTCAGTGTGCAAAGCACAATAACGTTTCGAGTGAAGCGAAACTGCTCTTCAATTTTTTTATTCAGCAAGGAAAACTGTTCTTCTACTTCCCGTTCCATCGCTTGCTCCCCGAGTATTAATCTTGCTTATTATAACCACTTGAATAGTGAGAAAAATTATTTATGGCACTCAACAACTCTGCCTCGTCTTCGGGCAAAATGGTTCTGAAATCGAGAATTACTTTCTCCTTTTGAACCATAGCAATCACAGGCGTCTTGCAAAGTCTTAAATACTTAACAAGACGAGACGCGCTTATGTCACCATTTGCGGTGAGCGACAGTCCAAAACTAGCTAGTGTTTGCCCTGGTAGACTGCCTCCACCAAATGTAGATGTAGTGCCGATGGGTTCTATTTGCAGTAAAGTTTTGCTCTCTTGCGATATCGATTGAACAAACTTTTCGGCTCGTTTCTTAAGGTCTTCCACTGAATCTTTCGCCATTTTGAGTGCGGGCATACACTCGAATACGTCGGTTTTTAAATAACTCAAAAGTACTGATTCAAGCAGTGCTATGTTCAATTTATCAAGGCGGAGCGTTCTATATATAGGATGATTTGCAAGCTTCGCCACTAGATCTTTGCGTCCTGCAATTATTCCGGCTTGTCCACCACCTAGCAGTTTGTCTGCCGAAAACAGCACCAGATCTGCACCTTCTTCAATGCATTCTTGGACCGTTGGTTCGTGAGCAAGACCAAATTCGTCTATATTTACCAGAGAGCCTGAGCCCAAATCGTGTATAAACGGGATATTCTTTTCTTTGGATAAAACAGCAAGGTCTCTTGCTTTTACTTCATCTGTAAATCCAATAATTTTGAAATTGGATTGATGGCATTTGAGAATGCAGGCAGTTTCTTCAGTTATTGCCGAAGTGAAATCTGCCAATCGTGTTTTATTTGTGGTGCCAACTTCTTTGAGTTTGGCTCCAGCTGCCAGAATTACGTCGGGCAATCTAAAGCTGCCACCAATTTCAATCAGTTCAGAGCGCGAAACTATCACTTCTTTTGCTTGAGCAATACCGCAAATTGCAAGCATGACAGCGGCAGCATTATTGTTGACTACAAGGGCATCTTCGGCATTAGTAAGAATCTGAACCAGACGACTGACATTTTTAGTTCGGCAAGAGCGCTCACCTTTGTCCAGATCGTATTCAAGATTGCAGTAGCCTGATATAAGCCGACTCACTTCCGCGGCAATCGACCTGGAGAGCGGCGCGCGACCAAGATTGGTGTTTAAAATTACTCCTGTGGCGTTGATAACCCGGTTCATACTACTTTTAGATAAATCGCGCCATTTAGCTAATACTTCTTTGGCAATTGATTCTGCACAAAGTTCATCTTGAGCCAGGTTTGAATTTTGTTCTAAAAACCGTCTTTTCTCCTGCAGGACTGCTCTTGTTAGTCTGGTCAGAACCGTTCTGTCTACCTTTTCATTTTTTACCAGCTGTTCGATAGTTGCTTGATTCAAAATCAAATCAACTTGCGGGAGCTTGAAAAGAGCGGTTTTTTTATCGTTTTTCATTGTTAGTCAAAAATATAATCCAAAATTATGAGAAAAAGGGGTTGCAAAGAGAAGGGTTAGCCATAACAATTAGAATATGTAGTACAAGAGAGGCCTCCTTGCAGGGAGTGAAACAAGTTGAGTAAAAGTCTTCGAAATAAAACCCTCTACCAGGACAAAGAATGGCTTTATGACCGGTATGTGAAAGAGAAACTGAGCACGGTTGAGATTGCCAAACTTTATCGCGAACAAGAAAATCGTTGGTGTGACCCCAATACTATCTCGCGCTGGTTGAAAAAGCACGGAATCAATATGCGTTCTTTGGCAGAGGCACAACAAAATCGGCATGCCATACCGATTACAACAGGTTTGAAAAAGGCCCGAATGGAATAATCTTTCCTGTTCGCGCCCGATTATGGAGTAATTTAAAAAGCACAGCCGTTATCGGTTGTGTTTTTTTAAAGCTAAATTCCGCCAGCCCCTGCTGCTGAGCCAGCGCAAGACAAAACTCCGCCACCCATGAGCACAGCCATTGTCAAATACAAAAGCACGTCTTTACCGCCGACAAGATAAAAGAGGCAGTATGAGCTTGTGGCAAAAGCTGGCAACCAGAATCTAAAATCGTCGTCACGAACCGCGTGAGCCGCCAGACACACCATGAGTGCCGCTGGAAGTCCAAAAAATACCACATCAAATAACATGACCTGATAATAAGTAGGGTGCTATCCTCTGTCCATGGTGGTATTCCCAAATGAACAATGACGAAGAGCAAAATAACGAGCTTATCTGCGGGCGTAATACAGTTCTTGCTTATCTAAGGCAGCTAGATGAGCGCCAGAGCGATGAACCGGGACCAGAACTTGCATCTGTCAATCGCATTTATATGGAATCCAAGCAGGCTAAAGACGATCCACGTTTGCATCAAATCAAGAGCCTGGCAAAAAAGGAAGGAATCGTCGTTATGGACGTTCCTCGCTTCAAGCTCGATTCTTTGGTAGGGCACCAGACCCGCCATCAGGGTGTGGTTGCAAGTCTTAGTCCGACAAAACTGAAGACGCAGGCAGACTTATTCGATATGGTAAAAAATCTGGATGGAAATGCCATGATTGTTGCATGCGACGGTATCGAAGACCCGCGCAATCTAGGCGCTATCGTCAGAGCTGCTGAAGCAATTGGTGCTTGTGGAGTGGTGGTTCCTGAAAGACGAAATGTTCAGGTTACTCAAACGGTAGCCAAGGTAAGTGCTGGTGCACTTGCTTATATTCCGGTTTTTCAAGTAACAAATCTGGTGCGCACTCTTGAGACTTTGAAAGAAGAAAATTTTTGGGTTATCGGACTGGCACCAAATGCAAGAGAACCTATATATAAGGTAGATTTGAACGGCAAAATAGTTTTGCTAGTCGGAAGCGAAGGCAAGGGGATGAGACGTCTTGTCGAAGAGACGTGTGATGTACTGGTCAATATTCCAATGCTTGGCAAGACCGAGTCGCTAAACGCATCTGTAGCATGCGGGATTGCGCTTTATGAAATTGCTCGTCAACAGTCACTTGCTAAGAACCAGTCCAAATCTGATAAACAGACGTAAAGCAAGTTTTTCTAGAAGCGCCTACAAAAATTGACTTTGTTTATATATATAAGTAGAATTCATTTTCCTTATGCCGGTATAGCTCAACGGTAGAGCAACGGTTTTGTAAACCGTAGGTTGCGGGTTCGAATCCCATTACCGGCTTAGGGGCAGGTGTCCGAGTGGTTAAAGGAGACGGGCTGTAAACTCGTTGGCGTAAGCCTACACTGGTTCAAATCCAGTCCTGCCCATATTTAAAAAAGAGAAGCAAAACAACAGTCTGTGGAGGGAAAACGTACAATTACTTAAAAATTTGCTACTGAGCCAAAGTATCGTAATAAACTTTATGCGGCAGCGCTGGGTTTACGCCCATGTAGCACAGTGGTAGTGCACCCCCTTGGTAAGGGGGAGGTCACGAGTTCAAATCTCGTCATGGGCTCCATAAATTTACCTAGAGCAGACCAATAAGTAATTGAACAATGACCTTTTATAGGCATCTGTAGTTAAGGAGAAGCGTAAGAGATGGCCCGCGAGAAATACAACAGGAATAAGCCCAACGTCAACGTTGGCACTATTGGTCACGTTGACCATGGTAAAACAACCCTGACAGCAGCAATTACAAAAATTTTGGCTGAGAAGGGTCAAGCAAAATACAAAAAATACGATGAGATCGATGCTGCTCCAGAAGAGAAAGCACGTGGTATCACAATCAATACCGCTCACGTCGAATATCAAACAGACACTCGTCACTATAGCCACGTAGACTGCCCAGGTCACGCTGACTACATCAAAAACATGATTACTGGTGCCGCTCAGATGGACGGAGCAATCCTCGTCATCTCAGCTAACGATGGTCCTATGCCCCAGACCCGTGAGCACATTCTGCTCGCCCGTCAGGTAGGCGTTCCACACATCGTTGTATTCATGAACAAATGCGACATGGTTGATGATCCAGAACTTCTCGACCTGGTAGAAATCGAAGCAAGAGAATTGCTCTCCAAATTCGAATTCCCTGGCGACGATATTCCTTTCATCCGCGGATCGGCTCTCAAAGCCCTTGAAGGCGACAAAGCCTACGAAGAAAAAATCCTCGAATTGACTAAAGCAATCGATTCTTACATCCCAACACCAGAGCGTGAAATCGACAAACCATTCTTGCTCGCCGTTGAAGACGTATTCTCCATCACCGGTCGTGGTACCGTTGCAACTGGAAGAATCGAGCGCGGTCAGTGCAAAGTTGGTGATGAAGTCGAAATCATCGGTCTTGCTGATACCAAAAAGACCACCGTCACCGGTGTTGAAATGTATCAAAAGACCCTCGACGAAGGTATCGCAGGCGACAACGTAGGCGTACTCCTTCGTGGTATCGACAAAACCATGATTCAACGTGGTCAGGTTATTGCCAAGCCAGGTTCAATCAAACCACACACCAAATTCAAAGCTGAAGTTTATGTCTTGAGCAAAGAAGAAGGTGGTCGTCACACCCCGTTCTTCCCTGGTTACAGACCTCAGTTCTACATCAGAACAACTGACGTAACTGGTTCCATCGAATTGCCAGAAGGTGTTGAGATGGTTATGCCTGGCGACAACGTATCTATGAAGGTTGAACTCATTCAACCAGTAGCTGTTGAGCAAGGTATGAGATTCGCTATTCGCGAAGGCGGCAGAACCGTTGGAGCTGGCGTTGTGTCTGACATTCTTTCCTAATCGAAAGATCTGATACGAATCAATAAATCGAAAACAGGCATCAGTGATGGTGCCTGTTTTTTGTTGCAGTTTTAAATGAAAGTTTTGTGGGACAAAAAGCTTTCATCTAAAACCAGACGATTAAGTATGGTCAAAGTCGAAATCAGGTTCCAAAGTTGAAAGCCTTCTTGGAAACGAGCATATCTCCTTGATATGTAGTGAATGCTTAACATAACTGTATGAAGCAATTTAGTGCTCATATGCTTGGCAAGTGGCGTAAATAGGCGGTTTTAGAGAGAAAAGCCGGAAATGGCGTAAATTCAATTGTTTAATGAAGATAAAATTTAGAATCAGATCGCTATCATTATAGATAGAATTGTTCTTTCGTCGCCAGAAACGGCAGTCCTGTGAGGGCTTCAAGTATAAGACGACGTTAATTTAGCTTGGACTGGACACTAAGCAATCCACATATATGTAGATGGAGAAACGAAACATGGCGCGTGCGAAGGCACAAAAGACAGAGACCAATGGAAATGCTGCAAAAGTGCAGCGCATTCGCATTCGTCTCAAATCCTACGATCATAAATTGCTCGATAAATCTTCGGATCAAATCGTGGATACAGCCCGTCGTACAGGCGCCACAATTTGCGGTCCTATTCCACTGCCGACTCGCAAAAAAATCTATTGCGTGTTGCGCTCACCCCACGTAGACAAGAAATCCAGAGAGCATTTCGAAATCCGCGTACACAAAAGACTCATTGATATTAACGATCCC
>Ga0268298_10002779_pt1 | contig 18651 bp, 9 predicted proteins | sample WWTPWeurt_MetaG_FD_194462 | JGI IMG/M metagenome (GOLD analysis project Ga0268298, IMG submission 194462) | Activated sludge microbial communities from WWTP in Nijmegen, Gelderland, Netherland - WWTP Weurt | ecosystem: Engineered > WWTP > Aerobic digester > Activated sludge | place: Netherlands...
CCATTTCCCGCACGTCGTACTTGAGCGTCTGGTATCTGCGCTCCGAGTCCGCTCGCCCCGCGTCGTGCATGTAGGCGCGCTTTTCCAGCCGTTCGACTTCGCCTTTCAGCTTCTGGCGCAGCATGATGCGAGGATCTCCGGCCGCCTCAGACAGCGACGACATGATATCGGTGTCGTCCTCGTCAGATACCGAGTCTCCGTCGATGATTCGCGTTTCGGTGTTGGCTTTCAGAAACTGCTTGATGAACCGCTCTTTGATCGCCAGCACCTGCCAGCGCCGCCCGTCGACGCGGTCGGTGATGTAGCGGTACTCGAACAGCGTGTTCCACTGGTTGCCCTGCCGCTGTCCGCGCCCGTTTCTTTGCTCCAGATCGCCGGGCATCCACGGCGCATCAAGGTGATGCAGCGCGCGAAGATGCTTTTGCATGTTGACGCCGACACCCAACGTCTTGGTCATCCCGATAACCACGCGAATGGTTCCTGCGTTCATCGCATCGGACACTTCCTGCCGGCGCTTTCCGGATGTTCTGCCGTCGATGATGGCAATCTGTCCGCTTGGAATGCCGCCCTTGACCAGCTTTTCTACCAGTGCGTCAACAAGGTTGAATGTCGCCGCAGTGCCTTTGATTGGCTTCCTGTCAGGCGTCCGCATGGGATACCCATCGGCGCCTCGAACGCTTCTTTCGACGGTATCGACGTAGCCGCGCTCGACGAAAACAACCTGCGTTGCCAGCTTGTCCTCGTTGAAGTGGGTGAGGATGTTCTTGGCGGCCCGGTTGATTTTCAGATTGGGATGGTCTGGCGCCGACAGGTCGAACAGGCGGGGGTCGAGTCCAACGGCAGGCGCCTGGTTGTCGATCAGGATAGGGGCGTTGATGTGCCCCTCTGTCGACATCCTCTTTCGTTCGCGGGGCTGCGCGTTCTTGAATGCGGTTGCGCGAGCCTGCAGTATTTGCAGGTAATTGCGCTGCGCATCGGTCATTTCCGCAACGTCATTGATGATCTTCTTGTACGGCCGACCTACCGGATTCTCTGTCTTGCCGTTCAGCAGAAAATCCTTATCCTCGTCGGTCAGGTCTTCGCTGTTCAGCGTTTTCCCGCTATCGGTATGGCGAGGCTTGAATTCAGGCATGTCGTCTGCGAATACGATATCCGTATAGGCGCCGATCATGTTGCGCAGGTCCGCCGTGTTGATGAACATGGACAGCCGCGTTACCGCGTCATACTCCCCGGTCGATGTCAGTTCAACATCGGACTGGCTATCGGCGAAGGTGGCAAACCACGAGTCCCAATCATTGATGCCGTCGCGCCGCATCTGGCTGTCTGCAACGTATCGTTGCATGTTGTAGATTTCGGCCAGCGTGTTGGTAATCGGCGTGCCGGTGAAAAGGTGGACGCCTTTGCCGTTGTTCTGCTGCTTCACGTAGTCCGTCAGGAACCGGAGCGAGATGGACATGCCGCTGCTGCCCTTGTTCAGGCCCTTCATCTTCATCCGGGTGACAAGCGGAGGCTTCTTGAATTCGTGCGCTTCGTCGACGATTACCATGTCGACGCCAAGATCCTCGAACGAAACAGCATTTTCGCGCGACGACTGCGCCGCCATCTTGGCGATGCGCGCGAGGATCGCGTTGCGCGCCTTGACAAGCTCCTTGGCTGTCGGGCTGCGGACCCTCTTCATTGCCTCTTCGTCGCTCATCATGTCGACCGTGAGATTGCTGTTGTCCTCTTGTGCCGCCAGTACAGCCTCTTCCTCCAGCAGGGCAATTTCCTCAGCGGCGATCGCGTCAAGGCTTTCCTTCGTGAGGGCAAACCGCTCGATCAGCGAACGCGGGACGACGACGGCATCCCAATCGTCGTTGGCAATCTGGCGCATGGTCGTGCCGATTGTGCCCGGCGATAGGTTGTCGATGTAGAGCACCTTTGCTGCCGGATACATCTCCTGAAACTCTCGCGCAACCGCCGCGCTGTTGGCGTTGTGCGCAAAGATCAGCGGCTTCTTGGCAAGCCCGTAGCGGCGCGACTCAACCGCCAAGCCCGCCATGGTGTAGGTTTTCCCGGTGCCGACCTCGTGGGCGTAGATTCCCATCTGATTGACCAGCCCGCGCCATATCGCGTCCGTCTGGTGTGCGCGCAGGCTGAATTCATGCGTGCCGCGCTGCAGCGCCATGCCTTCCAGTCGCAGGAACGAGCCATCAAACCTTGGCGCCGCTATCGCCCGCATGATCTCGTTGTATTCCTTCTCAAGCACGGATCGCCGGTCAATGTCCGACCACACCCAACTTGAGAAATGCTCTCTGATGTTCCCGATCTTGGTGTTGGCCTCTTCGGTCAGGCCGGGGCTAACGACCACGTTTCCATCTGCATCGCGCACTCGGATGGTGACGGAAGTATTGTTCATCGCCGCACGAACGAGCTTTGAGAACGGATATGCCTGCATTCCCCATACGGCTGTGGCTTCCGGGCGATGGTTGAATCGCGGGTTTTCAAATTGCACCACCCATCGCCCCATCCGGTTTTCTACCTTGATGTCGTCTTTGTCTGCTCCAGAAACGCCGAGCAATTCCGAAACGAAATCTCTGTACTGCGATGCAGAAACCCACGGCGCCCCCAGCTTTGCCTCGATGCGGTAGTACGGTTCATCAGGCGGGATAACCTTTTTCAGCGCAGCAATGTTACCGGCCATGCTCTCGTCGCCGTCGTTCAGCGCCGCCTCGGCCTCGTGCAGCTTCCTGCGGACGTTTCCAGACAGGTAGACGTCCGATACCTCGTAATTACCAACCGGAGTTTTGAATATCGCGCCAGCGTCGACAAGCACCTTTGTCGCTTCCGATACCGTTACCTTGGCGTCTTTTGCCAAGGCTTCCATGTCCAGGCTCATCGACTTGTTGCGCGCAAGCACAAACGCATCTTCGATCGTTGGCTCAGACAGCGCCTTGGCCGCGCGCATGGTCGGTCGAGAGAGAATCATCGCCGGACGGTATCCGGTGGCGCCTTTGACCTCCAGCGCCGCAAGAGAAGGGAAGAACGGATCACGCACCTTCTTCAGAATATTCAGGCCGTCCGACTCGTTGATTGCGCCATGCGCCTGTACAAACGACGCGTAAAGCGCGTTCAGTTTCTTGCGGTTACTCTCTGCCGCAGCGCCGCCGGTACGCTCGCTGTCAATCAGGCTGGCGTAGGCTTTCCTCAGACCAATCAGCGCCCGTATCTGCGCCTCTCTGGCCGCTGTTTTCTTCGCATCCTTGATCCTATAGTCGTGCTCGTCGTGCAGCGGCCTCAAGTGCTCGCCATTGACGACGTAGAGGCCATTGTCCTGGCCAATCACGATGCTTTGTTGCCGGTCGTTGGTGTGGTTGCTGATGAACGACAGGTGGGCGCCTGTGATCGCCGGGGCGTAGGCGTCGGCAGGAATCTGCTCAGGGATCGCTTTTAGCCTGTCCATCAGGTCTGCCGGCCGATCAACGATCATGCCCGGCACGCCTCGCGTGGTGCCGTGCCCGTAGTTCGTCGTTCCGAGCACAAACTGCGGGTTGTCAGCGAAGTACGCATTGACCTTGACTGGCGTTCCTTGCGGCGTTTCCGTTTCCTTGGTTTTTAGCCAATTTTCCGTTGTGGCGTTCGGGTTGTCGTCTGCCCGCTTTCTGAACACCAGAATGTCGGTGACAACGCTGGTGCCAGCGTATTTCTCGAACGCGCCAGACGGCAGGCGGAAGGCCCCGATCAGATCGGCCTTTCTCGCCATTGCATAGCGGGCCGACTCGCCCGCCTTGTCCATTGTTCCGGAACTGGTGATGCCGACCACCAGCCCGCCGGCGCGAACCTGATCCAGCGCCTTAAGGAAGAAGTAATCGTGTAGCGTCGGGGACATGCGCATGTAGCGCCGATCCAGCGGCGCCTGTGCAGCGAACGGCCAGTTGCCGATCACCAGATCATAGAACCCGTCCGATGTCTTGCTGTCCTGGTAGGGCTTGATCTGGATGTTTGCGTCGGGGTACAGCATCTTCGCCATGCCGCCGGTCAGAGATTCCATCTCGATCCCGGTAAGCTGGCTGCGCTCCATCATGTCGCGCGGCATCATCCCGAAGAAGTTGCCGATCCCCATCGACGGTTCGAGAACGCGCCCGCCGGTGAATCCCATCTGCTTGACCATCTCCCACATGGTCTGCACGGTTGGCGGGTCGGTGTAGTGGGCATTGATGATGGACGCCTGCGCAGACTGCCAATCGTCTTTTCCAAGATGCTCACGCAGCCATGCGTCGGCCTCTTTCCATTCGGGCTTGGGCGCCGGGTTGGCCCACGATCCGTTGAACAGTTCCTGCCCAAACGAACCCCATCCGATGAACCTGGCAATCGTGTCGCGTTCTTCTGCGGTCGGCGCACGGCCTTCGGCGCTGACGTTCTGGAACGCTTCGATGGCGGCTTTGTTGCGGGCGAAGCGAACGCGCGGCGAGCCGCCGATCAGCGCTTCCGGGTCGGCTATGTGGTAGTTTCCGAGGCTTCTTGCGGGTACATCATCAGGAACTCCCTCTGCGCTTGCTCCAGGCTGTCCGGCCAGCGCATCCCCGCCGCCGAGTACGCCTCCTGCGCTTCCCACATCTTGGCTTGCATCAGGTCCGCGAACTTCACTGACAGGCCCATTGCCGCCAGGTCGTTCAGCATTTGCGGGTGATACGCTTTCCACGCCTTCAGGATTTGCTCCCGAAGGCTGATTGTCGGCGCTATTTCCTTGGCCTCCAGTTTGAGCGTTTCCGTCCTTACCCACTTCTGGAACGCCACCCTCTCCGCTAATGTTTTGAGTGCCGGCCTGTTCTTGAGCATTGGTTTCTCCTGCTGGTGATTCATCATAGTTCAGCTTGCCGGCTTTTACATCCCCCATGAAGCGGACGACATAGGGCTGCATGTTGCGGAGCACTTCGTTTCCGAACTTGCTCTGCACGTCGAGCATGAGCGCCTTCATTACGTCGCGCAGATCGTGCGCCGCATCCTTGAACTTGGACACCGCCGCCTTGAACAGCGGGAGCGCCTTGGCGTAGGTTTCTTCGTCGAATGATATGCCGGTCGACAGGCGCCCGCCAGACTTCGTTCCGAAGAGGGCGCCGATGGCATTGGTGATGTCTCCGAACCCGCCGGCCAGGTTATTGGCTGCGCTGGCTGCGGCTTCTCCTGCGGAGCGCACGTCGGATGGCTGATTGCTCTTGGCTAGGTTAGATTCTTTGTCCTTGACGCCAGCCGCGTATGCCGACCTAGCATCATTCGGGTGAATGTCTAGCCCAGGCATGGGCTTTCCTAGCCGGCCGGCGTTGTAGTAGCGGTCGAAAAAATCAACCATGTCGGACGAGTCTTTCCCGTCCTGCGGGTCGGTCGACAGGTTGGCCACTTCCGCTATTTTCTTGATTGCAGCCCATCCGGCCCGGCCATACCTAGATGCAGGATTGGCGCTTCGTGGCGCTCTTGGCGCGCGTGGCGCCCTTGGTGTTGCGACCGGGGCAGCCGCCGACTCCTGCGGCGCAATCTCGGCCATGATGTCGTCGAACATCGCGTTGAAGTCGTCTTCTGCTGGCGCTTTCGACTCCTCCTGCTTTGCCTTGTCGTCATCCGCAGACTTCGCCGCATCAAGCCGCTGCTGCTTCCGCTTCGCCAGCAGTTCAGCCTTCCGCTTTTCGAGGTCGGCTTTCCTGGTGGCGTCGGCTTCCGCCTCGGACACTTTTTTCTTTAGGTGATCGCCAACAATCCTGTCAAGCACTCCGTTTCCGACAGCCGAGTCGATCATCTCGATTGCTCGGTTTGCTGCAATGCTCCCTCGATAAACAAAGTCGGACAGCTTTTCTTGGTCGCTTCCAAGGATGTCGAGCGCAGCTACAATTTCAGCGTGAGTTTTGAACTGATCTTTCCACGCCCCGCGCTTTTCTGCGGTAGATGCTGCGTCTTTTTCGCTTTTCAGGAACGATGACAGGCCGCTCAATGCCGCAGAATCTTGCGCTGCGATTTCCGCCTCTGCGATGTTTTTAGGGAAGGGATTGTTTTTGTCACTCTTCCCTTTTCCAAGCGACCTTGCTTTCCTGGCGTCGTCGGCGGCTTGTGTCTCACCCGCGCTACTCAACGGCGCTTGTGGAGCGTCAAGGTCGGTTTCGTTGGCGGAAACCTGCTTACCACCTTCGATTACCACCTTCCTGCGCAGCACAAACCCATTATCCCCAGGAGAAACCTCAGTGGCCGGAACAGCCTTGTACGCATCGCTAATGCCAAGCTTTATTGCCTCGTTATTAGCTTCTTCAATAGTTTCGTATGGTCGACCGACAGACGATAGTTCGTTATTAGCTCCGTCTGCATCCGTTTTGACGTAAGTAACGTTCTTAAAACCTCTTAAGTAACCTTTAGGCAAATCGTTTGTCGGTGTTGGTCCATCCTTGACCAACATTTGGTCTTTCCAAGACTTCCCTGCAAGGCCGTATTCAGACCCAATGGCATTCTTTGCATCGTCTATATAATCTGCTTGCGTTGCATTTTCATCGTTATAAACAAATGTATCAAAACTTCCGAACGGAGTTTGTAGACGGACTCGGTGATGCGTCGGAGCAACTGGTGATGCCGGCTTCTTCCGCAGCACAAAGCCATCGGTCCCCGTAGAAACCTCGCTCGCAGGAACAACAGCGTGCGTATCGGTGACGCCATACTTTGCCGCCGCTCGCTTCGCTGCCGCTTCGGTGGCAAACGCCTTTCTGTCGTGGTCGGCGCCGATGATGTTCATTAGCGAGTTGTTCTTGTTGGCATCGTTCTGCGCCTTCTGCTTCTCTCCGGTCGGGTCTAGGTTATCGCGGTGGACAACATCTTTCCCGACCGTCGTTACCGGGCTTCCGTCCGATCGGTACGTGCGTAGCAATGTGCGATGGCCATCAAGATCGGATTGTCGAACACGAACCGAATCGCCGTAGACGGTGCGAATTTTGACGATTGGTTCCGAATTCTGCTGCTGAACTTGTAAGGAATCCTGAACAGTTGCCGGCCCGTTGTTCGCCGATGTTCCCGAAACTGATTTCGGCAACATGCCTGCGCGCCGCGCAATCTCTGTTTCCGCCAGCGCACGCACTTTCGGGCTTTTGTGCTTGGCTAAGGTGGCAAGCTGATCGTCGGTGCGGGTTGATAGGTCGATAGACTTCTTGGCTGGTGACTGTTCCGGGGAGGCTGGTGACTGACTGGTGACTGCCGGCTCCTTCGCCTTCACGTACTCGCCAAGCGACAGCGCAGCCGACTGCTGCTCGATCGGTGCGCCGCCAGTCGTGGGCTGTTGCGGGTATTGGAACGTAGGCGATTTGTTCGGCAATTCCGAACCACTCAGATCGCGATTGGGCGCTACTCCCTGACCGGCACCCGCAGCGGGTTGCGTTGATCGTCCCGGCGCTGCCGGCTTGGTGACTTCGGCTTTGTTGCCATTTTGCTGTCCTTGCGTGGTTGTTGGATCGCCCGCTGACTCTGCCTGTTGGTCGTTGGCGATAGGTGCGGCAGGAGTGACCGGGAGTGCCGGCGCAGGGGGCGTGATCTGTGGTGCGGCGATGGCCTGCTGCTGTTCAGGCGGTAGCGTTGCCGTTTGGTCTTGTGCCGGAGGTATAAGCGAAGCAGTCGCAAGTCCTTCCAGTCCGGATACGGCAGGCGCATTGGTAGCCGCCGGTGCTGTTGCCGAGTCCTGATCTGCAGCCGGCGCCACTTGTGCGGGCGCTGCCGCATCATTGCCCGCACTGACGGAAGTATTCGTCGTCCCCGTGGTTGTCGCCGCCGCAGCGGCAATGGCCTGTTCCTGGCGCTTCTGCTCGTTCGCGCCGGTAATCTCGCCCGTCGCCGCGGCACGAGTGATTGCGCCTGTCGCCGGGTTGTTCAGCGTTCCGACTGGATCGGCAACCGGGTCGATCGCTTCCGGAGGCACTGCCGTGGGCATTGCCGGGTACGGAACCGGCTGGGGAGTGCCGGTAGTCGGCTGTTGCGCCTGCGGACGATACGCCACCCCAGCCATGCCGCCACTCAACACGCCGCCACCGATGGACCCCATCGCGCCGCCGAGCAGCGTTTCGCCGATCGCCTGGCGCGTCGTCGGGTCTTGGTATCCGGCGACTTGCTCGATCGGATTCTGGACCAGTTCTTCAGCACCCTCGACAGCGGCGCCCTTGGCCAATCCCTTGCCGACTGCGCCGTAGATCGACTTCGCATCAGCGAACTGCTTGGCAATCGCCTCGATGCCGCCTTTCTTCGTTGCCGCCAGCGCCCAGGCTTGCGGCCCAAACTTGCCCTCGATCGCGCCGACAGTGCCGGCCCCGAGCATCGCGATTGCTTTGCTCTTGCCGTCCGCTTCGTTGTTTGGGTCGGCCTCGATTTGCTTCTCGCGAATACCGCCATAGGACGGCAGCGCAGCTGCGACGAACGGCCCGACGTTGGCGATTGCCTGCCCGGCAAGACCGACGATTGGCGCCGCCGGCCCGGTGAATGGCGCCGCCATCGTGATGCCAGTGCCGAGCGCCCTCGCGCCGAGCATTCCGCCGAGCGATGCGCCCGCATTTCCCACGGCTTCCTTGATCGCCGTCCACGGCTTGTCAGCGATGTCGCCAAGCGATTGGATCGCAGTCGGGTTGGCGTCGATGACTTCCTGGCCGTACTGGCTGATCGGATTGGCCGCGGTCACGCCAGGCAGGAAGTCGGTAGCCGCCTGGCCTACGCCTTTGATGGATGCGCCGATGGCTTGCTTGGCTGCGGCAACGAGTCCGCCGGTAGGCTTGGCTGGAATGAGGTCGTCAAACGCGCCAGGATTGGCAGACTGCGATGCTGGAATCAGATCGTCAAACGCGCCCATGTGTGCCTTTACAGTCCGTAGTCTTTGGGATTCATGCCCATGCTCTTGATGCGCGCGGCAACCGCTTCCTTGCTGGCTCCGGCGCTGATCGCGGCATCAACATCCGACTTGCTGAACGTCTTTGCTGCGGCAGGCGCGGCGCCAATGGTCTTGCCCGTCCGCTTGCTGTAGATCACGTCAGGCGTCTTTTCAACACCCATCGTCGCCGGATTGATCGTCGTGCCGCCGGCAGCGTGCGCGAACTCTTCGGGCTTGTCCTTGCCGGTGCGCAGTCTGATTTGCTCGGCAATGCGCTCTTGCTCATCGGTCGTGGTCGCCGCTTTGTGCGCCGCGTAGAGGTCGCGCAATTCGTTGGCGTTCTGCGCCGCCATCTTGCCGGTCTCGATCTGCTGCTGAACCACGGCCCGATCCAGCGGAGCGCGTTGTGCCGCCTGCGCCATGCCTTGTGTGGCAGCGATCGCCTGGACGGGGTTCATGCCCTGGCGAGTGGCCTGCATTTCGGCGAGCCGGATCTTGTCCGCCTCGTTGCGCGCGATGGCGTCCTTGTAGCGCTGCGTTTCTTCCCACCGCGCGCCGGTTGTGCCGTCCGCTGCGGTGTATTGGTTGGGCGACATGTTCGCGATGACTTGCGTTTGGCCGTTGGCGCGGGAGATCATGCCGGTCCCGTTCGCAACCTGCTGCTTGGTCACGTCGAAGCCGGGCTTCGTGAATGAGAGCGTGCCGGTGTCCGCGTTGAACTTGGCATCGCCTGCATTTCCGGTCGTCGCCGCAATGCGCGGGTCTGGGGCGCCGATGGCTTGCTGCACAGCAGATGGCCGACCTTCGTTGCTGTAACTGGCTTGTTTCGGAACGGCCGGCTGCGGCGCCTGCTTCGCGCCATCACCAAGCACAGCCGACGTCAACATGCTCGGCCCGTTCAGTTCGCGCAGATTGTCGGATATCGATTGACCGGCAGCAGCCCTGGCGCGCTCCTGCTCAAGCCCGCTGCTTTCGTTTCTGGTGTCGGTACCGGCCCACCAGGGCTGAATGGCTGGAGCCTTTCCATGATCGACAACCGACGCCACTCCTGCCGCCGGGCCGCCGCCGGTCTGCGTAAAACTGTTCCCGGAGCGAGAAACTCCAGGGGTCGACGATCCGACCACCGGAGCGACGGGCGCCACTGTCGGCAGATCGGGCGAAGGAGTCACCGCAGCAGCCATGCCGGACAGTGAAGCGTCCTGGTACGGGCTTCTACTCGCCTGCCCGGTGTACGGGTATTTGCCAGGGTCCGTCTTGGCATTGTCCGGCGCCCCCATCCGGCCGGCGTACTCGACCGGAGGAATGTCGCCTGACGCACCGTTTTGCCAAGAGCCAGTCACGCCACGCGAGGAAGGAAGCGGATTCACGCCAACCGGCGCCGGCCGCCCGGTTTTCTCCTCGTAAAGCTGCGCTGCAAGTTCTTTCGGCGTCGCTCCGTCCCGATACTCGCCGCCGTCCTCGATGCCCATATCCGGCGCCCGCCCGTCGTTGCTCTGCTGGATGATCGCCCCGATAGCCTGCACTGCCGCTGGATTTGCCGCGGTCTTGGCCGGCAGGATCACGGCTTTCTCACCGTCGCTCACCCGGATGTCGGCGCCAGCGACCTTGACGGGGATTTTGTCCTCTCGGGGGCCGCCCTTGCCGGAGAACTTGACCATGCCTCCATTGGCGAACTGCCGCGCCCGGCCTCGCCGGCTCTGGAACTCGGGCGCCGCCGGCATCTGCGGGGCTGATTGCTGCTGATCTGTCTGCGGGAGTGCCGCGCGTTGAGCTATCGTCGCCGCAAGACCGCCGGATGCGTGTGGATCGCCAGGACCGCCGGGGCGGTAGATTGCATTCGGGTTGATGCCCTGCGCGATCTGCTTTTCAGCCATCGTCAGCAGCGGGGCGGTGGCCGGCGCTACGGGCGCCGCAATCTGCTGCGCGTCCTGCCGCTGCGCCTGCTCGGGCGTAAGTCCGTCCCGGCGCGTGCCGTCGCTCCACAGGAAGCCGGTTTGCTTGGGGCCGGCAATGCCATAGTCCAATCCGCCGATCTGATTCTGAACCGGCGCCGTCATCGGCGAGTTGCCGATTGCGCCCGCTCCAAACGTCGGCAGCGGCGCGCGCGTCCCTGACGTGTCCTGCAGCGAGATTGGTTTGTCGATCCCGGCAATGCCGCCAGCAGCCATGCCGGGGCGCTTGTCGTAGTCCATCACGCGCTTCAGGTCGTCGTTGCGCTGCTTAATCTTGCCTGGCAGTGATGCAAGCCCGCGCTGCTCGGGCGTCGGTTGCGCGACTGGCTTCGGCGGCTCTGGCGTCGGCGCCGGCCCGGTGCCGTACTTCGCGGCCGACTGCTTCAGCAATTCCTCGACCGGATCGACCTTTCCGCCGTCAGCAAACTTCGGCAAGGCAATGAGCTGTTCCTGCATCGACTTGGGTTGCTTGGCCGCTACTCGTTTGTTCTTGCCCATTTTTCGCCCGCCTTCTATTGCGATTTTACAACACTGTGTTGCTTGATTGCTACGTCGCATTGACTGATACGGTTGCCGATGATCCGGCGCGCAGGTTGTTGAGCATCGAGACAAGCTGGTGCCCGATGATTTGCGCCTGCGCCAGAAATGCCTTCAGGTAGTTCTCGGTTTCCTGGAGGTCTTTCATTTGGTTCAACTTGTCGGCCTCGAACGTCAGTGTTTCGTCGGCCTGCACGGCGCGCAGCGCCAATTCCGCGGCGTTCGTGCGCCCGGCGTATGCCTGGTACGCCGCCTGCAGTTTCGCAACTTCAGCGCCGTGCGCCGCCTGCGTGCTCGCCAATCCGTTTTGCCATCCCTGCGCCACGATGCCGCTGATGTACTGGACCGCCGCCGCGAGCGCCGACTGCCGCGCAGAAAACGCCATCTGGACCGCCTGTAGCGCGGTCTGGTGCGAAAGCTCGAAGTCCTTGACGGCAATGGCTCTGCTCGCCGCTGCGATGGCGTCAAGCGCTTGCTGCTGAATGTCGCGCGTCATCCCGGACGCTTGCCCGGGCGGGAACCGATGCCGCTTTGCCGACATGCCGGCGAGCAGGTTGGCAGTGGCCCGGCTGGCTTCGTTCAGCGCGCTTGCTCGAGCATCTTCCAGGATCGCCGCCTTGATTGCAGCCGGAACGATCCCGCTCGTCGTGTTGCTGATCGCCGCCAGCAGGTATGCCTCTGCTGCCGCGTAGGTCGCCGCCTGGTTCGGGAACCACGTGCCCATGAACGAGGCGAATTTGCTCGCCTGGTCGCTGATGATCGCCGCCGCCTGCGTTGCGAAGTTGCCGAACACTAGCGCCGTCGAGGTGTCGCTGATCGTCATCGACGGTTCAGTCGGCGCCGTGACCGTGATAGCTCCGGCCGTGACATCAGCGGCAGCGTGCGCCACGAGGAATCCGGTCGTCGCGTTGGTCAAATCGTCCATCGCGCTGGTGAATGCGGCGTCCTTGACTTCGGCCAGCGCCACGCACTTGTTCACGAGGTCGGCCGACAGCTTGATCACATACGCCGATGCCGGGGTGAAGAGGCCGGAGCCATCGACGGATACGACGGGAATGTCGCCAATCGGCGAGTCAACAAAGTCGGTCATGGTTATGCTCGGTGAAGTGAAACGGTCGAAACGGATGCGAAGTCGCTGCCCAAGACGTCAGTCCATGCGCCGGCCGTGCCGTTCTTGATGGCCACGCGAATGGCGTTCGAGAAAAGCGACTCCATCATCGCCGTGTAGCGCGCGGTGTAGGTTACGGGGTAGCGCGTGCCGTCCTCGGCCACGCCAAGCTCTGTGCTGAACACGAAGCAGTACAACATCTCCAGCAAATTGCACGGCACGAAATAGACCGCCTGCCCGTTGTCGTTGTCCTCGTTGCACGTGCCGAATCCGTCGTAGCTGCGCAGGTACAGCAAGAAGTTGAAGCCGTGAAACGGTGTCGCGCCGTTCGACTCTTCGGCCAGGGTGACGTAGTGCGCGCCTTTGAACGATCCCTGCTCCTGGTACAGCGGCGCGAAAATGGCGCGAATCTGCGGTGATGGGATGGCGTACTTGCCGGTCGTTCCGATCTCACGCTCTGGCAGCATGAAAGCCGGCGAACCGTAGTTGTAATCGAACTCGCCGAGCACTTGCGTGTTGTCGCTGTGCCGGGTCTTGACGCGCAGCAGGACGGTCAGCGTTGCGAGTGCGTCAGCGCCGGTAAATGTGGATTCGATGGTGATGTAGACGCCATTCTTTTCGTCGTGGAGCAGGTAGTCTTTGGTGGTCCATGTCAGGGCGCTAGTGTCCGTAGGAGATGATGACACGGTTGCGTTGTACCAGGGATTGCTGTTTATAAAAGCCCGATCTTCCTGTATGTAGCACATCCTGCCCGCAAGAAGGTTCAGTCTTGCGTTAATCTTGTCATTTATTTCTGTTATGGCGGACGGGTCTTGGTCATGCCCTGTCGGGTTCTTGTAGTTCCCTACGGATTGGTCAAACCCAACGGCCTGCACACCTAGCAGACCAAACGTAAAATCGGCCCCGAGTATGTGGTACGGATTGGCAAACAGGTAGTCATACCTGGATGTGTTTGGCGTAACTACTAGAACATCGCCGTCGGTTTTCGCCCTCGAAAAGCTAACGTCGACCAATCGTTCTGCGCCCATGTCAATATAAGCAACCCCCGACTGCTCTTCCCAATCTTTATACAGCGGCGATGAGATTAGATGGGAGTGGTACTCATTGTAGAAGTTCTTCTTTCCGTGAGAGCCGCCAGGTACGGCGTCCCCTTCATACCAGTAGATAGAGCCGATGGTTCCAAATAGAACACCGCCCTCGTTTATTACGGCATCTGGGGCGATAGAAATTGTCTGAATCTTTATGTAATTCTGATCGTATCCATGCGTCCAGGTTTTTGAATTTTCTGCGTGGTACGTCAGCGGCACTCCTGCAGCCACTACCGCATAGTCTTGCGACCCGGATTTTGTCTCGCCCGTTCGGTTAACGTAGACATCCCCTTCGAGAGATTTGCTTACCGATCCAGACCACGGCCACGCTACTCTTGGCGTTACCGCGTTAGGGTAAGCAGCAGGAATCATGACTGTCCCTGAACTCATCAGCATGACCGGCGTTAATGGGTATGTGATGTTGTTCCATCCGTCCTCTGCGAATGGCGTGGTAGTCGCCAGTGCCGGCGGAGTCATCGCCACATTCGCCCCGAGCGAGGTTTTCACCAAGTACGCGCTCGTCAGCGTCATCGCCACCGATGCGCCCCTGAAATACCATTCCTCCTCCCCATCCCACCCGTCGATGCCGTGGTAAAGCTGCCCGAGCCAGGCGGTGTGCGTGGAACGGTCGATGCGCTGGCCAATGGTCAGGCAGCGGTTCTCGGTGCGAGGCCCGGTCGGAGTGAGCGTTTCGACCGCCCCGCCGCCGCCCCAGGACTTGACCGAGTACCGGCCCACGGCGAATACGCGCTTCTCGGTATCGTTGCGCTCGGCGTTGCCGTACTGGTCGCTCGCATCCACACGGTTGATGACGTAGGGAATCGCCGGGAATCCGTGGTCGGCCGCGATCCGCAGCGACGGCATGGCTTTCGAGTTGATTTTGATCGTTGTGCCGTCGAACAGAACCACGTCGTACCAATCGGTATCGTCAGCCGGAGCGACGTTCCAAGTGGTGCCGAAGTCCAGCACGGCATAGCTGTTGCTGGCCGGCGTGTAGGGCGATTGCAGCGCGGTCATGGTGTATGGGTTGAACAGTACGGCGCGACCGCCGGGAACCTTTGCCACGAAGCCGCGCAGTGGCGCGGCCCGAGTCGTTGCCGATCGAGCGCCGGCCGTTGTCTCGAATACCGGATAGCCCAGGCGCGTGCGCAGCGTTGTGATTGATCCGTCCGGGTTCTCTTCTTCGACCGTCCGGATGCCACCATGCCCGCCAGCCTGCGCCGACATGACGCGCTGCTGCGCGCCGCCAACGTCATCGCCGGTCGGTAGCGCGAATGTGTCATCTGGCCACATGCGGCGCCTTCCAAAAAAGACGCTCGACTAGCGTGCGCAATTCCCATCCTGACGCGCACACATGCGAGGCGAGCAGGTCGGCGATGTGCTCGCGGCCCCACTCAAAAACGGCGTATCGATCCGGGTGCCCTTCGCCCGGCGCGTACCTGACAGTCAGCCACACGCCACGGCTCGCGCCGATGACCAGCACCTCGTCTGCCGATTGCTCGAACAGCACGGTGCCGGCCGGCGCCACACCAAGCAGCGGCTTGAGCGACTCAATCAGAGACGACATTCAAGTCGATCTCCGTGAAGTCGCCATTGTCCGCGCCAATCTCGGTTCAGCACTCGTCGCACACCGCATAGTGCAGCGTGATCGTTCCGCGGCCTTCGACGGCGATTGATTCTGTCGATTGAATCGCGCCTTGCGATCCGCACAGAGAGCAGCAGCATTCAGGCATTTGAATCTCCTTTCTTGTCTGGAATTGCGGCAGCAAGCAGTCCGGTCAGCAGCACAGCCCGCCGGTTACGATCGCCTCCCATTGGTCGGGCGACAGATGCGCGCCAAGCGATGTAGCGATCAGCACGATGTCGCGCCAGGTCGATGGTTCTTGCAGCCTTGCCAGCAGGTAGGCTTTCATTTGATGTGATCCTTGGCCCACAGCCAGAGTTGCCAGCCGGCAGCGGCAAAGGCTGCTATGCCGCCAAAGACCATGCCGAGCACCTTCCGCGCCTTCCAAACGTCCGCCAGTTCACGCAAAGCATCTGACAAGGCCTTTTCTTCCGCCACGTGCGCCGCCAGCGCTACTCCATTTGCGTGGATCATGTCTCGAAGATCGGCCAGTACCCTGTCCTGCGCGGTGAAGCGGTCGCACAGCCGGTCAATCTCGGTCAGTCTTCGCCTGTCCATCTCGTGGTCGTGCTCTTCGCTCATGCAATTCTTCCTGATTCGTTGATTAAAACTTGTACCGACGACACTTCCATCGTGCCGCCGCCTTCGTTCCGAATGACCGTCGAAAACCACGGCTGGCGCGCGTTCATCAGGCCCTTCATTCCGTCGTGCCGGATGACCGCCGGCGTTTCGCTGTACGTGCGCGCCGGATAGCTGTAAATCGTGCCGTACGGCAAGGCAATGTCGATCACCAGCGGCTCCGATGACTTGCCGGAGAGGTAAGCGCACTCGGGCGACTTGATATTGGGGGTTCCGTAGCCGACGAGGCCAGCATCGAGAACCGATTGAATATCGACCCCGGCGTCATCCGCTCCTTCGAGCAGGCTGAGTCCGACTGAATCAAGGCCGTACTCGTCGCCATCGAAGGTGGCGTAGCTGTTGAAATACCAGTTGGCGTAGCGCGAGGTCGCGCCGTTGGCTAGGTTCATGCAAACGCAAGTCGCGTCGTCGTCGTATCGGATGCGCGCTGCAGTGAAGTCTGGCGCCACCTGCTTGGTGTAGCTGGCCGTGCCGTCGAGGCTGACAACCACGTGTGTCATTCCGTCGCGCTCACGCACCCAGGCCGCGCCACTGGCCGCTACCGGGGCGATGAATCCCTTGTCGCGCTGCGGAAGCGTGACCGAACCATCGGAGGCACCGAGCACTAACCCCTCATCCGAGTACCAACCGACTACCGGAGCAGTTGAGGAGGGGTGATCGAACGCCGTCCCGCTTACTGCGCCAAACGCGAGTTTTTCGACAGGATCGGCGCTTGCGATGTCGGCGCCGGCATAGAACCACGTGCGATCGGCTGCAACAAATACACCTGACTCGACGCTCGCCAGGATTGAGCCGGCGGCGCCCAGGGTGATGTAACCGGCTTCGGGGTCGTAGAGCCCATAGTCGTATGGGTCCGAGTAGTAGAGGAATTCGCCGGAGAGCGACAGCAGCCTGCCGCCGTGGAAGCAGATGGCGGTTCCGGACGGCAGCGGGCGCAGGATGGCGCGCCGGCCAAGTTCTCGCCCGGTCGGCGCCGCAGTGATCGTGACGCTTGCCGTTGCCGCTGCGACGGTGTTGTAATGCTGCAACACTTTTCCGTCTGCTGTGGTGCAATAAACACAGAACACGTCGGTGCCGGCAGCGGCCGCGGGCAGCGTGACCACAATCGACCCTGCGCTGGCGTGCGTGTAGCTGAAAATCTCGGACGCGTGCGACTCTTCTCCGTCCGTCGTCGCGTGCGTGATGGCGATGCGGTACTCGCCTGGCGGCAGCGTGCCGACTCCGGCGTAGACGGTTGTGATGTCGGCCGGCGCCGGCACGGTCCAATGATGGTCGCTGTTGTCCGCGTTGCAGCGCCCCGACTGCACGCCGTTGCTCCACCATATTTCCCCGCCGCGCTCCGCGTAGCTGACGGGCGCCAGGTCCAGCCCGGTGCGCAGCGTCGTGACCGTGAGCGAATCCATTGCGGTGATGACGCCCAGGCTTGTGCCGATGCCGATCAGCGTCTTGCCGCCGATGGTGCGCAGGCTGTGCCCGTTGTCGATCGCCACCGTTTGACCGTAGCCGGTGCGCCCGATGATGTTTCCCTCGTCGGTGAAATCGACGTTGAGCGCATCGAGCGCGGCGCCTTTCGGCAGGACGTATCCGCGCGAACTGTTGTTGATTCCGGCAGGCCAGGGGCCAAGTGTTGCGGTGCGCTGTTTAGCCAATGATGACCACCGATCCAATGGGTTTGATTTTCGTCTTGACGCTCATGCGGACCATTGCCGGTCTGGACGACGCAACTGCCACGCACGCCCCGACAGGCTGAACCCTTCCGCGCACCGATGCGCGAAACGTCCGAGACCAGAGAATTGAACCGACTGGCTGAATGAGTCCGATAACCGTGAGCACGGCGCCGACGACTGCCGATACCGAGCCGACTGGCTGGATGATCCCGGCCGCGCTCGCAACGAACGTGTAGCCAGTGGCAAGCGCCGCGCCAATGGGCTGAATGACGCCAACGACAGCGGCCGTTGCGACCGGATCGGCGTGAACGTGCCCGACCGGTTTGATTGCTCCAGCGACCGCCGCGGCAGTGCCCGCTGCAGCAGAAACCGATCCGACCGGAAAGATTGATCCGGCGACCGCGCAGCGCGCCGTGTACCAGCCTTCGATCGCCCCAACAGGCTGGATGACACCGACAACGGATACGAGATTGGTGTAGGCCGAAACCGTGCCGACCGGCTGGATTGATCCGGCGACGACGAAATTGTTGCTGTACGCCTCGACCGATCCGTCCGGCTGAATGACGCCAGTGACCCGCGCAAGCGCAGCAGGCGGCGTGATGAAGTCGACTTGATCCCACTGCGGGCCGGTGACGACAACTCCGGTGCCGGTGAAGTCGACCGCATTCCAGGCGGGAGGCGAGTAAGACACACGATCACGGGAAGGTAATGGTTGCCGACGAGTAAGCGACCGGCGCGGCTGCGACAACGGTAGTGCTCACCATTTCGATGAACTTCCCGCTGCCGACTGCGCCGACATCACAATCGAATACCGCAGTCCCGTCGCTCATGCACCACCGCGCCCAGGTCGCGGTGCGCGATGACGGGCTTGTGAATGACTGCGCGGTGACGGTCGGGATGCTGGCAAACGTGAGTGTTCCTGTCGGCGTTTCCGTGGCGCAGGTCGTCGTGTTGCTCGACACGCTCTCTGCAAGAAGCGTCTGCGTCGTGATTCCGGTCTCCGGAGTGGCCGGGCGAGTTCCGTCGTACAGGCGAATCTTCATCGCCCCGGCGCCTCCATCGAGCTTTGCCTGCAGCGGCAGAAGCATGTCGCCTGAAACATCCCGGCTAAATCGCACGTCTTGAGTCATCTTTCTTCCTATCCTCCGGGGATTACCCGGTCGTAAATGATCTGGTTTTCGC
>Ga0268298_10002780_pt1 | contig 18640 bp, 14 predicted proteins | sample WWTPWeurt_MetaG_FD_194462 | JGI IMG/M metagenome (GOLD analysis project Ga0268298, IMG submission 194462) | Activated sludge microbial communities from WWTP in Nijmegen, Gelderland, Netherland - WWTP Weurt | ecosystem: Engineered > WWTP > Aerobic digester > Activated sludge | place...
TGCCGGAATTTATTATACCAATAGTACCATCGGCCCATTAAAAAATGTATATGCCGGTTTATCGGCTACCCACTTAATGCAAAGTACCATTTCATACGCCACTACCACCGGCAATACCGTTGACTCAAAATTAGCCACACACTATTATATGGTAGCAGGCGCTGCATGGGATCTTACCTCTTCCCTTACCCTTGAACCAAATCTCTTAATAAAGAAAGACCCTGCCAAATTGCAGATAGATTTTAACGCCTTTGTTTTATATAATAATAAAATAAGAGGTGGATTAGTTTATCGTTCGGGTGATGCCTTTATTGGAATGCTCGGTTATCAGTTTAACGAGAACTTTCATGCGGGGTACTCATATGACTTTACCACAAGCCAACTGAATAAGTTTAGCGGAGGCTCGCACGAAATTTATGTTACTTACTGCTTTAGATTTAAGCCTCCGGTACCTAAAATTCCAAATATCCGCCTAACACCCAGGTATTTGTAAGATATCAACAATAAATTTTTAAGAATTTTCGTTTTATCCACAGAAATAAAAACATTATCCACAAGTCTAGAAGTTTGGAATTTCGGTTTCAAACCCTAAATTTGCGAAACTGAACATAAAAGTACCATAGAACAAAGCAGATGAAAATAGTTAATTCATTCCTCATCCTGGTCACAGTAACCGTGCTGATAAGTTGCGGTCTGAGCAATGATCGTGGTGAGTTGACTGGTGTGCCGGGAAGAAGTGTTTGGTTCCATCCTCAACCGTTTGGTACCATCTATGTGCCCACAGGGTCTTTCCATATCGGGCAGGATGAGCAAGATATCTTATCTACTCAATTGGCACCGAACAAACAAATTTCCATTGTTGGTTTTTACATGGACGATACCGAGATTACTAATAACGAGTATCGGCAGTTTGTTTACCATGTGGTAGACTCTATTGCCCGTGAAACCATGGGAGAAACTTTCTGGATCGAGCAGGAAAACGGAGACCACTATATCAATTATGATGAGCGTTTGGATATGGAAGACCCAACTGCAATTGAAACCCTGAACGACATGTTTTACGCTGAAAGCGAACGCCACTATAAGGTGAAGCAGTTGGATGTACGTAAATTAAAATACAGATACGAGTGGGTAGACCTTGTTGCAGCTGCTAAAGCCCCGCGTAAGGGTTATGATGCAAATCGTGCCGATTTTATTCGTAAAGCCGGAGAAAAAGCCAATGATGACAGTGGTGTTGAAATTTATCCTGACACATTGGTATGGGTGAGAGATTTCACTTATTCATTTAATGAGCCAATGACCAGAATGTATTTCTGGCATCCAAAATATGATAACTATCCGGTAGTGGGAGTTAACTGGCGCCAGGCTACAGCATTTTGTAACTGGAGAACCATGCACATGAACACTTATTATGGTAAAATAGATGAGCCCATTGTTGAGCCGTTCCGTTTACCTACCGAATATGAGTGGGAATATGCAGCCCGTGGCGGACGTGACGGAAATATGTACCCTTGGGGTAGTCCATATATACGTAACAGCAAAGGATGTTTCTTAGCTAACTTTAAACCGGGTCGTGGTGATTATCCTTCAGACGGTGGTTTTTATCCGATTCACGTAGGATCATACTTCCCTAACGACTTTGGCCTTTACGACATGGCCGGTAACGTAGCCGAATGGACTCGTACCGCATACCAAAACTCAACAAATTTCTTCTCTGATGACATGAACTCGGATTATGAATACGAAGCTCAGGCCACCAAGGCAGAAAATCCTAACGGAGATCCTGAAACCCTGAAACGAAAAGTTATTCGCGGAGGATCATGGAAAGATATAGGTCACTTTATTAATGTGGCAACCCGTACTCACGAATATCAGGATTCAGCCAAGTCGTTTGTAGGCTTCCGTTGTGTAATGACATTTATGGGTCGTTCTATTAAAGATAAGAATTAATCAATTTTTACCTTTAGCCTTTATTCATGACTATTAATTTTATTATTGTTTAACATACCTAAATTCACTTAAAGTATTATGAGCCAAAAGAAAGGTTTTTTAGAGTCATTACTATTTAAAAAGATGATGGCCAAAGTTTACGGTCTTGGTGCCGCTGTGGTAATTGTTGGAGCTTGGGCAAAGATTCTTCACTTGAAGATTGCGGATGTGATGCTGACCGTGGGACTTTTAACCGAAGCTCTCATTTTCATTATTTCTGCTTTTGAACCCGTTCATGATGATGTTGATTGGTCACGTGTTTATCCTGAATTGGCCGAAGATTATGATGTAAGCAAACTAGAAGCAAAAAATAAAGGTTCAGTAAGTCAGCAGTTAGACAAAATGCTGGAAGATGCTAAAGTGAGCCCTGAATTAATCAGCAGTTTAGGTACCGGATTACAAACCTTAAGTTCGAATGTTTCGAATCTTACTGATCTTTCGAGTGCATCCGTTGCCACCAACGAATACGTATCGAATGTTCAAAAAGCATCTAAATCAATTGAAGGTATTAATTCATCGTATGTAGGTGCGGTTGATGCTTTGAATACATTGGCTGCTTCAAGTTCTAATTCCCGCGAATATGGCGACCAGATGGAGAAAATTTCTAAAAATCTGGCTCAGTTAAATTCAATTTATGAATTGGAGATTGCTGAATCAAATAATCACCTTAAAACCATCAATTCATTTGTTGGTAATCTTTCAGGTGTTATCAGCAGCCTTTCTGAAACAGAACAACAAGCTGTTACATTCAAACAGGAAATGGATAAATTATCTAAAAACCTCACAAGCCTCAACAATGTATATGGCGGTATGTTAAGCGCTATGGTTGTAAAAGGTTAATTTAATAAGTTTAACAATTTAAACAAAGGAGTTAACAGAACATGGCAGGAGGCAAATTACCACCACGGCAAAAGATGATCAACATGATGTACCTCGTGTTGACGGCTTTGCTTGCGTTGAACGTATCAAAAGATATCCTTAAAGCATTCCACATGGTGGAAGTGAGCATGATGAAGTCGGGCAAAAATATTGACGACAAAAACAACATGACCATGAAAGCCCTGGAAAAGGAAATGTCGATTAATGCTGAAAAAACACGTCCTTTTTATGAAAAGGCACAACAGGCTCGAAAAGTATCAAAAGAACTTACAGATTATCTCGATAACATCAAAACTATGCTTGTAAAACAAGCAGAGGGAAGGAAAGATGATGAAGATAACCACGCCCTACCAGAGGCAGAAAGAGAATTAGCTCAGCCGGATAATATCGAAAAACACGCCTTTCATTTTATCAAAAAAGATGGAGGTGCGGAGAGTAAAAAATTGAAGGAAAAAATAAATGGAACTCGTGAAGCATTGCTTAAACTCCTTTCTCCGGCAGAACAAAAGGACGTAAAAACAGATTTATTTACCCCGGAACCTCCATCGCATGGAGGTCAAAAACAAAGTTGGGAATCAGAAACATTTGAACATGCTCCTTTGGCTGCTGTAGTTACTATGCTTGAGAAAATCAAGAATGATTGTAAAAACACTGAATCACAGGTGCTGGATCTATTGGCCAAAGGCGTTAACAAAGAAGACTTAAAGTTTGACCAGACAATAGCTGTAGCTGTTCCCACCAAAGGTACCGTTATTCCAATTGGTGGCGACTTTGAAGCCGAAATTTATCTTGCAGCTTACGATTCGAAGAAAAACAACGAGATGTTTGTGAATGGCGCTTCTATTCCTGTGAAAGATGGAAAAGGATTGTTTAAAACAAATCCAAGAAGTGAAGGAGACCAAAAACTAAAAGTAGTAGTTAATGTTCGTAAACCTGATGGTTCCATTGAAGAAAAAATTTCTGAACTTACTTATACTGCATTTAAAGGTATGGCTACTATCTCTGCCGAAAAAATGAACGTAGTATATATTGGTCTTGATAATCCAATTGCTATTTCTGTTCCCGGTAGTGCGCCTGAACAAATTATTGCCAACTGTGTTGGAGGAAGAATGATACCAATTGCCGGTCAGAAAGGACACTGGAATTTACAGGTTGACGGAGGCAAAGAAGTAGAAATTGTTGCCTCAGTTAAAAGCAAAGATGGAACAGTTAAACGCGTTGAATCTAAAAAATACCGCGTTAAAAAAGTACCTAGCCCTACTCCAATGGTTGGTAAAATTATTAATTCATCAGCCACACCTAGCGAAATAAAAGGTTTACCATACGTAGTGTGCGATTTGGCTGACTTTGCCTTTGAAGGAATTCGCTACAAAGTACTTTCGTTCGATGCTATTTTAACACGTAAAGGTGGCGACCCTATTATTGCTAATGGAGTTCAGGGACAAACACTTCCAGGCAATATTGTGAATGGAGTAAGCGGTGCCCGTGCTGGCGATATGCTTATCATAAGCAATATCAAAGCTGACGCACTAGGTACCAAAATCGGTGTGGTTAATATCAAATCTTCGATTCTTTTAAAAATAAAGTAATGATACGCACGATCAAAAGATTCTCCGGTTTTTTCTTATTTCTGAACATTGTTCCTATGGTTTCTGTTGCTCAAAATGAGCCGCAACAACAACAGCCTTATTCGGAAAATGTTCTTTATAATGAAAACAGGTTCCCTGAAGGAATGGTTGTACAATGGCCGTTTTTGAGAGAAGCTGACGCGATTTACAGAAAGCGGGTTTGGAGAATTATTGACCTGCGCGAAAAGAATAACAAGGTAATGACCTGGCCAAGGAATGCATTTGCCGATATTGTGCTGAAATACGCACGTAGCGGGCAACTTCATGTGTATGCAGATCCTGATTCCATGGTAACTCCTTTAACCCCTGAAGATGCAGCGAAAAGGGCTTCTATTCAAACTCAAAGTGAAGTAATTGACAGTGCCCAAAATCCGGATATCTTGTTGCCAACTTTTGACCCCACTACGGCTATCACCAAAACCGTTACTATTGATGAGCCTAGAAGATGGTCAACTGTTCAAAAATTCAGGGTAATGGAAGAATGGGTTTTTGATAAAAATCACGGAAAAATTATCACTCGTATTATCGCTATCACCCCCATTGCAGACCTTTTGGTGAATGGTGATGCCACCGGTGAAGTTTATCCGCTTTTTACCATAAAGTACTCTGAATTGAGGGAAGTTTTGGTGAATGAGCAACTTTACAATCGCTTTAATGATGCTATGCGTTTAACCTACGATGACTGGTTTGAAAACCGTTTGTTCTCAAGCTATATCATTAAGGAATCAAACATGTACGACTATTACATTAAGAACATGCCTGAATATGAAAAAGACAATCTTGCTGCTTTGCTTGAAGCCGACAGGATTAAACAGGAACTTTTCATTTTTGAGCATGACCTTTGGGAATATTAAGACATCGAATTTCATATAAAAAGAAAGCCCCGCTATGCATAGCGGGGCTTTCTTTTTATATGTTTCCCTGCCCAACAACAAGAAAACACTTTATTAACCGATTAATTTTATTTGAACTCTTTTCTGATAATTGTTTGATCCCTATCCGGACCAACAGAAATAATACTTACCGGAACCCCTAACTCCTTTTCGAGGTAACTGATATAATTGGTGAAATTTTGAGGCAAATCACTCTCCTTTTTGGCTTTTGTTAGGTCTTCGTCCCATCCGTTGAATGATTTATATAACGGATTAAGGCTTTCATCATTCAGTTCAAAAGGAACACCTGAAAGTGCTTTACCATGCAATGAGTACCCATCGCAGGCTTTTATCTCGGAGAACCCGGATAATACATCGGATTTGGTAATAAACACATGCGTAACCCCATTGAGCATGATGGCATACTTTAGCGCAACCAAATCAATCCATCCTGTTCTTCGGGGCCGGCCTGTGGTGGCCCCAAATTCATGTCCCTTTTTACGAATAAGCTCCCCTGTTGCATCATTAAGTTCTGAAGGGAAAGGACCACCGCCTACCCTGGTGCAATAAGCTTTGAAAATACCATATACCTTATTGATATGACGAGGGGCTAAACCTAACCCGCTACAAGCACCTGAAGTAATTGTATTGGAAGAGGTAACAAACGGATAAGTCCCAAAATCAATATCAAGCATACTCCCCTGTGCTCCTTCGGCCAGAATTTTTTTGCCGGATAACATAGCCTCGTTGATGTAATACTCACTATCAACCTGAACGTACTCCCTTAAATAATCAATTGCATTAAACCAGTCTTCTTCTAATTGATGAAGGTTTGAAGCACTCAGGTCAAACTCATAAAACCTGAGCAATGAAAGATGACGCTGCTTTGCTTCTTCATATTTATTTTTGAAGGTAGCCAGATTCATATCCCCTACTCTAATACCCGAGCGGCCGGTTTTATCCTGATACGAAGGACTTATCCCCCGGAGAGTAGACCCAATTTTATTATCTCCTTTTGATTGCTCTGATGCGGCATCCAGCAAGCGATGCGTTGGCAAAATAAGGTGTGCCCTTTTTGAAAGAAACAGGTTTTTCTTTACGTCAACTCCTAACGGGTATAAATTTGAAATCTCATCCTTAAGTTTTACCGGGTCAATAACCACTCCGCTACCAATAAGATTAATGCAATTGGGATGAAAAATTCCGGATGGAATTGTATTGAGCACGTGTTTCATCCCATTAATCTCGAGCGAATGGCCCGCATTTGGCCCTCCCTGAAAGCGGGCAACTATATCATACCGGGGTGTGATAAAATCAGCAATTTTCCCTTTGCCCTCATCTCCCCATTGTAAACCTAAAAGTACATCAACCATATTTATCTATTCTTTTCCAATATTCACCTGCTTGTGGCAGCTCATGCATTTACCTTCTTTATCAATCTTTGGAGAACCATACAAATTGAGCGAATGATTAGTTACATTAAAATGAAGTAAATCACCCATCATTGTTTGAATTTGCTGAATACGGGGATCGCAAAATTCTGTTACTTTTCCGCAAATATTACAAATAAGGTGATCGTGCTGCCGGTATCCGTAGGCGCGTTCAAACTGGGCAATATTTTTTCCAAACTGATGCTTAATTACTAATCCGCAATCGAGTAACAAATCCAGTGTATTGTAAACGGTAGCCCTGCTTACCCGGTAATTACGGTTCTTCATTTGCACATAAAGCGTTTCCACGTCAAAGTGCTCCTTTTTAGAGTAAATCTCATCGAGTATAGCAAAACGTTCGGGCGTTTTACGTTGCTTATTTCGCTCAAGATAATCAGTAAAAAGACGCTTTACTGTTTCTTTGGTTTTATCTATTTCTGTGCTTTTGTGCATTTCGGTCTGCTAAAACAAGGTCGCAAGTTATGAATTGCGCGGTTAATTCACATCAATTCGGCTCACCTGAATCAATTGATTGGATGCCTTTAACTTACTAATCAACTCTTCCAAGTGTGAAGTGTCATAAATAAACAGCATTATCCTTCCGTCAAATTTGCCTTCGTGAGACTCAACGGTTATAGATTGCATATTCACCTTCAGTTCCTTTGAAATAATATCGGTGATCGTACTTATAATTCCAACACTGTCAATTCCCTGAATTTGCACTCCGGCAAGAAATGCCTGTGAGCTTTTAATAGGTGAATTTTTCCATTTGGCCTTCAGAATTCGATAGCCGTAATTAGACATAAGTCCTACGGCATTGGGGCAATTGGTTCGATGAATTTTGATGCCCTCTCCCACTGTGATGAATCCAAATATATCATCGCCCGGAATAGGGTTACAGCATTTAGCCGTTGAATAATCAAAATCGTAATCCTCCCCAATAATTATCGTGTCTTCCTTCAGTTCGCTGATACCTGCTTTTTTCTTGCTTCCTGCAGGCTCGTTTACGACAACGTTTGCCTGTTTTTTTTCTGTTGCATGAGCCAGAATGGCGACAACATCAATATCCTGCTTTCTGATTTTTTCCGTTGCAATCAGGTAGTATAAATCAAGAGCAGACTTTAGTTTAAAAAAAGCCAATACATGATTTATATTCTCCGAGTTAAACTCCACCTTTTGATGATGAAATTTCCGTTCGAGAATTTCCCTTCCGTCTTCGGCAGTTTTTTTCTTTTCTTCCTTTAAAAAATCTTTAATTTTTGATTTGGCTTTGGCTGTTACCACAAACGAAAGCCAGTCTTCATTAGGTTTTTGTTTATTGGAAGTAATTATTTCTACCTGATCTCCGTTTGACAGCTTATGATTTATTGGAACCAGTTTGTTGTTTAATTTAGCGCCTATGCATTTAGACCCAACCGAAGTATGGATATCAAAGGCAAAATCGAGGGCTGTTGCATTGGCCGGCAGTTTTCTTAATTCCCCTTTGGGTGTAAACACAAAAACTTCTTCGGCAAAAAGATTCAGTTTAAAATCATCCAGAAAATCGAGTGCATTTGAATCGGGGTTTTCAAGAATTTCCCGTACCTGTGCCAGCCACCGCTCCAAATCGTTTGTAGTGGGTGCCCCGTTATCTTTATATTTCCAGTGCGCGGCAAAACCTTTCTCGGCAATTTCGTCCATTCTGCGTGTACGTATTTGCACTTCTACCCAACGTCCCTGAGGTCCCATTACGGTGGTGTGAAGAGATTCATATCCGTTTGATTTGGGCGTGGAAACCCAGTCTCTCAACCTGTCGGGATTTGGCCTGTAATGATCGGTAACAATGGAATAAACCTTCCAGCAGTCAGATTTTTCTTTGTCTAACGGAGTATCAATAATTACACGTATGGCAAACAAATCATACACCTCTTCAAAAGGGATGTTTTGTTTTTTCATCTTATTGTAGATGGAGTAAATAGACTTTGGTCTTCCTTTTACTTCATAGTTTAAACCCTGCAGGTTGAGTTCTTCAATAAGCGGTTCAGTAAATTGCTTGATGTAGCGATTTCGTTGCGTTTTAGTTTCCTGAAGTTTATCAGCAATAAATTTAAATTGTTCTTCTTCGGTATACTTAAGTGCAAGGTCTTCAAGTTCGGTTTTAATCGCATATAATCCCAGCCTGTGTGCCAGCGGGGCGTAGATATATTTGGTTTCAGATGCAATTTTTAACTGGTTTTTGCGCGACATGGAACCAAGGGTGCGCATATTATGTAACCGGTCGGCCAGTTTTATCAAAATCACCCGCACATCATCTGAAAGGGTGAGCAGCATTTTTCTAAAATTCTCTGCCTGAAGTGAACTGGTTTCCGTATCAAAAACAGTGGATATTTTTGTGAGCCCGTCAATAATCTGAGCTACCTTATCGCCAAACTGATGTTTAATATCATCAAGTGTAATATGTGTATCCTCTACCACATCATGCAGTAAAGCACAAACCACCGAAGTAGGACCAAGTCCTATTTCTTCCGTGGCAATCTGAGCAACTGCCAGCGGATGAAAAATATAAGGTTCACCTGATTTTCTGCGCATGCCCTTGTGGGCAACCATAGCCAATTCAAAAGCTTCCCTTATTTTTTTCTTGTCACCTCGTTCTAATAACCTGCGGCACGACCGCAGTAAATGGCGATAGCGTTTTACTATCTCTTTGTTTTCCAGCTCTACATCAATGGTTGGGTGCATTTTTTTCGCTTCTTGTGGCAAATTTAATGTTTTTACAAGCCGGGGAGTTTGGAATTCATCCACATCGGTGTACCTTTGCCCCTCTTTCTCGCGCACGTGGCGTAATTGGTAGCCGTGCCAGACTTAGGATCTGGTGCCGAAAGGCGTGGGGGTTCGAGTCCCTCCGTGCGCACTTTTAACTTATTCTCAATACTATAAACAACACATTCAGTGAACATCTCTATTGACCACAAAGACGATCTGAACGCGGTAATTACCGTAAATGTAGCCAAAACTGATTATGCTCCCAGAGTTGAAAAGGCTTTGAAAAATTACCAGAAACGGGCAAATATTCCCGGTTTCAGACCAGGTAAAGCACCAATGGGCATGATTCAAAAAATGTACGGTTCGGCCGTGTTGGTTGACGAAGTGAATAATTTTACATCTGAAGCCCTGAACAATTACCTTAAGGAGAATGCACTTGAGGTTTTGGGTCAGCCGGTGTTAAGTACTGATAATGAAAATTACGACTGGACCGCAACCGAAGATTTTAAATTCCGTTTCGACATTGGCCTTTCTCCAAAATTTGACCTGAACATCTCCAAGAACGATTATTTTGTAAAACATGTTCCGGCAATTGACAAAGATCTTGTTTCAAAAGAAGTAGAGCGCTCAAGACAACGATACGGAAATCAGGTTAACACAGAAATTGCTGAAGCAAACGATATACTTACGGTTGAGGCAAAAGAATTAACCGATGAAGGAACCGTTTTAGAAGGTGGTGTTCAGGCCGAGTTCCCGATTCTTCTCTCGGCCATTAAACACGAGGTTACCCAAAAAACATTTATCGGACAAAAAACAAGTGCCGTTGTAACCGCTGATATTTTTGAAGTGTTTGATCACAACGCAACCGAAATTTCAACCGTTTTAAAAATAAGCAAAGAGACCGTAAGTGATTTACACAAAACTTTTAGTTTTGAAGTAAAAGAAATAAAACGGCAGGAGCTTGCCGAAATGAATCAAGAATTTTTTGATAAAGTATATGGTGAAAATGCCGTTAAAACCGAAGAAGAATTCAGAGCTAAAGTAAAAGAAGAATTAAAGCAGTTTTATGCCTCGGAGGCCGATCATGCTTTAGAACATGAATTGTTTGACACCCTGCTGGCAAAACATCCTGTTTCGTTACCGGATTCCTTTTTAAAACGCTGGCTTATGGATCGTCATCCCGATAAGTTCACGGCTGATAATGTAGACAGCAAATATGAACCTGAAGCAAAATACCTGCGTTCAACCCTTTTTCAGGAAAAAGTAATTGCAGACCAAGAATTAAAAATAGAAGATCAGGATTTATTAAACGCTTCGGTAAATTACACCAAGCGTATGTTTTTTGGCTACAACATGAATATTCCGGTAAGCGATTACCTCGAGACGTATGCCAAAGAGCAATTAAAAGATCAAAACTACCGCTCCCGTATGTTGAATATGGCCATTGAAACCAAGGTTATCAATGCGCTTAAAAACATGGTGACAATAGAGGAAAAAGAACTTCCGATTGATGATTTTTTCAAAAAAATGAAAGAACACAGCGACCGTCATCACCAGCAACATGAGCATGCTCATGACAACGAACATGAACACGAGCACAGCCACGAAGGAGCTCATAGTCACTAATCAGCAGAACTCTATAAACACGCTTTAATTTAATCCTATAAAATACCTGACAAAATGCGGGGTGTTTTGTAATGGTATTGAAATTGACTATACTCGTAAAATCTTATCAAAAAATTACATCGTATGAATGACGGAATTGAATTCAGAAAATATGCCACCCAACACCTTGGCATAAGCAGTTTAAAAGTAGAGTCATATATTAAAAGTTCGGTGAAAGATATGACCCGAACGGTGATTGAAGAACGCCCCATGAACTTCAGGGAAATTGACGTTTTCTCCCGTTTAATGGCCGACCGCATTATCTTTCTGGGAACTCAGGTAGATGATTATTTCGCCAATATTATTCAGGCACAGCTTCTCTTTTTAGAATCGATGGACGCTAAAAGAGATATCCAATTATACATTAACAGTCCGGGTGGTTCGGTATATGCCGGTTTGGGTATTTACGATACCATGCAATGGGTAAGCCCCGATGTGGCTACTATTTGTACCAGCATGGCTGCATCAATGGCCGCAGTACTATTGTGTGCCGGAGCAAAAGGCAAACGCACTGCTCTTAAACATGCCCGTGTAATGATACACCAGCCAATGGGCGGGGCACAGGGACAAGCTTCGGATATCGAAATCACTTACCGTGAAATTGAAAAACTGAAAAAAGAACTTTACGAAATTATAGCCAACCACAGCGGGCAACCTTTTGACAAAGTATGGAAAGATTCGGATCGCGACTACTGGATGATTGCAGAAGAAGCAAAAACCTACGGTATGATTGATGAAGTGCTCACTAAACACACAAAGAAATAATTCAGGCAGGTATGCAATGCGGGTAAATCAATCACCGCATTGCTTTAAAAATACATATGAAAGGTAAAGAAGATAAATGTTCTTTTTGCGGACGCAATAAAACAGAAACCGAGTTTCTGATTGCCGGGCTGAATGCATACATATGCGACAGTTGCGTGAATCAGGCATTTCGAATTGTTAATGAAGAGTTGGGAAATCAGAAAGAAAAGAACAACAAGCTTAACTTTAAACTTTTAAAACCTGCCGAAATAAAAGCTCATCTGGATGAGTATGTAATAGGGCAGCACGAAGCAAAACGTGTGCTTTCGGTAGCGGTTTACAATCACTTTAAACGGTTAAAACATAAATTGCTCTCGGAAAATGTAGAGCTTGAAAAATCGAATATTTTGCTGGTGGGCGAAACAGGAACAGGAAAAACGCTCTTAGCAAAAACACTGGCAAAAGTACTGCAGGTTCCGTTTTGCATTGCCGATGCCACCGTGCTTACCGAAGCCGGATATGTGGGCGAAGATGTTGAGAGTATTTTATCGCGGTTGCTGCAGGCAGCCGATTATGATGTAGCCTCGGCCGAAAGAGGTATAGTTTACATTGACGAGATTGATAAAATTTCGAGAAAAAGCGACAACCCCAGCATTACCCGCGATGTGAGCGGAGAAGGAGTGCAGCAGGCGCTGTTAAAAATCCTGGAAGGCACCGTTGCCAATGTTCCTCCGCAAGGAGGACGCAAACATCCCGAGCAAAAAATGGTTCAGATTAACACTGAAAATATTTTGTTCATTTGCGGAGGTGCCTTTGAAGGAATTGATAAAATTATTGCTCGCAGAATACAAACACAGGCAATAGGATTTAAAAATAGTGATGACAAACCCGGAGACGACCAGAATTTATTGCAATACATTTCGCCAAGTGATGTGCGCAGCTATGGTTTAATCCCTGAAATTATTGGTCGTTTGCCTATTCTTACACACCTGAACCCATTAGATAAAGATGCCTTAAAACAAATATTGCTGGAGCCTAAAAATGCATTGGTAAAGCAATATGAAAAACTGTTTGAAATGGAGGGCGTAAAATTGCAAATTGATGATGATGTGGTAGATTTTATTGTAGAAAAAGCTCAGGAATACAAATTGGGAGCCAGAGGATTACGCTCTATAATGGAAGCCATCATGCTTGACTACATGTATGATTTACCGGGCAAGAAAGACAATGCTAAAACCATAGTGATTGATTTAGCCTATACGAAAGAGTGTTTTGAAAAAATAAAATTCAAAGCGTTAAAGGCAGCCTGATTTTTTACTATCCTAAATAACCCTGTTTTTGTATTTTTGAATAGATGAAACGCTTTTCAACTATTTACCAAAAACTGGCGGTTATTATCCTTAACTCCCTGTTACTTTTTTTCATCGTTAACCTGATTGCATTATGCATTGATGGACCTTTGTATCACAAACGCAGTATTCAAAGTGTAATTAGCAATAAACAAATGTTAATTGAAAATCCGGCTTTGATGCAGCAGTTGTACGGAGGCAAATCGGTGAATACAATCATTGCCATACTGGCCGAATCACCAAACGTGAAATCGCACCCTGTATTACAATTTATGACCCAACCTGTTTCCGGCTCCTACTTCAATACAGGGTTCGAAGGATGCAGATACAACAGTTTGGTGAATAATCATAATGCAGCGCAATATGTGAATGGCGGATCATGGTTACTGGGAGGTAGTACCGCATTTGGATTTGGGCTACCGGATGATGAAACACTGGGGTATTTCCTCAATCAGTTAGACACTAACAACCATTGGATCAATTTTGCTACCCCAAGCTATCACCAGAAATTAGAAATTGAAAAAATGATATTGCTGCTGCAAAAAGGTTACAGGCCAAAACGTGTGATATTTCTTGACGGACTAAACGACCTTACCAAGCTTGTTTCAAGCCAATTTGAACCTGCTGAGACACCCGGCAAACCTTTTCATGCTTTCAGTCACGAGTTCAGCGTTGAAAATCTTAAAATCAACAAAAATCTATTATATACCCTACCTATAGTGCGTCTGTATTACGAATACCGTGCAGAGTACCTGATAAAAAAACTACATTCGGATACCAGCGTGTCAGAAGATATTTATAACTCTTCATCTCTTTACCATACGCAGCCCTACTTGTTTTACCTGATTCAGGAAGGCAGCAACAAACCGGTAACACCCGCCCTTCTGGAAAAGACAGCACAGTATTACCTGCAAAATCTCGATTTGATTGACAACCTTAGTAAAGCTTATGGATTTGAATACACAGTTTTTTTCCAACCGAATGGGATCTTCTACACTAAAAACGTTTTCGCTGCCAGTCAGCAACTATTAGTCAACAATCTTCATAACTATGCAGCCATACAGGCAATGCACAAACATATAAAACACTTAGTGGCACAGCGTACCTTTAAGCATTTTTATGATATTTCATCTTTGGATCAACAATGCTCCAACCCCTACATTGACCTGACGCATTACTCCATGACCATGAATAAATTGCTGGCCCATGCCATGCTCAATTGCCTCACAGAAGCAACAGATACAACATCACATCCACAGGAGTAAAAGAAAAACACTATTTTTGGACTCAAGTTGCAGTAATCGGCAACATCACCATGAGTAATAACAGCTGCACACCTAACCGAAAAATGGAACGCGCCTGGGCAATGTATGACTGGGCCAATTCAGTATTTCCGCTGTCTATTACCACTGCCATATTCCCCATTTATTTTGAAAGCGTAACCAAAAAAGCTGCCGTTGCCAATGGAATGGTAAGAGACGGGCAGTATTATACTCACTTTTTGGGTCGCGACTTTGTGAATACTGCGCTCTACTCCTATGCTCTGTCGTTTGCCTTCTTAATGGTGGCCATTATTCAACCTTTGCTATCGGGTATTGCCGATATTAAAGCCAAGAAAAAAGCATTCATGCAATTTTTTTGTTACCTCGGAGCCAGCAGTTGTATGGTACTCTATTGTTTTGACCCCGACAGAATTTGGGTAGGCCTTCTCTTTTTTATTCTGGGCATGATTGGCTATGCAGGCAGTATTGTTTTTTATAATGCTTTTCTTCCGGAAATTACTACCGAAGACCGATATGATAAAGTAAGCGCCCGGGGATATTCTTATGGGTACCTTGGAAGTGTTATACTACTTATTTTAAACCTTGCATTGATTCTTTTAACCGAAACTCCGGCCAACGGAGGCCAACCCCTAATTTCCTTTATCTCTCCGGCTATGGCTACAAAAATTGCTTTTGTTAGCGTGGGTATATGGTGGGCAGGTTTTGCACAGGTCACCTTTTTTCGTTTACCAAAAGAAGTAAAACGGGTAAGAGGCGGTGCACTTAATCACGGTTTTGAGCAATTAAAAAAAGTGTGGGGAGAAATTTCTCAGAATACTGAACTTCTCCGGTTTTTGCGCTCCTTCTTTTTTGTGAGCATGGGGCTGCAAACAGTGATGTACGTAGCCAGCTTATTTGGTGCAAAAGAATTGCATTTGCCTGCAACAAATCTAATAGGAGCCGTGTTGCTCATCAACCTCATTGGCGTTCCGGGAGCTTTGCTGTTTTCGGCCGTTTCCGGAAAAATAGGTAATATTCTAACCCTTCGTATTTTGGTTGTTGTATGGATTTTTGTTTGCGTATTTGCTTATTTTATACAAACTGCAACCGAGTTTTATATACTTGGCGCAGTGGTGGGAACCATTATGGGAGGTATTCAAAGTTTGTTCCGCTCCACATATGCTAAATTGATTCCGGATACAACGTATAACCACGCTTCGTATTTCAGTTTTTATGACGTGGCCGAAAAAATTGCCATTGTGCTTGGCACGTTTGCCTATGGTTTTATTGAAGAGCTCACCGATAGCATGAGGTATTCGGCCCTCGCATTGGCTGCTTTTTTTATCTTTGGACTATTATTTATGACCCAGATTAAAAATTTCAAAGGAGTGCATGCAGGTTGAATTGTTTATTCCGTGTTTTATTGATCAGTTAAAGCCTTCCATTGCTTTTGACATGATTAAGGTATTGGAAAAAGCCGGATGTAAGGTAATTTACAATACCGAACAAACCTGCTGCGGACAACCGGCTTACACGGCTGGTTTCTGGAATGAGGCACGAGAGGTTGCTGAAAAATTTATTCAGGAATTTCCGTTGGGAGACCCCGATAAGCCCTTTGCAAAACCCGTAGAAAAACCCATTGTTTCTCCTGCTGCCTCATGCGTAGGAATGGTGAAAAACCATTATAACGGAATTTTTCAAAATACCTCGCTTCACAACCAGTGCCGCAAGGTTCAAAAAAACATGTTTGAGCTAAGCGACTTTCTGGTAAATGTAATTCAAAAACCCGATTTAGATTGTCGTTTTGAAGGAAGGGTAACCTATCATGATTCGTGCAGCGCCCTTCGTGAGTTACAAATAAAAGATGCACCGCGGGTATTGCTTAATAACGTTAAAGGTCTTGAACTGATTGAGATGAAAGATACTGAAAACTGTTGCGGTTTCGGAGGTACATTTTCGTTTAAGTTTGAATCAATTTCCGTTTCGTTAGCTGAACAAAAACTTGAAAAAGCTGTTGCCACCGGAGCACAGTATATTGTTTCTACCGATTACAGTTGTTTAATGCATCTGGACGCCTACATACAAAAAAATAACGTGCCGATAAAGGTGATCCATCTGGCCGAATTACTTGCACAGGGAATTAATTAAAAACAAATATTATGGGACTAATTGTACTGGGAATTATTGTAGTGGTGCTCTCGGGCGTTATTGCTTCACGAGTATATACTCTGGCTAAAATAATGAAGCAGGTTAAATGGGCCGGCTACGCTATAATAGCCTTCGGATTATTATCGGTTTGTTTCAAACAAATTGATCCGGGTCAGGTAGGTGTACAGGTATTATTTGGAAAGGTTCAGCCTGCCATTTTAGAAAGTGGTTTACACGTAATTAACCCGCTGGTTGATGTAAAAATAGTTGACGTACGCACTCAAAACTATACTATGAGCGGGGTACATGACGAAGGCGAACAGGCCGGTGACGATGCCATTCGCGTGCTTACTGCCGATGGATTGGAAGTGACCATTGACCTCACCGTACTCTACAGGCTCATCCCGTCAGAATCTCCGAGATTATTGCAACAAACAGGATTAGATTATCAGGATAAAATTGTGCGACCGCTTACCCGAACTAAAATACGCGACAATGCCGTTTATTACGATGCTGTATCGCTTTACTCAAAAAGAAGAGATGAATTTCAAACACGTATTTTTAACAGCATAGAAAAAGATTTTAAAAACAGAGGGCTGGTTCTTGAGCAATTACTTGTGCGAAATATTACCCTTCCGCAATCGGTAAAAGCAAGCATTGAATCAAAAATAAATGCCGAGCAGGAAGCACAGAAAATGCAATTTGTTTTACAAAAAGAGAAGCAGGAAGCCGAACGTAAACGAGTGGAAGCACAAGGTATTGCCGACTATCAAAAAATTATAAGCAGCGGACTTAGCGATAAACAATTGCAATACGAAAGTATAAAAGCCAATCTGGAATTAGCCAAATCACCCAACTCAAAAGTAATTGTTATTCCTAACAAAGGAAGCTCTCCGTTAATCATCGACACAAAATAAATTTACTTCATTTCTTATGCCAGCTATTTATAGCAGAGACCAGCTTTACTCGTTCACTGAGAACATCCTTGTAAAAATAGGACACAGCAAAGAGCACGCACAATTAGCTGCCAATGTATTGCTGGCTGCCGACATTCGCGGAATTGATTCGCACGGTGTAGCACGGCTATCAGGTTATGTACGGCTCTGGGAAAAGCAACGGGTAAATGCTAATCCGGTTATAAAAATTATTCATGAAACCCCATCAACAGCTACTGTTGATGCCGATTCGGCCTTAGGATTAATTTCTGCCCCCTTTGCAATGAACCTTGCCATTGAAAAAGCAAAACAATGCGGTAGCGGTTGGGTGAGCGTTATGAACTCTAATCATTTTGGTATTGCCGGCTATCACAGCATGATGGCTTTGGAACACGATATGATTGGTTTTGCCATGACCAACGCAAGTCCGCTGGTAGCACCAACTTTTAGTAAAGAACGATTGCTTGGCACCAATCCGATTAGCGTGGCAATTCCGGCCTTGCATGAAAAACCTTTTGTACTTGATATGGCCACCTCATCGGCCGCAAACGGAAAATTGGAAATTGCTCAACGCGAAGGAAAATCAATTCCACTTGGATGGGTACAGGATAAAGCAGGAAATGACAGTACCGATGCCAATGCCGTAAAAAACGGTGGTGCATTGTTGCCACTGGGAAGTTCGCACGATGCAGCAGGACACAAGGGATATGGTTTAGGTGCATTGGTTGATATTATGAGTGCCATATTGGGCGGTGCCAACTATGGTCCGTGGGTTCCGCCATTTGTAGCTTTTTTAGACCCCCTTCCCGATTTACCAGGCAAAGGACTTGGCCACTTTGTAGGTGCCATGCGCATAGATGCTTTCAGACCAGCTGCCGATTTTAAAAAACATATGGACAACTGGATTCAACGTTTTAAAAGTGCTCAGGCAATTGATATTGCCGAACGTGTTTTGATACCGGGAGAACCGGAATTCAGTATGACGGAATACAGATTG
>Ga0268298_10002782_pt1 | contig 18626 bp, 7 predicted proteins | sample WWTPWeurt_MetaG_FD_194462 | JGI IMG/M metagenome (GOLD analysis project Ga0268298, IMG submission 194462) | Activated sludge microbial communities from WWTP in Nijmegen, Gelderland, Netherland - WWTP Weurt | ecosystem: Engineered > WWTP > Aerobic digester > Activated sludge | place: Netherlands...
CGGTTCCACGCGGTCGTCGGAAACCCGCCGTACATCACCGAGAAGGACTCGGCGAAGCGGAGGAAGTACCGCGACATGTACGAGAGCGCGGCGGGCAAGTACTCGCTCTCCGCGCCCTTTACCGAGCGGTTCTTTGAGCTAGCAACTGCTGCGGGCTTCGTCGGACTGATCAACAGCAACGCATGGGCGAAGCGAGATTTTGGCAAGACGCTCATCGAGAAGGTCCTTCCCCGCTTCGACCTGCAGCATGTGATTGACACGTCCGGCTGCTACTTGCCCGGTCATGGCACGCCGACGCTGCTGCTGTTCGGGCGAAACCGACCGGCGAGCCCTATGCCCGCCGTTGCGGTGCTCGGAAAGCGCGGCGAGCAGGACGTTCCCGAAAATCCCTCGACCGCACCCGTTTGGACCGAGATCGTCCAGCACCACCACGAGGTCGGGTTCGACGGCGAGTTCGTGTCGGTTGAGCGGTTGGAGCGAGCCGAACTGCGTCGACAACCGTGGATTCTGGCCGGTGGCGGCGCACGAAGTCTCTATGCCGTTGTGGGCAGTCGCTCGGAAAAGAGTCTCCGCAATCTCGGGAGCGAGGTCGGTCCAGCATCGTTCGCCGGTACAAACGACGCGTTCATCATGCCGCGACACGCCGCGCAGAACGCGAACGTGCCCGGCAGATACACGCGCTCTTTTGTGGCGGGTGACGGTGTTCGAGACTGGCAGTTTGAGAGCATCGAGGCGGCGGTTGCGCCTTACGACGACGCTTTCGAGCTGGTCCCCATCAACGAACTCGGCCTCGGTGCCAGGCACTTTTGGAAAGTTCGTTCCCAGATCCTCGGAAAGGTTGGGTTTGCGGGGGAGACGCGCGGGGAAGCGGGCGACCCATACTGGGCCTGGGACAGGTGGATCCCCGAGCGCTATCGGCTCTCGGTTCGGCTCGTGCTTCCGTATGTCGCGACCCACAACCACTTCGCTCTCGACCGTGGCGGGCTGGTCTTCAATCAACACGCACCTGTGGTGATCCTCGCTAACCACGCCGAGGACGCATACGAAGCTCTGCTTGGCTACCTGAACTCCTCGACGGTCGGGTTCTGGTGTCGCCTCGTGATGTTCCCGAAGGGCGTTGTTCAAATTGGAGAGACGGCGACGATGCGGAAGGCGCCGTGGATCTCCTACCTCGAGTACGCCGGCAACCTGCTCCAGCAGCTCCCGGTCCCGAAGCTAGAAGACCTGAAGACCAAGCTCCTCGACCTCGTCGTTGCGGCCGAAGAGACAGTCGCGAAGATGGCCGAGCACGCCGCCGACAAGGTCGTGGCAACCACGCTCGACAAGACGTCCACCCTCGCCGCGCTCCGCGACGCCCGCACCAAGAGCCTCGCCGAGCGCGCACGCCTGCGCGCCGTCCTCGTCTCGCTTCAGGAGGAGATCGACTGGCGAGTCTACGGTCTCTTCGGCCTGCCCACCGTCGAAGCGCCGTCGGTCGAAGCGGTGCGCGTTCCCGTCGAGCCGAACCACCGGCCCTTCGAGGTGCGCCTCGCCCGCGAGGTGGCGACAGACATCTCCGCGTCCGAGTGGTTCCGCGTCCACAGACGTGACGCCCCAAAGGATGTCAGCGGTCCGCTCGCTGACCTCTATCGCCAGCGCCTGCGCCTGCTCGACGACGCCGAGCACGGCAAGCAGCTCCGGCTCCTCGAGACGCCCGAAACTAAGCGGCGCTGGTCGCCGCCCGATGACACCAAGGCCTTCGCCGACGCCGTGCGCACGTGGCTCCTCGAGCGCATCGAGACGACGTTCCGCGAGCAGACGCAGCCCGAGCTGCGCACCGCGCGTCAGCTCGCGCTCGACCTCGGGCGCGATCCCGCCGTGGCCGCTGCCCACGAACTGCTCACCGAGGAGAGCGGGCTCGATCTCGCGCGCCTGCTCTCCGATCTCGTCGACGCCGAGGGCGTGCCCTTCCTCGCGGGCTACCGCTATGCCGAGACCGGCATGGAGAAGCGCGCGAGCTGGGAGGAGACTTGGCGCCTCCAGCGCCTCGAAGACGAGGGCAAGCTGAAGCCGGAGCTCGAGCGCCTGAAGCTCAAAGCCATCCCCGTGCCCGACAAGTACGGGCCCAAGGATTTCCTGCGCCACTACTGGGGCCTGCGCGGCAAGCTCGACGTACCGAAGGAGCGCTTCGTCACGGTGCCCGGCGGCAACACCGATGAAGACACCACGCCGCTGGTCGGCTGGGCAGGCTGGGACCACCTGCAGGTCGCGCAGGCGCTCTCGGGCCTCTACCAGCGACGCAAGGCCGAAGACGGCTGGCAGAAGGAGCGCCTCCTGCCGCTGCTCGCCGGCATCGATGAGCGCGTGCCGTGGCTGCTCCAGTGGCACAACGAGCCCTCGGCGGCCTTCGGCGGCATGAAGCTCGGCGAGTTCTTCCGCGACTTCGTGGCGGGCGAAGCGCACGCGCTCGGTGTGGCAGTCGGCGACCTACGCAAGTGGACGCCGCCCGCTGCCCCGAAGCGCGCGACGATCGACCCCAACGAAGTGCTAGCCGCCCTCGTTGCGTGGAAGCCCGAGGTCGAAGAGGACGACGAGGACGACGGCGAAGACGCCGAGCCGCCGGAGGGCCCCACCGACGTCGAGGTCGCTAGCGCTGTGGGCGTGACCAAGGCGCTCGTCGCCAAGGCCCTGAAGAAGCTCATCGCCGACGGGCTCGTTGAGAAGCTCTCCGGGCGCCCTGCTCGGTACGTGGCCACTGGAGACCAAGCATGACGACACGCATCCACGATCTGCTCGACCTACCGGAGGCCGTTCGCAAGGGCGACTTCGTTCAGGACCTCACCGGCGGCATCGGTAACCCCGACCGCACGGTGCGTGACTACGCGATCACGCCGAAGATCGTGCAGACCTTCGAGCACGCGCTGTCGATCATCGGCAGCGCGCTGCGCGACGGACGCAGCCAGGCCGCGTACCTCCACGGCTCGTTCGGCGCCGGCAAGAGCCACTTCATGGCGCTGCTCGACCTCATGCTCGCCGACCACCCGGCACCGTGGAGCCGGGGGGAGCTGCACACGCTTCGCTCCAAGAACGAGTGGATCGGCAAGAAGAAGCTCCTCCAGCTCCCGATCCACATGCTCGGCGCGCAGGACATGGAGTCGAAGATCCTTGGCTCGTACGTCACGTGGGTGGCCAAGAACCATCCCGAAGCGCCGACGCCCGCCATCTACGCCGACCAGGGCCTCTTCGACGACGCCCGCGACCTTCGACGCAGGATGGGCGACGACAAGTTCTTCGAGGAGCTGAACGGCGGCGTGAAGCAAGCGGCGAGCGGCTGGGGCAAGCTCGCCGAGGCGCGCAAGTGGGACGCGGCCACGTTCGAGGCCGCCGCCGGATCTACCTACGTGGGCGAGGTCGACCGCGACGCCCAGAGCCCGCGCGCCAAGCTGTTCAGCGACTTGGTGCGGACGTTCTTCAAGTCGTGGACGGCGCAGCAGGGCCGCTTCGTTGACTTGGACACGGGCCTCGGCGTCATGAGTCGCCATGCCAAGTCGCTCGGCTTCGACGCCATCGTGCTCTATCTCGACGAGTTGGTGCTCTGGCTCGCGGGCAACGCGGGCGTGCCGGGATTCGTCGGCCGCGAGACGCAGAAGATGGTGAAGCTCAAGGAGGCGCAGGACGCCGACCGCGCCATCCCGATCGTGAGCTTCATGGCGCGTCAGCGCGATATCAGCCAGTTCCTCGGCGAGCACGCCTCGGGCTCGCTGCGCGCCGAGACGCAGCGGAACATGTCGCATCACGAGGGGCGCTTCGAGGTCGTCGAGCTCGCCGACTCGAACCTCCCAGCCATCGTCGCCCACCGCGTCGTCCGCCCGAAGGATGACTCCTCCGCGCAGAAGCTCGCCGACGACTTCGCCAAGACCTGGCGAGCGGCGGGCCAGGCGCAGAGCGTGCTCATCGGAAGCGAGGGCGACGAGGCCGACTTCAAGAAGGTCTACCCGTTCTCGCCCGCGCTCATCGAAGCGCTCGTCGCGCTCTCCGAGTGCCTGCAACGCGAGCGCACCGCGATCCGCATCCTGATGGAGTTGCTCGTCACGCACCTCCCGGACCTGGAGACCGGCCGCGTGGTGCCCGTAGGCGATGCGTTCGACGCCCTCGCCGAGAGCGAAGATCCCATCGACGATCCGGTGATGAAGGCGCGTTTTGATCGTGCGCGCGACCTCTATCGCGAGAGCTTCCTGCCCATCATCCGGCGGCAGCACAACACCGACGCGCCCGCGAAGTGCCAGCGCTTGCGTGAAGACCACGACCGTCGTCTCGGCTGCAGCGGCTGCCAGGAGAAGATGTGTCGCAACGACAACCGCCTGGCCAAGACGCTGCTCATGGCGGCGCTCGTGCCCGAGGCCAAGCCGTTCAAGGGTTTGACGGTGAAGCGGCTCGCGCACTTGAACCACGGCACCATCGCGTCGCCCATCCCGGGCGCCGAGATGCAGGTCGTGGCGCAGCGGCTGCGCGACTGGGCGAGCCAGGTCGGCGCGCTGCGGCTCGGTGAGCAAGCCGATCCCGAGGTGAACATCCACCTCGCGGGCGTCGACCTGCAGCCGATCCTCGCGCAGGCCGCCGAAGCCGACACACCCGGCGCGCGCAAGAACGCGATGCGGCGGCTCCTGTTCCAGGCGCTCGAGCTCGACAGCGAGGGCACGGTGGTCGAGGCCGAACTGCCCTTCCACGGCACGCGTCGCAAGGGCCGCGTCCGCTACGGCAACGTGCGCGAGATGGACGACACCACGCTCACGTGCCCGCGGGATCTGGAATGGCAGCTCATCGTCGACTACCCCTTCGACGAGCGGGGTCACGGCCCTGACGAAGACTTGAGGACGGTGGAGCGCTTCAGGGACAGTCGCCCCGCCGACGCGCCGCCGAACCCCACGGTGGTTTGGCTGCCGACGTTCTTCTCGCATTCGCTCGAGCGAGAGCTCGGCGAGCTGGTCATCCTGGAGCACATCCTCGACGGCGACGCGCGCAAGTACCTCGGGCACCTTCGGGTGGAAGACCAGTCGACGACGCGTGCCGATCTCGCGAGCCTGCGGGCCCAGAAGGAGGCGCTGGTGAAGCGCACGCTGGCGCAGGCGTACGGCCTCGCGATGGCGAGCGACAGCGCCTTCCTCGACCAGTCGCGCACGGTCGACGAGCACTTCATCCCGCTGCTCGGTGATCTCGACATCCGCGCGGTGCTCGCCGGCACGATGAAGGACGGCTTCCGGCAGGTCGTCGACACCATGCTGTCGAAGAAGTACCCGCACCACCCGCGCTTCGACGGCACGGTGTCGGCGACGCGCATGGAGAAGATCGGTACGCTGGTTGACAAGCTCCTCGACGAGCGCGACCGCCGCATGAACGTCGAGAAGGGCGAGCGCAACGACCTGCGGGCCTACGCCGATCCGCTCGGCATCACCGAGACGGGCGACGTGGCGGTGCTCTTGAACGAGCGGCCCTTCAAGGAGATCGAGCAGCAGCGCCAGCAGGCGGGCATCGACACTCCGACCGCTGGCAACGTGCGCGGCTGGCTCGATCCGCAGCGCACACGCGGCCTGCCCGCCGAGGTGCAAGACGTGCTCATCTCGCTCTACGCCTCGTGGAGCGGGCGCACCTTCCGCCGCGACGGCAAGAGCTACACCGTGCCGCGCCCGGGCCAGCTTCCTGACGACGTCGAGCTGCTACGCCCCGAGCTGCCCACACAGGCCGAGTGGACCGAAGCACTCAATCGCGCGGGCGAGCTGTTCGGCGTGGCCATCGGCGGACGCTCGCTCGGCGCTCGCAACCTCTCGCTGTTTGTCGACACGCTCAAGGCCAAGCTGAAGGACGTGGCCGACGCAGCCGAGTTGCCTGCAGCCCTGGAGCCAAAGATCCGCGACTGGGCCGAACCGGAGGACGCGCCGCGACTCGCGACGGCGCGCGCCTCGGCGGCACTGCTCCAGCAGCTCTCACGGGGCGAAGGCGCCTCCATCGTACGCGACCTGGCGGGCTTCACGCCCAAGACGTCCCTCACGGCGATGGGCCGCAACTTCACCACGGCCGCCGCCAGCAAGCGTCTCCTGCTCGAAGACGCGCGATGGATCGTGCTGCGGCAAGTGAAGACGCTGCTCGGTGACGCCGAGCGCGGCGAGCGCGCGAAGCTGCTCCTCACCGACCTCGCGTCCCTGCTCGCCGCCGACGAGATCAACAAGATGCTCGCCGACGGCCTTGGCGAGCTGACCCGGCGCGCCGACGACCTGCTGCGTGTGACCACCACGAAGCCGCAGCCGCCGAAGCCGCCTGCTGGTGAAGAGGTGGTCCTCGAAGCGTCGAACGATCTCGTCGATGCCAAGTCCGCCGCGACGACGCTGCGTGAGCTGGCCGAGCGCCTCGAGGCCGAGGGGAAGGATGCCTCGCGCATCAGCATCCGCATCACGGCGTGGAAGCGGAGGCCCGAATGACCGAAACGCCGCTGCTCTCCGATGCCGACGTGCGCTTGGAGGTGGAGCGCCTTTTCCGGCGTGACCACCGCTCCAAGCTGCTCGCGCTCTTCGGTCGAGGGCAGCCAGGGCGCTTCGAGCTCGACGGCCTGAGGTGGGAGATCGTCCCGACGTCGTGCGAGCTGGAGCTTCGCTCGAAGCTGCCGGCTCCTGGCGAGCCGACGACGACGGGCAGCGTGTACCTCGTCGACTGGGCAGAGGACGCGCTTCCACTCGATGTCTCGTGCCGCCTCGCGGGCGGGCGCATCTATCACGTCGCGCGTGACGCCCGCCTCGCCGCACTCTTCGGCGCGCGGCAGGTGGATCAGGGGCTCGCGTCGACCGCGCTCGCGCGTCTCGTGCTCTCAGGCGGTGTCACAGGCCTGCGCAAGGTTACCGGGCTTCGCCTCACGACGAACGACCTCTGGAAGCGCGTCCTCGAAGCGCGCTTCGGCATCCCCGAGAGCGCGCTCGAGTCCGAGTCTGCGTGGCTGCGCTGGGCGCGAGCGTCCGACGCTGGCCCGGCGTTCGTGCGCGCGAGTGAGGGCGACGACCTCTTGCGAGCGGTGCGGCGCGAGCTGCTCGCGTGGCTCGAAGAGCGACTCGGTTCGGTCGGCGTGCTCGGCTTCCGCGCGTGGGAGCTCGGACTCGTCGATCGCGCGCTTCAGGCGCTCCTGCTCCTCGTGGCTGTCGAGCACAGCGAGGACGCCTACTTGCGCGGTCTCGTGAACGGGCAGGTCGCGAGCATCGCTCCCAACCTTGCCAACGAGGTGCGCGGCGCCCACGCGAGCGGTACTGCGCCGGCTCTGCTCGAAGCGGTGCTCTCGGTGGAGGACGAAGCCGACCGAAGGCTTCTCGAAGGCGCGCAGCAACACGCGATGAACGGTGGAGCATCGGCTCTCGCCACGGCGAGCGACTGGCTGCCTGCGGGCCACGCGGCGCGCGAGGCTGCGGTCGCTGCATCGTTGACCAAATTCGTCGACGCCCCCAGCCCCGAAGCGCTGGAAGCGGTGCTCAACGCGTTCGAGCATCTGAGCGCGCATCGCCTCGACCGCGCGCTTCGCCGCTCGGAACACGTCGAGGCCCGGAAGATGGCGGCGCGCCTGTCCGCCTGGCTGCTCGCGCGTAGGGTCCGCCCACAGCTCGCCGAGTACGGCACGCAGTGGCAGGCTGCCGTCGACCTCGCGCGCCGCTACACCGAGGAGGGCGGCTTCCTCGACTGGGCTCGGCAGGCCCTGCGCGGCATGCGCGGCGCGGGCGACCCGCTCATGGCTTCGGTCCGCAAGCTCTACGAGGTGGTCGACGCTGAAGCGCGCGCCGACGACCAGCGCTTCGCCAAGGCCTACGTCGCGTGGGTCGATGCCGGGAAGCCCTCGAACGAGGTGCTGCCTATCGAGCACGTCACCAAGCGCGTCGTGGCGCAGTTTCTCAAGGGCGGCGAGCACCGACGGCTGCTCCTCGTGCTGATGGACGGCATGAGCTACGCGGCGGCAGCGCAGGTGCTCCAACGCCTACGCGACCAGCGGCGGTGGAGCCCCATCGCGTGGCGTACGCCGGGCTGGAACGGGCAGCTCCCGATCCCGCCCGTGCTTGCCGCCGCGCCCACGCTGACCGAGGTGAGTCGCGCCGCGCTCTTTGCGGGCGTGGCCGATCCGCGCTTCGGTGACCAGGGGACGGACAAGGACGACTCGCGTTGGGCGTCGAACCCGCACATCCGCGACTTGGTCGGTGAAGAGCCCCTCAAGGTGTTCTTCCGCCGCGACATCCACGCCGGCCACGAGCTGATCGACGAGGTGAAGCAGGCAGTGGCGGGCGATCAGCGCGTTGTCGCCGTCGTCGTCAACGCCATCGACGAGCAGCTCAAGGGCAGCCTCCAGGTGGCGGTCGACTACAGCAAGACGCCCATCCTCCCGCTCGAAGCGCTGCTCTCGGCAGCCGACGGCGCGGAGCGCGCGGTGCTGCTGGTGGCCGACCACGGGCACGTCGCGGGCGACGCCATGCGCGTTGCGGGCGGGCGCATCCCGGTGGGCCGCGAGGGCGGCGCTCGCTGGCGCGCCCTGGCCGAAGGAGAGCAGCCTCAGGACGGCGAGGTGCTCCTGCCTCGGACGTCGTGGAAGCCCCGTGGCGCGGCCGGCATCGCGGCGCTCTGGGACACGGCGCTCGCGAACCGCGCGCCTCACTACGGCGAGCATGGTGGGCTCTCGCTCGCGGAAGCCGTCGCGCCCGCGTTCCTCATCGGCCCCGAGTGGCTCGATCGCGTCGCAGGCGACGACGTCGAGCTGTCTTGCCGCGTGCTGCCCGAACCGGACTGGTGGGCGCTCAAGATCGCGCGCCCGACCGTCGCGGCCGTCGCTCCGGTGGAACAGCCGACTAAGGCGCCTGCGCAGGCTGCGCTGCCGGGCATCGAGTTCGCGGCGAAGACGCCGACGGCGCCGCCTCCTGCGCCCACCGAGCCCGCGCTCGTGGCGAAGCTGCGCGCGTCCAAGCTCTTCACGCAGCAGGTCTCGGGCCTACCCAAGCCTGATGTCGAGCGCGTGCTGACGTGGCTCGGGGTGCTCATCGAAGGAGGCGGCGCGCTGACGGCGGCCGACTTCGCTCGGCTCTGCGGCGTGCGTGCCCATCAGGTCGGCGGTGTCGTCGCGCGCATGGGGGTTCTGAACGCTGACGGTTTCGCCATTGTCGAGCACGACGTCGCGGGCCGCCGAGTCGTTCTGCACAAGGCGAGGTTGGTCTCGCAGTTTGGAGTCAGCGAATGAGCGAGACGACGGGACCCAGCGTCCTCCTCCGCAAAGACGTCATCGAGGCGCTGCGCCGAGGGACGGTGCCGCGTCGAGGCCTCGACCTGTTTGCGGTCGGCACCGATCGCTTCGGCGTGTCGCTCAAGGAGGAGCTCGATCGCTGCGCGACGGGGGGCGCGGTGTTCAAGGCGCTGCGCGGCGACTTCGGCTGCGGCAAGAGCTTCACCGCGCGCTGGTACCAGCAGGAGGCGCTCAAGCGCGGCTTCGCGGTCGCCGAGGTGCAGGTCTCGGAAAACGACACGCCGCTGCATCGGCTGGAGACCGTCTACCGCCGCGCGACCGAGGGGCTCCGCACAGCTGAATGGGACACGGGCGCCTTCCGCGCGATCATCTCGCAATGGTTGATGGGCCTCGAAGAAGAGGTCTCGAAGACCCTGCGCGATCCCGATGACCTGAAGGCGCTCGCCGAAGGCGTCGGCAACCTGCTCGAGGCGCGGCTGAAGGACGTGAGCGCGGTGCAGCCGCAGTACGCGGCGGTGCTGCGCGCGTACCACGCCGCCGAAGTCGCTGAGGATCATGCGCTAGCCGAGGGACTCATCGCGTGGCTGATGGGCCAGCCCAACGTGAGCGCCGACATCAAGAAGCACGCGGGCATCAAGGGCGAGATCGACCACACCGGCGCGCTCGGCTTCCTGCGCGGGCTGCTCGCTGTACTGCAGCAGTGCGGGCGTCCGGGTCTCCTGCTCGTCCTCGACGAGGTCGAAACCATCCAGCGCGTCCGTTCCGACAGCCGCGACAAGAGCCTCGAGGCCATCCGCAAGCTGATCGACGACCTGTACGGCGGTCGCTTCGCGGGCCTCTACATCCTCATCACAGGCACGCCCGCGTTCTTCGACGGGCCGAACGGCGTGAAGCGCTTGCCGCCCCTCGCGCAGCGCCTCCACGTCGATTTCTCGGGGGACGCCAAGTGGGACAACCCACGCGACGTCCAGGTGCGGCTGTTCCCGTTCGACCAGCAGCGGTTGATCGAGGTGGGCCGTCGCGTGCGTGAACTGTACCCGACCGAGCACCCGGAACGCATGAAGGAGCGCGTCACCGACGGCGTGTTGACGGGGCTCGCAAACGAGGTCGCCGGCAAGCTTGGTGGCAAGGTCGGCGTCGCCCCGCGCATCTTCTTGCGCAAGCTGGTGGCGACCATCCTCGACCGCGTCGACCTGTTCCCCGACTTCGATCCGGCGAAGGACCTCGACATCCGCATCGACGCCGAGGAGCTCACGCTCGAGGAGCAGGCGGCGGCTGCCGGCAAGAAGCCCGACGACATCGAGATCGACCTGTGACGGGCCGCCCGGACGCCATCGACCGCCTGAGCCCCGCCGTTCGCTACCAAATCGCGAACGGGCTGGGCTGGAGCGGTCTGCGTCCGGTGCAGGCGCTCTCGACCGAGGCCATCCTCGACGGCGCCAACTGCGTGGTGCTCGCGCCCACGGCGGGAGGCAAGACCGAGGCGGCGTTTCTGCCGCTCTTGTCGAAGATGGATGCCGAAGACTGGCGCGGCGTCTCGGTGCTCTACGTCGCGCCGATTCGCGCGCTCCTCAACAACCAGGAGGCGCGCCTCTCGACTCTCACGGGGCTGATCGGGAGGCGCGCAGGCAAGTGGCACGGCGACGTCAAGGCACCCGCGCGCCGTCGCATGATCGACGAGCCGCCCGACGTGCTCGCCATCACGCCCGAGTCGCTCGAAGCGATGCTGCTCTCGACGCGCACCCCCGCGCGTCGCTTCCTCGCGCACGTGCGCGCTGTCGTCATCGACGAGGTACACGCCTTCGCAGGCGATGATCGAAGCGCACACCTCGTGGCACTACTCGAGCGCGTCACGCGGATCGCGGAGAACGACGTCCAGCGCATCGGTCTGTCGGCGACCGTCGGAGATCCCGAGGTCATCGTCCAGTGGCTCAGCGGCAGCAGCCTGCGACCCCAGCGCGTCGTCGATCCGGGTGGCCCGCGCAAGCCACCGGAACTCGCACTCGACTTCGTCGGCACACTCGACAACGCGGCGCTGCTCATCGATCGCCTGTTCCCGGGCACGCGACGGCTGGTGTTCGTCGATAGCCGCAGGCGCGTCGAGGAGCTCGGCCACCGTCTCTCGCAGCGAGGCGTCGACGTCTACTTGTCGCACTCGTCGCTGGCGCTCTCGCAACGCACGGCCGCCGAGAAGGCCTTCGAGGAGGGCACCAACTGCGTCATCGTAGCGACTTCGGCGCTCGAGCTTGGCATCGACGTCGGCGACTTGGACCACGTGATTCAGATCGACGCCCCGAGCAGCGTCTCGTCGTTCTTGCAGCGCATGGGGCGGACGGGCCGACGCGCGGGGTCAACGGCGAACTGCACCTTCCTCGCGACCGATGACGATGCGCTTCTGCGCGCCGCCGCCATCATCGACCTGTTCAGGAGGGGCTACATCGAACCTGCTGCACCGTCGGCCTGGTCGCCGCATGTGCTCGCGCACCAGGCCATCGCGCTGGCGATGCAGGAGCAGGGCTCGGCAACACACTCGTGGTGGACTTGGCTCGAAGGCTGCGCGGCTTTCGGCAAGGTCTCGGCGCCTGAGCGGGAGAGCATCGTCCGCCACATGGTCGACAACGACATCCTCGTCGAGGCCGACGCGCGCCTCTCACTCGGCGCGCGAGGCGAGAAGCTCTACGGAGCGAAGAACTTCCTGGAGCTCTACGCGGTGTTCTCGACGCCACGCGTGCTGCGCGTGATGCACGGCCAGTCGGAGGTCGGCGTTGTCGACGCATCCTTCCTTCAGGACAAGGAGCAGAAGGTTCCGAACTTCGTGCTCGCCGGACGCCCGTGGCGCATCGTCGGCGTGGACTGGAAGGGCGGCACGTGTTCCGTCGAGCCCGCCGAGGTGGGTGGCTACCCGCGCTGGTTCGGTCTGCCCGTGAGCCTCGAACGCTCGCTCTGCCAGGCCATGCGCCGCGTCCTCGCGAGCAAGGACACCGACCCCTCCTGGTCCAAGCGTGCTGTCACGCAACTCGAGCTGCAGCGCGAGTCCCACGCATTCCTCGAGGACAGCTCGCTGCCCCTCGAAGAGGATCCCGATGGCCGCTGCCGCTGGTGGACCTTCGGCGGCGGGGCCGGCAACCGCGTCCTGGCGGGCCTCCTCGAGCTGGAGCTCGGCGAGCGCGTATCGCCCGGCAACACCTTCATCACGTTCTCGAACGGCGCCGCTGAGAGCGCGGTTGGTATCCGGCAGGCCATCGATGCGCTCGCGGCCCGCACCCTCACTTGGGACGACGCTGCGCGCCTCGTCGATCCCGGCCAGCGCTCGCGCGTCTCGAAGTTCCAGCCGTGCCTCCCGCCCGAAATCGAGCACGGCCTCATCGCCCGCGAGACGATGAACATCGACGACGCGAACGCGACCCTCGTGGAGTGGAAGAGGCGCGCGCAACACGGCGAGGGGGACGCATGACGGATAGCGCTGACACCATGGGAGCCGCCGCCGCGCCAACGCCTCCAGGGACGACGACCTCCACGTCGCCCGCACAGGAGCCGCTCGAGGAAGCGTTGAAGCGCCTCGCGCGAGGAACGCCGACGGCGTTGGGCGGGCTTCTCCACGACGTCGAGAGCCACGTGACCGTCGATGGCACGCTGGTGACCGCGCACTGCCACTGCCTGAAGCTCGATGGGAACGGACGGGCACGCACCGAGGACCTCGTGAAGGTCATCGCGGAGCACGTTCTCGACTACGCCATCCCGAGAAGTCACATCCGGGAGGCGGACGAGGAGTTCCAGCGAAGCAGATCGACGCAGAAGCTGGTCCGCCTGGCCGACGAAGCAAGGAGTCTGTTCACCGATCTTGAACAGAGCGGCGAGGGAGGAGAGCTTCTGCTGTTCGCCTTGGCCGAGAAGCTTCTCCGGCTCCCGCAGCTCATCTGCAAGATGAGCCTCAAGACCAACACCAGGATGCACGTTCACGGTGCGGACGGGCTCCACGCGGGGGTCGATCCCACGACGGGCAAGCTGCTCTTGTACTGGGGTGAGTCGAAGATCTACGGCGACGTCACCGGGGCGGTGCGGGAGTGCCTGGCGTCCATCCGCCCAATGCTCGCAGAGTACTCCTCGGGTCAGCGTGACCTCCAGCTCCTCCAAAGGCACGCGGACCTCGACGATCCGGCGCTCGAAGAGGCTCTCAAGAAGTACCCCTCTTCGTCGAAAGCCGGGCCGCTTGATTCTCGCTGTCGATCGCGCGCAGCCCGGGAACGACGCGAGCCTGGCGCGACGCTCGCTCTCGAGACGCCCCGCGATCGATCTCGAGCTGCGAGCGGCGTGACAGGCGGGCGAGGTTAGAAGCGCTACCCCATCGACGCCCGCAGCATGCGGTGCCATCCAACGGGTTCCTGCAAAAGAGCTCGGAGGACAGCGGATGGGGCAGCGCGCTCGGATTCTGACAGAGATTCTCGGCTTCGATGGATGGAAGGTGAAGGCGACGTTCTTCGAGACGGCCGACGGGAGGCGCGTCGACCCGGTCGGTGGAGTCGCTCTCCTGCGCGAGACGCGGTTGGTCCTCGCTGTCGAGCGCCGCTGGCTGGCTCGCTGTAGCCGCTGCGGCGCGGCGTGCCGACGTGTGCACGAGCGCCTGCCCGTTCGTCGGTGGGCGGACCTGTCGTGGGCCGGCCACCCCGTCGATCTCGAGTACGCGCCCCGCCGCGTGAAGTGCCGAGGTTGCGGCGTGCACGTCGTCGAGATGGTCGCGTGGGCCGACCCGTACCAGCGACAGAGTCGTCGGCTCCAGCACCACCTCGCCATCGAGGCGGCGTCGATGCCGGTCTTGCACGTAGCCGCGCTGCACGGCCTCAGCTGGCTGACCGTCCGTCGCGCCGAGGAGCGCGCTCTCGAGCGGTGGGAAGCTACGCGACCGGCGGTGCCGCTCCGTCACGTCGGCGTTGACGAGAAGTGGCTCGGTCGCAGACACCATCTCGACCACAAGTTCGTCACCGTTGTCAGCAACCTGGAGAGTGGGGAGCCCGTCTGGATCGGGCCGGGCCGTTCAGAGCAGACGTTGCGCGGCTGGCTCGATCACCTCACGCCGGACCAGAAGGCGAGCATCCAGCTCTTCGCGATGGACCTGCACCGGCCGTTCTGGAACGCCGTCGACAACACGCCCGGCCTCGAGCACGCGGCCATCGTGCACGACCCGTTTCACGTCATGAAGCTCGCCGGCGCCATGCTTGACGAGCTCCGGCGCGACGTCTTCTTCCGCGCTGGTCCGGAGCTGCGCGCCATCGGCAAGGGTCGACGCTGGCTTCTCCTTCGTGCCTGGGAACGGACCTCGCCGGTCGACCGCCAGCGTCTTCGCGAGTTGCTCGGCCACAACCGCACGCTCGCCCGCGGGTACCAGATCAAGGAGGAGCTCCGCGACGTCCTCGCCGCTCCGGATCGGGCAGCGATCGAGGTGGGCCTCGCGCGCATCCTCCGCCGCACGCAGGGCTTCGAACCTCGCGCGCTTCGGCGACTCCACGACACCCTCAACGAGCGATGGAACGAGATCGTAGCGCTTGCCGAACATCGTCCTTGCACCGGACGAATCGAGGCGTTGAACAACAACTGGGAGACGCTCGTGCGCCGCGCACGCGGCTACCGAGACCACGACTACCTGCTACGCAAGCTGCGATTCATGGTGGCGAATCCAATCCGCACGAACGACGGCGTGAAGCGCTTCCTCGCCCTCGGCCTCACGCCTCCCATGCCGCACCGTCAGGCCGCGTGAGCCGGCCCGACCTTCGACGAAGAGCCAGAAGTACCTCGATCCCGATTCTGACGAGCGCAACTCTCTGGAGTTCCGCGGGCTATGCCTTGTCGGCTTCGACTGCGATGCATATCCGGCAGGACCGTCGACCACGCAGCTCGCCATGATGGCCAAGCAGATCGCTACAACACTGCCGACCTGGAGGGACCACCTCAAGAAGCGAATCGGTGAGGAGAAGCTAGACGCATTTGCGATGCACTTCCTGTTCGTGCCGTTCCCGTCTGCGGACGGGTTCAGACAGTTGCTCCGCGACAAACTTGGAGTAGCCAAACAGGTAGCGCCTGCTGCGCCTACGCCTGTGCCGGTCGCAGTGCCGAACGCGTCCGCTACGCCGCCGCCGGTTGCGCCTACCAAGCCTGGGCGCCCCCGGCGATCTTCGCCTACGTCGGTTGCGGGCGTGACAACGTCACCTAAGCCGCGTGGGAGGAAGCCGAGGGGGAGCCCCAATGGCGCTGCGTGACCTCGGGCCTTGGCTCCTCGATGTCCCCGGTTTCCGCCGACAAGTCGACCGGGTGCGGATCGACGCAGCGTGCGGTGAGTTGGGCACGAACTTCGTACGGCTGGACGAGCACGCGCAGTTCGAACACGACTGGCGTTACCTTCTGCTTTCGGCGAGCGTGCTTGCACAGTCGGAGCAGGGGCGTTGCCAGGAAGCTGCCCTCAGGATCACGCAGACGTGCCTGAGTGACGTGAACGCCAGCGACGTCCAGAAGGACTCGGCGGCCCTCGTACTCGATGCGCTTGCCAACCACCCGGCGATCAGGCTCGCCGAGCAGCGAAAGCACCTGAAGCCGGAGTTCGCTACCCGCCTCCCGGGCGCCGCGCGCCTCGAGTACTCGCGCAGAGGGTATGAGCACTCGGTCGCGGTGTACGGGAACACACTCCTTCGAGTGAACAGGTTCCAGCGCAATCTCTGGGACCAGATTCGCAATCAAGCATGGATGTCGGTGTCCGCGCCGACTTCGGCTGGTAAGTCCTTCATCCTCGCGCGGTGGATCTCCGGGCTGATGCGTGAGTCCGAGGTTGCCACGGTCGTGTACCTGGTACCGACGCGAGCCTTGATTAGCCAGGTCGAAGGTGACCTTCGCAAGCTCTTCAGGGACGAGGGACTCGATGACGTTGCTGTGTCCTCGTTGCCGATCCTCAAGGTCGAGGACGACTCCGGTGTTCGCAGGCGCGTCTTCGTCTTCACGCAGGAGCGCCTTCACATCCTGCTGTCTGCGCATCCCAATCTGCCGGCACGCGCGCTCATCGTCGATGAAGCACACAAGGTCGGGGATCGGCAGCGGGGCGTACTTCTTCAAGACGTCATCGAGCGCATCTACGAGGCGAACCCCGAGTTGAGGGTGGTCTTCGCGAGCCCGATGACAAGCAACCCTGGCATCTTGCTCGCCGACGGGGACGCCAACCTCTCGAAGGGCTCGTTCGCCAGTGAAGACGTGACCGTCACGCAGAACCTCTTCTGGGTGTCGCAGCGGCACGGCAAGCCGAAGGTCTGGGACGTGCAGCTCTGCGCTCGTGGTTCAGGCGTGAAGCTTGGTGAGATCGGGCTCGCCTCCAAGCCGAGCAACGACAGCAAGCGCCTTTCCTTCATCGCGTACGCCATCGGTGGCAGCACGCACGGCAACATCGTCTACGTGAACGGCGCTGCGGAGGCAGAGAAGATCGCCGGGCAGCTCTTCGATCTCATCGGTGCCGATGTCGAAGGTGATGCGGGGAGTGAGCTCCGCGCCCTCATCGAGCTCGCACAACATGTCGTCCACAAGCGGTTCGCCCTCGCCACGTGCCTGCGACGCGGCGTCGCCTTCCACTACGGCAACATGCCGCTGCTCATCCGGGAGGAGATCGAGCGGCTTTTCAGCTCGGGCACCATCAAGTTCTTGGTGTGCACATCGACGCTCATCGAAGGCGTCAACATGGCATGCCGGAACATCTTCATGCGCGGCCCGCAGAAGGGCAGAGGACGCCTGCTCAGCGCCGAAGACTTCTGGAACCTCGCTGGTCGTGCGGGTCGTTGGGGCAAGGAGTTTCAGGGAAACATCTTCTGCATCGACCCGGACTGGAAGAAGTTGTGGGGAGAGAGCGGTCCACCGCGTGAGCGCACCCGGCAGCCAATCCAGCGAACGACCGACGACGTCCTCGCGCACGCCCCTGCGTTGATCGAGTTCATCAAGGCGGGCACCCCGCTGGACACGGCCAAGGAGCACCCCGAGTTCGAGTACGTCTTCTCGTACCTCGCTGCGATCCACGTCAGACACGAAGGCGTCATGGAAGCACCGTGGGCGGGCCGGTTCGACCACGAGAAGCTGACTCCCCTCGCCGAGGCAGTGAAGGCCGCGGTGGAGGGGCTGGCCGTCGAGCCCGAGAGCATCGAACGGAACCCGGGCATCAGCCCCTTCGCGTTGAACGACCTACTCCGTTACTTCCGTGAGCGCGAAGGCCCCGTCGAGGAACTCCTGCCAAGCGACCCCTCCGACGAGGCAGCCTCGAAGGCGCTGATGCGCGTGTTCGGGAGACTCTGCAAGCGGGCATGTCCCGAGCTCGGTCCGCCGCAGCGTTGTTACTCCCTCGCCATCTTGGTGACGCAGTGGATGCGTGGGTACCCACTTTCTCGTCTCATCGACGAACGCATCAAGTACCTCTCGAAGGGCAGCAAGAGCGTCGACGAAGCGGCAGCGATCAGAGGCGTGATGGACGAGGTCGAGCAGATCGCCCGCTTCGCGGCGCCCCGTGGACTGAGCTGCTACTGCGATGTGCTCGATCAGCACCTGCGCGAGATCGGGCGAGACGACCTGCGTGAGGGATTGCCCCAGTTCAATGTGCTCTTGGAGCTCGGCGTCAGCCAGCAGACCCAGATCGCTCTCATGGGGCTCGGGCTCTCGAGAACCGCGACCATCGCCATTTCGGAGAAGATCACCGCCGACGAGCTAACCGAGATTCAGGCGCTCAAGTGGCTCATCGACAATGAGGAACTCTGGCGAAATTTCTCGGTGCCCGCGTTGGTGAAGAGGGAGATCGAGCGCGTCATCGAACAGAACAAGGCGAGGACGTCATGAGGAGGTGCCCGAGGTGCCCCTCACGTTCGGCGCCCGGCCCGAGGCACGTATGGCCAGAATGCCTGCCGCAGCGGAGTGCGTAACCATGCGGAGTCTCAACGCTTTGAATCTGGCCACGCCGGGGCGATGGCCAGAATCCGTGGCCAGAATGGAGGGACCAAACGGTGCGCCAGGCTTCGCCACAGGCGCGCCAACTCGGCTCGCCGCACCCTTCGCCCGGCCCAGCGACTTCGGCGCGTCCTGGGCCAACGTGGGCGCCCTGGTGGCGCTCATCGGCGAGTCCGCGATCGCTCGGCTTCAGCGCGCTGCCTTCAGTTCGGACCGGGTCAACAGGGCCTCGACCGCCGAGCGCGGCACGCTCCGTCGCGGCACGCGACGCCCGGTCTGGGTCGGCGTCAGCTCGAAAACGAGGGCGTTGCTGGGTGCGTCGATGATGCCCGGGAGGCGACGCGCGTCCTCGGGCAACATCGTGCGCTTGCGAAGCTCGAAGCCGACTGCCTCGACGAACCACTGCGTCGCGCTGACGGCGTACATGCGGCCGACGCCGACC
>Ga0268298_10002783_pt1 | contig 18625 bp, 16 predicted proteins | sample WWTPWeurt_MetaG_FD_194462 | JGI IMG/M metagenome (GOLD analysis project Ga0268298, IMG submission 194462) | Activated sludge microbial communities from WWTP in Nijmegen, Gelderland, Netherland - WWTP Weurt | ecosystem: Engineered > WWTP > Aerobic digester > Activated sludge | place...
ACATGCGGGCGATCTTGCCGAACTCGGTCTGCATGCCCGTGGCGACAACCAGCGCCCGCCCGCGTCCATACGTGACCGCCGTGCCAGCGTAGACTAGATTCTTGCGGTCACCGATGGACAAATCTTCGTCGAGTTCCTTGATGTGTTTCTCGACTGGCACCGACTCACCTGTGAGCGCGGCCTCCTCCACTTGCAGGTTGATCACTTCGAGCAGGCGCGAGTCGGCAGGGACGCGGTCGCCAGTGTGCAGAATGACCACATCGCCAGGGACGAGGTCCTTGGCGGGTACTTTGATCTCCTCCCGATCGCGCAGGACGGTGGCGGTAGGCGCGGCCATCTGCTTGAGCGCTTCGATGGCGCGTTCGGCGCGGTACTCCTGCACAAATCCAAGCGCAACCGCGAACAGGACGATTATGGCGATCACGATCGATTCGATGCCATGCCCGAGGAACAGGGAAATCGCCGTAGCGCCGAGCAGGATCAGGATGAGCACGTTCTTGAATTGCTCCAGCAGAATCTCCCACGGAGAGACGCGACGCGCAGCCTGCAGTTCATTGGAGCCGTACTTTGCCATTCGTTCAACGACTTCGCTTCGACTGAGTCCATCGGGTTGACTTTCGAGTTTCTCGAACGCCTCCGCGATGGCGAACATATGCCAGGGTTTGTTATGCATTTACTTTGCTCCTCTTTCGTTTGGTATGGAAATGTCTTCGCGTTTGGGTGTGCGCGATCTGAAGATGAAAATATCCAACAGGTAGATCAGACCTGCCATGATGGGCAGAAAGATCAACGCCAGAATTTCCTGGGCGTAGAACATGATCTCCTCGAACCAGATTGCAATCACCGTCCCGCCCGCGCCGGTAACAGCGACGGGCCTCCAGATGCGGCGAATGCCCGGGAAACGGGGACCAGAATTGGGTGAGTCAGACACGGCAATCTCCTTTCGTTGTGAAAGCGGATAGCGGATGAAATCCTATTTATCATCCGCGCGAATCGGAACAGACGCAAGTTTCATCGGTCGATGGGTAAACCAGAAGTAGGCCGCGAGGACTGCGCCTCCTCCTGCCAAAAAATTTCGTGCCTTCCAGTTGACCAGTGCGAATAAGTTGCGAGGTTCGTTTCGACATTTGTATCCTTTAAAATATGCGCGATTAAACAATTATCTTGGCTATAAAAAGCCAGTGGACTGGTGTGTGCCAAGAAACGAAAATGTCTCGAGACATTTTCGGAATGCGACAGTTCCAGGCAGGTAGAAAATGCGATCCACCTACCTACGCGGAACATTTTTATAATTATGAGGGTTTGGGAGGGGAAAAAACGGGCAGTAACGAAGCGGGTTGGCAATCAAGAGATGTGGTTCTGGAATTCGAAAAAACCTGTTCTGCAATTGTTACGTCAACGATTGACATAGCAAAGAAGTCATCTTCAAATTCAAACTGATCAGGATTTACTTCAGCAAATCCAATGGCAGGCAGGTTTGTCCAATGAAACACAGGCGCGATCCACACACTGATCATGCCGAGGCATAAGATCAAAAGACCAAGGGTGATTAGAAGCTTGTTAGGTTCTCTCATTGTAGATGGGCAACCCAATAATTTCGTTGCACGAAAATATTGGGTTGCTGTGGCTTTACTGTATAGCAGTACTTTTCCGATAATAGTTAATGGTCTTTTTGACCTTTTGCCCAATAAAAACAACCAGGCATGCGGCAGCCATTAGAACATCCATCAAGAAGGATATGACGTGCAGTTTAGTGGTCATAATTGCTCCTTAGATAAAAAAAGACCAACGCCAAATCAAGGCGATGGTCTTGCATTTCATTTCAGACAGCCGGGAAATCTCTTTCCGTCTTGACGACTGTCCATCCCGAAAAATTGGGTGGCTACTCCCCATCGGAGTAATTACATTTTACAGCAACTGGTTGAGAAAGTCAATTACGTGGTTTTCGATCGGCACCCCAATGAATATATAAGATTCAAAAGCCATAACCGAAGTCGGATCTGCCCAGATTGACATACATCATAAATATGGGTATTAATTTCGCCCCACCTGGAATATACCCACTAAATAGAAGATAAAACCAAAATAGAATGAACGCCCCTATGAATAGGGGCGTTTTCGTTTAAACCATTTCCACAAACAATCCATCCACTTACCGCAGAACACAACGATAAACATAACGATACCCGTCAAGTCCATGGACTTGACGGGTATCGTTATGTTCGGGCACTCATCACAATGCCGGCATCTTAAAGCCTGACTTCTTCATCACATAATCTCTCGACTCAAATACCGCCTTCTTCAACGCATTCCAATCCACATGTAATAGTTGACCGTTGCGTTTCATTATTTTACCGGCTACAAAAACTGTATCCACGTTACTGGTATCCATATTCCAAACCACTGCACCGACCGGATCGTTGACTGGAAATACATTTGGCTTGTCTGTACGCAGGATGATGAGGTCGGCTTCTTTACCGGGGGTGAGTGAACCGGTCTTGTGAGCCAGCCCATTAGCTTTTGCGCCTTCAAGGGTGGCATATGACAGGACTTCCTGCGAGGTAATCCGTTCCGGAATACGCCCTGGGCCAGCCAATTGTTTCTCGTACGAAAGCCCATGCTGCAACGATGCAACTGAGCGCATCTGTGTGAACATATCCCCGGGCACGTTCGTTTCCACATCCACGCTCAGGCTGGGCTTCAGGCCGCGATCGAGAAATTTCTGAATAGGGGGCATGCCATGCCCCATCATCATCTCCACCGGGGCGGCCAACGAAACCGTGCCGCCTGTATCCACGATCATTTGAATCTCGGTTTCATTCAGAGTTGTGCAGTGAATGTATGTGGTGTCAGAGCGCAACAGCCCCGCCTCCCCCATCTCCTGCACCTTGCCTTCCATGCCATAGGAACCCACACCCACATGCGTGGTAATGCGCGCGTCCACTTCGCGTGCCAGTTTCCAATGATCGCGAGCGATTTCAAAATCCACAAACTCGGGCCCGGGCGCAGCAAGTGCGTAGGTCAACATCTGGTCTTTCGATGAGAAATATTGCTTCGCCGCGCGCACAAACCAGCTCGGCTGGCGGTCGTTCCAATCACCCCACCAAGGAAAGCCATAGGCAAAGACTGCCCGCATCCCGGAATCTTGAAGCGCCTTGATCACGGCATCGGTATGTTCGGGTGAACCCTGAATATGTGACCAATCCAGCAGGGTGGTAATACCAGCATCCAGAGCACCTAACGCGCTGACCAGATTCCCTGTATACGCATCCTGTGGGCGGTAGGATGGCGCAAACTTGCTCAACACGTAGCGGATATATCCGTCGCGTCCTTCCAACGGGATGTCTGCATTCACATTCCGAAGCAGGCCCTCCCAGATATGCCGGTGCGTATCCACGAACCCAGGCATCACGATCATATTCGTCGCATCAATAACTTCAGCGCCATTCCCCGATAGATTTTGCCCGACTGCTGAAATTTTACTGCCCTCAATCAGGACATCTGCATTTCTCAAATTGCCCAATGCGGGATCCATCGTCAGCACCGTGCCGCCTTTGATCAGGATCTTGCGGTCTGCGACGGAGGGCGCACCAGATTCGCCGGCATACACCTTGGGCAGGTCTTTGAGAGTGGCCAGCGTGGAACCGCGTACCAGACGCTGTACCCGTTTGTAATTAAGTTTGACCAGTTCCTTCAGGTCGCCCACCTGGTAAAGGATGACACCCAATAACATCAACACCCCAATGGTGATCAAGCCTACAATGTTATCAAGACCAAGCAGGGGTAAAACATTAATGATCAACGACAAAAACAATGCTGCAACGACCGCACCAATAAAAGTCCCACGCCCGCCCGCCAAACTGGTACCGCCTAGAACCGCGGCTGTAATGCTGGTCAGGGCATACCCGCTGCCCGCCCGCGGATCGCCAATGCCCACCTGCACCGCCAGAAAGAAGGAACCCAGAGCAGCCATGACGCTGGACATGACCAAGGCGCCGGTACTGTGCAGGGTGGTCCGTGCCCCATTGCGGCGGGCAGATTGCGGGTCAAGGCCTACGGCACGCAATGCAAGCCCGGCAGGCGTGGCGTATAACAACACGTCCCAAAGGCTGACGATGATCAATAAAATAATAAAGGCGATCGGGATGAACCCTGTGGTCTGGCTGAAGGTTGAAAGTACCTCGAAGTTGATCAAGCCCGCGGCGGTGGGGCGAAGCGAAAGCGAGATCCCGTCCAGAATACTAAGCGTGGCCAGGGTCGCAATGATCGAAGGCAGTTTTACCCAGCGGATCAGGGTCGCATTGAACAACCCCACCAACACACCCATGCCAATGATGGCCAAAAAACCGAGTGCAATGGCGCTCGGAGATGCGTCGTCGGTGATGATAAACGAAGCAATGATGATACCCATGGTCATCACCGATCCAACAGAGACGTCCAGATATCCTGCCAGCAATGCATTCACCTGCGCAATCGTCACCAGAGCCAGCGGCAGGGTTGCAAGCAACAAACTTTTCAAATTGAAATCGGAAAGAAAAGCGTCAGACTGGGAAGCGGTATATCGTCCAACAAGCAGGACCAAAAGAATCTGAAGCGCAACGGGCGTCCACATGCGCACCCGAAAGAGGTGCTTGATCTTCTGCCAAAGCATCGCGCCGTTTTGCACATCGCGAATGGCGTTGCGGATCTTCTGCCGTACAAACACGAACAAATTCCACATGCCTATTCTCCTTGATATAGCTTGGTTGCTTCAGTTTGTACCGGCTTCAAGCCAAACCCAATGCCGCCTACGATCGATTCGATGATGCGCTTCTCGCTCAGGTCGGCGCGTTGAATCTCGCTCACGAGCTGTCCGCGCGACATCACCACCACGCGGTCGCATAATCCTGTCAACTCGATCGGATCACTGGATTTGACAATGATCGCAGCGCCGTCAGCCGCCTTGGCACGCAGCGCTTCGTAAATGTCGAGCCGCGCCCCGGCATCAACACCCTGTGTAGGTTCATACGCCAGGATGACGTTCACGGTCTCTCTCAGGTGGGGCCGGGTCAATGAAACCTTTTGCTGGTTGCCGCCTGACAAAAACTGCACGGGTTGCTCAAGCGAGGGTGTGCGAACCTTCAAGTTCTTTGCCATTTCACTGACCATGCGTTTTTCACGGTTGCGGTTCACCCAGCCCATCCAACTGACCTTATCCAGCACCTGGATGGTGGCGTTGTTGCGCACACCCAACACTGGGAAGAGGGCCTCCCTTTTGCGGTCGCCTGCCAAAATCATGATGCCTGCATTGATGGCGTCACTGGGTGTAATAAGAGAAAGTTCCCGGCCATCACACAGGACTAGACCCGCCTTGGGTGGAATCTGCCCGGAGAGACAGCGGAAGAACTCTGCCTGACCATTGCCCTCTGCGCCGGCCAACCCCAGGATTTCGCCGCGCCGTACAGTCAGGTTGATCGGCCCGAATTGCGGGCCCTGAAAACCTGTCAACATCAACACGCTTTCACTCTCGGATTTGTCATTTAATTTTTCAGGGAAAGCCGAATGGAATGGGCGCCCGATCATTAATGAGACCAATTCCTGCTCAGACATGCCCTGTGCGTCATATGTCCCCTGACTGCGTCCATCCCGCAGTACTGTGATGCGATCAACCACTGAAAGCACCTCCGGCAACCGATGGCTGACATAGACCACCCCCACGCCCCGGTCAGCATAGATGCGAATCGTACGATGCAAAATCTCCACTTCATCAGGTCCCAAAGCTGTTGTTGGTTCATCAAGCAACAATACCTTGGGGTTTCCCATCAGGGCTTTTACCACCTCAAATAATTGACGTTGCGCCTGCGTGAGGTATGCGGTTGGCGCATCGGGGAACAAATCCAGATCGAATTCGGCAAGTTTTTCACGTGCCCACTTCTTCATTTGCCAGTAAACAGGGCGCTGTTTGCGCGGTGTGGCCAAAAACAGGTTTTCCTTCACCGAAAGCATCGCTACCTGCGAGTTATCCTGGTAGGCCATTCCCAACCCAAGGCGAATTGCCTCCGCCGGGGAGTCTTTACGTAAACGACGCCCGCCGATCAACACGGTGCCATGGTCTGGCTCCACAAATCCGCTGGCCACTCCCAACAATGTGGATTTACCCGAACCGTTCTCACCCACCACTGCATGGATCTCACCTACACGGCAATCCAGGCTCACATCACGCAGGGCATGAACCGTGCCGTACTGTTTGGAGATGTTTTGTAATTGAAGAACGAATTCATGTTCGGACATAGGCGCATTTTCCGGTTTGGTCAGGCAGGCCACGTTTCTAGCGTGACCTGCCTGTTATAAAATTTCTATTGGCCCATCGCCTTGAAGATCGGGATGGGGATCAACGAGGAAACAGAGGCTTCCTGTGGCACATCCGGGTTGCATGTGCCTTTCGAAAGCTGGCGCATTACGGTTGGCAGGATGATCCCTTCCGCTGGCAGACTGTAGCCTTTGAGCTGCATCATGGCCGCAGTAAGCGCAACGCGGGATTGATAGTTACCACCAGAGGCATAGAAGACCTTGAAGTTATCGTTGCCAATCTTCTCCCATTCGCAGAAGAGGCTCATTTCATCGGTACGCAAGGTCAAAGTAATATCGAGCGGCAGGCCTGCTGCTTCATAAGCACGTACGCCGCCGAGGAAAGAGTCCGCGGCTTCGTAGCTATAGCCCTTGATATCCGGGTTGCTGCTGATAAGACCCGAAACCGCCTCAAGGGTGCCTTGTTGCGTCCAGCTGGTGTCTGCTCTGCCGACGAGGGTGAGGTCCTTGCTTAAGACCGGCTCTTCACAAGATTGCCAGTAAGCAGAGAGCGGATTACCGGGAGTACCGCCGAGGAATGCCACCTTCCCAGTGCCAACTTCCTGATTCAGGGTCTCGGCGAATAATTGGCCAAGTTTACACACATCTTCAGCGACAAAGGTCGGGTAGTCCTTGCCAGGCTCACCGATCTTGCCGTAGGAGTGAGTGATGGCGATGGTGCCGTTGGCGGTCGCTTCACGGACAGCTGGCAATACGGCTTCGCCCGCATCCGGGAAAAACACGATAACGTCCACATCCTGGGCGACAAGACTCTTGAAATCAGAAATGGATTTCTGCGTATCACCACCGGCCGTCACATAAATGATCTTGCCGATCTCAGGATAGGTCAACGCCTGAAGCACAAATTCCATATGGGTCATCTGGCGCCAGAAGTTCTCGCCGAAACCATCGGCCAGGGCAACCGTCAATTTACCGCCTGTGCCGGTATCACAGATCTTTTCGTTATAGCATTTGATGGCGAGGTCTTGCATCTCCTGGGTGACCGGCAAACCCGCGCGATAGAACGCGGCCAGGGCAACTTCAGGAACGCCATCAGCGGTACCGACAGCCTGCTTCAATACTTCAGGCTTGGCATCGTAGCGTTCGCCAAATTCATTGGCGCCATCAATACCGGGGCTACTCACCGCGGGCGCTTCGGTTGCCGCAGGTGCCTGGGTGGAGGCAGCGCCGCCACCACAAGCCGCCAGGATGAGGGTAAGGACAACAATAAGATTAATCTTGAGCAAGTGTTTCATGGATTCTCTCCTAAAGTGAGTTGGAAAACAGGTCTTGCATACTCAGATCCTTCACACAGGGCTTTATTCGGGCATGGAACCTCCTTGAGCATGCTGATCTTTAAGAACCTGCTGGGCATCCTCCAGAGTGCCTGAATTGCGCAGCAGGTTCTCGATCAAGGTAATTATGCGGTCACCTGAAATGACCATGCCGCCAATAATAGCAACGCCAAAAACAACGAACTGTAAAGAAGTCGGTAGCCCCAACACACGCAACATTTGACTTAACAAAGTAAGGAAGAAAGCGGAAGCCCAGGTGGACGCAGCACTAGCCAACCCGCCAGACAGGGAAGCGCCTCCGATCACCACGGTGGCGATGGGGCCCAGCAAATAAGGGATTCCCAGAACCAAACTCGGACTCTGCAAAAACCCAGCTAACAATACGCCGCTTAACCCATAAAGAAATGCTGCCGCCATGTAGGCCAGAATCACATACCCGTTGACCCGCAAACCCAGAATCCACGCAGCAGCCGGGTTCGCCCCCACTGATTGAAACTTGCGTCCCACCGACGTGTAGCGGAATATCAGAATCAAAAGGATCGATATGCCTATCGCCGTGCTTTCAACATTATTCAAGCCAAATGCAAAAGGCCTGGTGATCCATTCTGCAAACCCGGGCGGGACACGCGCCTCATTTGCAACTTTATCTGCATAGGCAAGCATGCTGCCATTGACGATCTGCCCCATGGCAAGGGTCACGATCAGCGGATTGAGTTTCAACACCCCCACCAGGGTGCCTGTACATAGACCGATGAGCAGCGAAACGCCCAGCGCTGTTGCCAACGCTACAGGCATATTTTCATCTGACTTCCCGGCAATGCCCACGGTCATCAGTGCGGCAAGAGTCATGATCCCGGGCGTGGAGAGGTCGATACCACCGGTCATCACCACCAACATCTGGCCCAGTGCGGTCAGGGCGAGAAACGATGTCAGTGGCATTACAGTGGTAAAGGAAGTACGGGTCAAGGTCTCAGGGGCCACCCACAGACAAACAAGCAGGAGCAGGCCGATGGCAACCCAGACCGAAAGGTAACGCGAAGAAATGACTATGGAGGTAAGAAGCGGATTTTGAGTCTTCGTCTTCATTTATCCATCCTAAATTGCTGGCAATTTGAAATCAGATTTCTCAATGATGTAATCGCGCGAGGCGTAAGCTTTTTGCATCAACACATCCAGATCCACGTTCAAGAGTTTCCCGCCGCGCTTAAGCGCTTTACCGGCAACAAAGACCGAATCCACATTGCTGGTATCCATGCCCCACGTCACCGCGCTGACAGGATCATTGACGGGCAAAATATTCGGCCGGTCGGTGCGCAATAGAATAAGATCGGCCTGTTTGCCGGGAGTAAGCGTACCTGCTTTATTGAGCAGGCCGTTGGCTCGCGCGCCTTCGATCGTGGCAAATTCGATCACATCCCGGGCGGAGAGAAAGGCGGCCAACCCACCTTTGCGGGCCAGTTTCTTCTCAAAGATCACAGACTTCTGCAAAGAGTTTACAGTGCGCATCTGCGTGAACATGTCGTTGGTCATGTTCGTCTCCGCGTCGACACTCAGGCTGGGACGTAAGCCTGCATCAATGAATTTTTGGATTGGCGGCAACCCGTGTCCCATCATCATTTCGGTGGGAGCAGAAATGGAGATCGTCCCGCCTGTATCAGCGATCATTTTGATCTCTTCATCACTCAGTGTGGTGCAATGAACATACGTCGTATCGTCCTTAAGCAAACCAGATTTACCCATTGCAGCGAGTTTGCCTTGTCTGCCAGCTGCGCCGACACCTACATGCACCGTGATGCGCGCGTCCAGTTCACGCGCCAACTGCCAATTCGCTTTGGCCACTTCCAGTGAAGTGACCTCAGGTCCTAGTGGCGCGAGGGCGAATGTCAGCAATTGATCTTTCGATGAAAAATATTGCTTGGCGATATCGCGCACCCACATGTCTTGATTTGCATCCGGTTCTTTCCATGCGGGGTAGCCATACGCAAATACCGCGCGGATACCGGATTCCTGTAAAGCCTTGACGATCGCATCGCCATGTTCACGCGTCGCCTGAATGTGCGACCAATCCAAGATCGTGGTGATGCCTGCATCGAGCGCACTATACAAACCTACCAGGTTGCCAACATAGGCATCTTCAGGACGATAGACAGGGGCCAGCGTGTTCAGAACTACAGACCGATACCCCGCTTCCCCTTCCAACGGGAGGTCTGTGGCAATGTTCCTTAGAGTCCCCTCCCAGATATGGCGATGCGTATCGACGAAACCCGGCATGACGATCATGTCCGAAGCGTCAATGACCTGCGCGCCTTCTGCGGTAAGGTTCGGAGCAACCGCCAAGATCTTCGTCCCTTCGATCAGCACATCGGCTTGGTGAAAGTTGCCGATTTTCTTATCGAGGGTCAGGACAACGCCATTTTTGAGGAGGGTTTTGTTTGTCATAATGTTAATTTGTCATTGCGAAGAGGCGCTAGCTGGCGAAGCAATCTCTTGATATTAGGGATTGATTCGAGCGAAAGAGTATTGCCCTCGCAATGACATGGAAAATTACTTCATCATCCTTCCGCCATCCACACGCAGGTTGACGCCATTAACGCCGCCGTTCTCCAGAAGGAAAACTGCGGCATCGGTCACTTCGGCAACGGTGACGAGTCTGCCCATGGCGGTGCGGGATTTCAGGTTATCGATCACTTCTTTCGGTTTTGCCGCCCACACAGGAGAATCGCCAACCTGCCCGGGGTGAATCGCATTGGCGCGGATGGGGGAAAGTTCAACAGCGAGAGAATTGATGAGCGTGGACATGGCTCCATTGACGGTGGTGATGGTCGTCGAGCCAGGATAAGGCTGATCTTTAGCGAGCCCGCCAAAAAGGAGGATAGAAGCGTCCGGTCGCATCTTTGAATGAAGGACGTGTACAACTTCCGTGTATCCGACCAGTTTCAAGGTCACTAATTTGATGGCTTCATCCACGTTATATTCACGGACCTTGTTATCATCGCGATAAAGGCCCATTACAACAACGCGCAGAACATCGCCCACATCTGCCAGGGCAGGTGCAATGCTGTGGGGTTCCGCCATATCAAAGGCAACGGGCAAACAGTCTCCGCCAAGTTCCTGTGCAAGCGCAGCAGCGCGATCCTGCGTGCGACTGCTCACCACAACACGGTGACCATGATCCAGGTAATGTTTGGCAAGCGCTTTGCCCAATGAGTTGGTCGCGCCCGCGATAACGACAGTGCCTTTAGCCATTGGTTCCATCCTTTTTCATTTTGTCTTCAAAATATTTCCAATCGCGCAAGAAGCGATACGAATAGCGGCGCGAGGGTTGTGGCGTGGCGGTTTCGAGCCAGCGCACAATGCCATCGGTGTTGTTCTTGAATTCATGAATGCACCCCACGCCCGACCAAGCCACATCGCCAGGCTTGAGCAGATAGTGAATGCCATCGAACTTGCTATCCACTTCACCTTCCAGGATCAGATAGGCTTCCTCCAGCGGATGATCGTGCGGGCTTGCCATGCCGCCAGGTACATATTGCACCATGAACATGGTTGCCAACTGCGCGCCCAATTCGCTATCGATCATCATCTTGACCGTGATGCCACTGTAGACGAGCAGGGCCGTACGCATGCTGGCAGAGAGTGCCAGCAGGTTTTGCGATTGTTTGGTCGGGTCCATGTTGTCGTTCGAGATATGGCCGAAGGCGCGGGTGCGCGGGTCTCGTGCGTCCACTGTCATGGGCGGCACCTTTGGCAAATCTTCCACGGGGTACACATCATCCATTCCATCGCGCGGTTGCGGGGCAAGACTCTCCGCCCAGCGGACCGTTGTACCGCTCTCGTTTCGTAACGCATGAGGCGCCGCAACTTGAACAAAACCATAATCGCCTTGCTTCATTACATAGGTGCCGTCGCCGGTAGCGCATACCAACTCACCTTCGAGAATGTAGATCGCTTCCTCAAACGTATGAATGTGTGTATCAATGCTTCCGCCTGCATCCAACTCGCACAAGTTGAATTCCTGATGCACAGAACCTGTCTCACGGTTCACAATGGACCAAACGCGATAGCCTTTGCTGATGTTCGCGTATGCTTTTGGGGTTTTGTAGTCCGCTTCTGCGGCGGTCTTGACGATGTGATGTAACGACATGGATTCTCCTCTTATTGATATTGCGCCCAATCGCGCTCAAAGCGGAACACTTCTTTTGCGGGCGGCAAAGGCGCCTGTGTTTCGATCCAACGTACGGGCTCACTGCCGACATTCTCAAAACTATGAATGCATCCAACGCCCGTCCAGATCACATCGCCTGCGCCCAAGTCATAGACTTGCCCATCGGCGGTCGCTTTTACGCGTCCGCTTACGATGTAATACGACTCTTCAAAGGTGTGGTCATGCGGGTCGATCTTTGCGCCGGGCATATATTGAATGAGAAACAGTGATTGATGCACCGCGCCAAACGAGCGATCCACGAACATCTTGATGGCAACGCCCGTTGTGGGATTGAAGCCTTCCATTTGTGATGCACCACCCGGGACGGGCAGAGCCGCTTCATCAAACTGACCGAGGAGACTGATCCCGTTTTCTGGAACATTCAACGCAGCCGACGATACCCCACTTACGAAGAACGTATCGCGACCATATTCCACCGAACGCGGTTGCGGGGATTGCATCTCAAGCCAGCGCGCGGACTTGTCGCCCGCGTTGCGGAAGGCATGTTTAACTCCTGTGCTGATGAGCCCGTAATGACCTGCGTTCAATTGGTGTACCTCTTCACCTATTTGTACGGTCAATGTTCCTTCAAGTACATAAAAACTCTCTTCGAACGAATGAATGTGCGACTCGATGACTCCATTGGCATCCAGGTAACAAATTCCCGTACCCATATGGACAGACCCCATCTCGCGATCCACATATGTTGCACGCCGAAACCCCGAACTGTGAGTTTCATACAGTCTGGGTGTTTTTGCAGTGCCGGGGTCGATCTTCGAAACGTGATGCATCTGGATTCCTTAATTCATCATCTGCAATGGCTCTTCAACGAACTCCGCCAGGGTCTGCAAAAATTGGGCGCCGCGCGCGCCATCCACAGCACGATGATCGCAGGAAAGGCTGAAGGTGAGCATCGGCTGAACCACGGGCTGACCGTTGACGGGCACGACCCTGTCCGCAATGCGGCTGACAGCCAGAATGGCGGCCTGTGGCGGGTTGACAATGGCATTGAAGGCATCCACTCCATACATGCCGAGATTACTGATGGTGAAAGTGCCGCCGCCAAGATCGTTGAGGGCGAGTTTGCCAGCCTGCGCCTTGCTGACGAGTTCTACGCGGCGGGCGGCGATCTGCGAGAGATTGAGTTGGTCCGCATTGTGAATGACCGGAACCAACAGGCCATCATCCACGGCAACAGCAAGGCCGATATTCACGTCGGCATTCAGGACGATGTTATTACCGAGCCACGATGAATTAAGGCGCGGGTGTTTGCGTAAAGATGTCGCAACGATCTTCACCAGCAGGTCCGTGAAGGTGATCTTTTCCGTGGCACTTTTTTGTGCCGTTTCGCGCCAAGCCATCATGCGGGAGGCGTTGGTTTCGCGGATAAGGTAAAAATGAGGGATGCTTGTCCATGCCTGGGTGAGGCGCTCTGCCATCACCTGCCAAACGCGGGAAACCGCAAGCGTCTCACTTTGGGTAGAGACCGGATTGAGGTTTGTCACTTGCACGCTGGCCGGGGAATAAGAAAGAACATCATTCGCTAGAATCGCGTGATCGGGTCCTGTACCGCTGAGCAGGCTCAGATCGATGCCGTGTTCTTTGGCGATCCGCTTCGCCTTGGGAGAGGCAAGGATACGCGACGGAATTAAATCCTTCTTCTTTCCTCTCTCATCCATGTATGCCAGCACATCTTCCTTGCGAATTTGCCCGTTGTTCGTTTTGACGAGGGAAAGGTCAATGTTCTGTTCGGCAGCAAGGCGGGCCGCGACGGGAGTGGCATTCACAGGCTTGGGCTGAGAGTCAGGTTGAGTTGTTGCAGCAGGTTTCGGCTGGGAGGGAAGCGTAAACGTCGTATCGAATTCGCCTGCGGCAAGGATCACCGCGATCCGCTGCCCCACGGGAATCACATCTCCTTCGTGAGCAAGGATGCCTGCAAGCGTTCCCGACGCGGGCGCTTCGATCTCGACCGCAGCCTTGTCGGTCTCGACCTCCATGAGTGGTTCACCCTTGGCGACTGCATCACCAGCAGACTTGAACCAACGTAGGAGTGTGCCTGTTTCCTGTGCCATGCCCAAGGCAGGCATGATGACTTCTTTAGCCAAAGTGACTCCTTAAGGCAGGCCTGCGCCGCCGTAATTAACGCCGGTGTAATCGATGTTCTTATGGGATTGGGTCTCGCGAGTTTCTTCCAATGGGCCTGTGGCGGCATAATATTTTTTGCCGGTGACAAGAAGTTTCTCGGCAGGGAAGCGCGTGATGACCTCGCAACCATCCTTGGTGACAACCAGCTGCTCTTCGATGCGCGCCGCAGACCAGCCGTCGGAGGCAGGCCAATAGGTTTCGAGCGCAAAGACCATACCTTCTTTGATCTCTTCGGGGCTATCGAATGAGACGAGACGACTGAAGACAGGCTTCTCCCAAATGGCGAGCCCAACACCATGTCCATATTGAAGCGCAAAGGCAAGTTCTTCATTGGCAACGCCGAACTCCTCGGCTTTGGGCCAGAGTTTGACGACATCGGCAGTAGTGACGCCGGGCTTGATGGCATCAATGGCGGCATCCAGGTAGTAGCGGCAACGCTTATAGGCATCGACTTGAGCATGGGATGCAGAGCCAACAGCCAGGGTGCGATAGTAACAAGTGCGGTATCCCATGAAACTATGCAAAATATCGTAAAAGGCAAGGTCACCCGGGCGAAGCATACGGTCACTAAAGATGTGCGGATGCGGGCTGCAACGTTCACCGGAGATCGCATTGACTCCTTCTACATGCTCGGAGCCAAGGCTATATAAAACTTTATTGACCAGTGCCACACATTCGTTCTCACGAACCCCGGGGCGCATAAATTGATAAAGTTCATCGTAAGCAGCATCCACCATCGCACAGGCTTGAGCCAGGAGGGTGATCTCATCCTGTGTTTTGATGACACGTGCATCCTGCATTAATTGCTGACCGTCCACCACCGTAATGCCTTCCTTTTGCAAGGCGAAGAGCACCGGCAGTTCGATCACATCCACTCCCAGGGGCTCCTTGTGGAGTCCGCGTTCTTCAAGTTCGATGCGAATCTTGCGGGCCACATCTTCGGCGCGGTGCGCGCCTGGAGGCATGGCGCCACGCAACGTGGAAATGCCCGCCCGGGAGCGCCCCTCACCCAGCCACGAGCAATACATATCATGATGTTTGGCGGCAATGCCGAAGTCCCAGTTGATAGGTTCGGTATCCTGCGGAAGCAGACAGAAGCGGCCAAGTTTATCGATCGCCCAGGTGCCGATCGTCGTATTGGTGATGTAACGGATGTTCGCCATGTCAAAACATAACAAGGCACCAATATTTGATCTTTTCAACTCAGATTTAATGCGCATGAGTCTCTCGTGACGCAGGCGGTCGAAGTGAACACGTTCCTCCCAGTCAACCCCCATGGTTCCGAATGTTTTGATAGGCATGGCTCCTCCAAATTACGATTTTTGATTTACGATCTGTTACAAAGGGTCTTCGCCATATCGAATACACCCTTCGCATTTGGAATGGTCAGGTCTTCGAGCGCAGGTGAAAATGGAATGGGAACGTTCATGGCGCCCATGCGCTTGACAGGCGCATCCAGATAATAGAAAGCTTCATCAGCAATGATGGAGGCGAGTTCCGCCGTTACACCATATTGTTCGTAGCCTTCATCGATCACAATGGCGCGGCTGGTCTTTTTGACCGATTCGACAAGCGTCTGCTTATCAAGCGGCACGAGTGTGCGCGGGTCCACCACTTCGGCACTGATACCGACTTCGCCCAGCATCCTGGCAGCATCGAGTGCGACATACACCATGCTGCTGGTGGCGATCAGGGTGATATCGCTTCCTTCCTTCTTTATATCTGCCACACCTATCGGGACGGTGTATTCCCCGCTGGGAACCATCCCCTTCACCGTCTTGTACATCATCTTGTCTTCGAGAATGACCACGGGGTTGTCATCCCGAATCGCTGACTTCATCAACCCTTTGGCATCATATGGCGTCGCCGGCACAACAACCTTTAATCCGGGAATGTGGCTGTACCACGCCTGGAGCGATTGCGAATGTTGTGCAGCAGAACGGCGGCCTGCGCCCATCGTTGTCCGCAACACCATCGGCACCTTGAGTTTGCCGCCCGACATGTAATGGATCTTTGCAGCTTGATTGGCAACCTGATCCATAATGAGGCCGCTGAAATCGCCGAACATCAAGTCCACGATCGGGCGCATACCTGTCATGGCAGCGCCAACCGCAAGGCCTGTGAAGCCGGGTTCGGAGATGGGCGTATCGAGAACGCGCTCGGGGCCAAATTCCTCCACCAGGCCGGTCAGCACTTTGAAGGTTGTACCTGCCTCCGCTATATCCTCGCCAAGAATGAAGACCGTCGGGTCGCGGCGCAATTCTTCTGCCAATGCTTCCTTGATGGCTTCACCGTAGGTCATTTCACGATCAGACGTAGACATGTTTACTAACCTCTTCAGGCGCAGGGAATGGTGCATTCAGGGCGAAAGTCACCGCCGCTTCCATTTCATTTGTCACTGTAGATTCGATCTGCTCAAAGATGCCCGCATCCGCCATCTTTTGTTCGATCAACCAGGTGGAAAGCGTTGCGAGCGGGTCGCGTTCTTTTTTCCACTTGTTTTCTTCCTCTTTAGGTCGATAATATTCGCGGGCAATATCGCCCACATGATGACCGTGATAGCGATAGGTTTCGCACAGCATGAAAGCCGGGCCTTCCCCATTCCTGGCACGTTCCACCAATGTGCGAGCCGTCTCATGGACTTCCCGCACATTCTGCCCATCTACTTCAGCCGTCAAAATCCCGAAGGCTTCGGCACGTCCCTTCATGCTGCCAGCGGTGGACTCTGAATGATGGGTATATTCGTTATACAAATTATTCTCACAAACGTAGATCACGGGCAGTTTCCACAACTGGGCCATGTTCATGGATTCATAGATCAGCCCCTGCCCAAGCGCGCCTTCGCCGAAGAAACATACGGCAACACGCCCGTTACCGAGTCGTTTGCTGGCAAATGCCGCACCGGTTGCGATTGCGGAACTTCCACCTACGATGGCATTCGCGCCGAGGTTGCCGGTATCCTGGTCGGCAATATGCATTGAGCCGCCTTTACCGTGACAGTACCCTGCATCCCTGCCAAGCAACTCCGCAAACATCTTGTCCACAGATGCGCCCTTGGCGAGACAATGCCCATGTCCACGGTGCGTGCTGGTGATGTAGTCTTCGCGCTTCAACGCTTCACACACGCCCACTGCAATGGCTTCTTCGCCAATATACAAATGAGCCAGCCCGGGCATCTTCGCGCTGATATACAACTCGTTGACCTGTTCCTCGAACGCTCGAATACGGAACATCTGCTCGTACATGTGTAACCATTGCTCACGGTCAATTTCAGACATGGACCCTTCCTCTTTGGATTTTTTCCTGGCAGGGGACATTATTTATCCCCATTTGATATATGTTCAACCACCCGATACAGCACTGCAAAATCTTCCTCACCCCAACCGAGAGCAATCGCCTGATCGAGCATCTCGTTCATCAAGTTCGCTGTTCGCAACTCCACGCCCGTTTCTGCACCGAGTTCCAACGCCAATTGAATATCCTTCTTCATCATCGCCGCACTAAACCAGACCTCCTCCGGCATCTTCAGCATGAACGGGCCGCGATACTTCATTGCCGTTGAAGCGGCAACGCTGTTGAGCAAACCATCTAATGCTGCGGCACGCGGAACGCCGCTGCGTTCGGCCAGCAATACACCTTCGAATAACGAGAGCAACTGAGTCGGCAGGTTGAGGTTAATGGCAATCTTCATGGCAATTGCCTGCCCATTCCCGCCGACGTGAATGATCTTTTGGCTGATTTTCTCAAATACAGGGCGAACCTGTTCGAGAGTCTCAGAATTCCCGCCAACATATAAGATCAATGTGCCGCCCTCCGCGGCGGGCAGACTCCCGCTCACAGGCGCCTCCAACATTTGGGCTCCAGTAGCAGCGACACGGGTGGAAAGGAGGCGGATGGCCTTGGGGCTGACCGTGCTCATATCCACATAAATCTTCTGATCAGAGAGGCCAGCTAAGATCCCATTTTCCCCTTCGGTAATGGACGACAAAGCCGCCGTATCCGTCACCATACTGAACGTGATATCGGCGGCTTGCGCGACTTCTTTGGGAGAGTTCTTCAAAACCAGCCCGGCCTGAACCAGAGACCCGGCTTTTGCCTGGGTTCGGTTATAGCCTGCTACTTCGTGTCCGGCGTCGAGCAGACGTTGTGCAATACGGCTGCCCATTAAACCCAAACCGACAAAACCAAGTTTTGCCATAGCTCTCCTCAGTGACCACTAAAGATTTAAACTGACTGAACGCATTATATTGATTTAAAGACTTTTGTCAATATATACTGAACACTAAAGTGGGATTTTTAATTTAAACTGAACATTTACCGCTTGCAGTGTTCAGCATTGTTGAATATAATGCAACAAAATTCAAAGTAAGACAGGCTGGGCCCATGGCAGAAACAACTCCACATCATGTTCGCGCTATCGGTGAAAAACTCAGGGAAGTGCGTCAGGAGAAGAAAATGAGCCTGCGCGAGTTGGCGCGCATGGCCGATATCAGCGCCAGTATGCTAAGCCAGATCGAAACTGGCAAGGTCTCCCCCTCCGTGCGTTCGCTCTATGATATTGCCACAGTACTGGGTGTCACGGTGGACTTTTTCTTTCCCGAACAAAACCAGCCTGCGGATGAAAACCCCGCTTCGCTCCCAACGGGAGAGTTGA
>Ga0268298_10002784_pt1 | contig 18625 bp, 12 predicted proteins | sample WWTPWeurt_MetaG_FD_194462 | JGI IMG/M metagenome (GOLD analysis project Ga0268298, IMG submission 194462) | Activated sludge microbial communities from WWTP in Nijmegen, Gelderland, Netherland - WWTP Weurt | ecosystem: Engineered > WWTP > Aerobic digester > Activated sludge | place...
CAGCATTCGAATGACATTCAGCATTGGAGTTGTCAGAGTGATTAAATCAGAACCTGGAACAGTAACATTTGAAGTGCTTGAAAAGCTTGGTGTTGTTACCATAAACGGTGTTGAAAGAAGTAATTTTAACGAAGGTGCTGTGGTTCAATTTTCAGAACACATGTATGATTCCCCGCACCAGATAGAAACCAGATGGCCAAACGGAAACATTAAAGAATCAGGTTATAAACTTTGTAATCAGGTAATGGGTGAATGGCATGAGTATCACGAAAACGGTAATCTGAAAACTTCATATAAGACAAATAAAGAAGGAAAAATTGATGGAACATACATTGAATATCATGACAACAAAACCAGAGCAGTTGAAGGTGCTTACCGTTATGGTGAAAAGTATGGCTTATGGACAGAATATGGAACTGATGGTTCCATTTGGTCACAAGGATATTATTCTTTTGGAGAAAAAACCGGAAAGTGGATTGAGCACGATGCTACCGGTAAAAAAGTGAAGAAAAAGTATTGATCCAGTATACTTATTATCTCTACCCTAAAAGCGGTATAAATCGATATTTTCACCTGAATACCTTAAAAGCGGTATTGCCAAAACGCCCTACCGGTGATAGATTTGCGTCATTATTTAAACCTAATCTAAATAAAGATGATCAAATATATTTTTCCCCTCACCTTGGCTGCAGTAGCATTTACCAGTTGTAAAAAAGAAGGTTGCACAGATGAAACCGCGCTGAATTACAATGAAGAAGCTAAAAAAGATGATGGAAGTTGTACTTATTTTACATTAAACGTTCCTGCTACTTATGCTTTTACCGATGGTACAAATAGCACCGTGAATTATTCAGGACAGACTGAACGATTGAATCAACTGACAGAAATGACAACTTATATGAAAACAGGAACAACCACTGTTCTTTCATATGCAGCATTGACCGACATGTTTGCAAACACCGGAGGTAACGGTGCGGGAAATTTCACCTTTACTTCTACAAAAAAATTAATGGACAAATGTATGACTTCTGATACCGCTATGTTCATTGATTATATGGATAGTCTTGCTATCGCTTCACAAAGTTTTGCATCAACTGCATCGGATGGGCAGGCAGGTGTGCTGACTTCCGGAACTAGCACGTATTTGTTTGCAGCAAACGGAATTGAATACACTCAGCTTATTGAAAAAGGTTTAATGGGTGCAGTGTTTATGTATCAGGCAACCAACGTCTATTTTGGCGCTGACGAAATGAACGTTGACAATAGTTCTGCTGTTGACCCGAGTTCAGGAGAATATTACACAGCCATGGAACATCATTGGGATGAAGCATTTGGTTACTTTGGTGTTCCGGTTGATTTTCCAGCAAACACCGCCGGAATCCGCTTCTGGGGGAAATATTGCAATACCCGCGATGCGCAACTTGGCTGCAACGCAATCATGATGGATGGCTTCAAACGAGGTCGTGCTGCCATCACACAAGATGCACTTGATCTGAGAGACGATGAAATTCTGAACATCACAAAAATGTGGGAGAAAATTTCAGCAGCGCAAGCAGTTGCTTATCTCGAAAGTGCAAAAACTAATTTTGGTATTGATAACGCAAAATTTCTTCACGAACTATCTGAAGCATATGCGTTTATTTTGTGCCTGAAATATCTGCCGGTTGATATCAGAGTTATATCTTACTCTCAAATAGTAGACTTGCTTGACAACACTATTGGCAATGATTTCTGGCAGGTTACACAAACGGATTTAACGAATGCGATAAATACCCTGAATGGAATATATAGTTTTTAAGTTGAATACAAATTAAATTTGCCGGATCCTCCAACAGCCATGTTTGAGGATACTGGCGTTTAAAAAAACACGAATGAAAAATAGAATGAATGTTGGTTTGATTTTACGGTCCTCGGTTTTATTACTGTCAATTCTTTTGACAGCAGTTTCATGCAAAGAAGATGAAAAACCAGAATTTGACCGAGCCGGTATGCTTGCCAACATGGCGGATAATCTCATTATTCCTGATTATACCTCATTGAACAGTTCATTAAATCTCTTTTACACAAAAGCCTCTGAGTTTACAGCCAATCCAGATTTGACTACGTTGGCAGCTTTGAGATCTCAATATGTGCTTACAAATAATTACTATCAGAAATGTTCCATGTACAATTTTGGGCCTGCCATGGAACAAGGAATCAAAGCAGCGTTCAATACTTTTCCAACTGACACGGCACAAATTGAAGTTAACGTTGCTTCCGGTATTTATAATTTGTTTTCAGTAGTGAATGCAGATGCTATTGGATTCCCGGCAATAGACTATCTGCTTTATTTTGGATCCGACGCTGAAATAATTGCTGACTTTTCTACCAACCCAAATGCAGGATTAAGAAAATTGTACCTGACGGATTTAGTTTCCAAAATGAAAAATGAGTTTTTACCGGTTTTGAATCAATGGAATGACTCATATCGTTCGACTTTCATTCTCGCAAACGGAAATGATGTTGCAAGTTCTTGTTCTTATTTACTGAATGAATTTGTTAAAGATGTTGAACTGACAAAAAATGCACGTTACGGAATTCCTTCTGGACAACAAACCGGCGGAGCAACCTTACCGGCGTATGTAGAAGCATATTATTCAGGCCTTTCAAACGACTTTGCTTTTGCAAATCTTACTGCGTTAAAAAATTGTTTTAATGGTGGAAGCGGACTTGGATTCGATGATTATATCAAAGATGTGGAAGATGAAGATGTAACTGAATCACTTGCAGACAAAATCAATAGCCAGTTTGACGTTTGCATTAATCAGATTAATAATCTTGCTGATCCGCTGAGCAATACGATTGAAACCGATGTTCAATCCGTAAGCACACTTTATCTTGAATTAAAAAAACTGATTGTTTATCTGAAAACAGACATGACTTCCATGCTGGGAATACTGATTACTTATCAGGATAATGACGGTGATTAACTACATAAAATCCACTTTTTTTAACTGGCACAAACTCGTACCCGCTTCAACGCTGGCGCTTTACCGAATTCTCTTTGGAGGACTCATGTTCTTTTCTACTTCCAGATTTTTATTCAATGGTTGGGTGCATGATTTTTATATCCAGCCTCAATTTCATTTCACGTATCTTGGATTCGATTGGATCCCCTATCCGACTCCTCTAACATTGTATGTGATTTTCGCGGGTATGCTTATTTCTTGCCTGGGAATCATGTTGGGATTGTTCTATAGGTTGTCTGCAATTACTTTTTTTATATTGTTCACCTATGTAGAACTGCTTGACAAAACTACGTATCTCAATCATTATTATTTTGTAAGTCTTGTGGCCTTTATTTTGATTTTTCTTCCGGCCAATCATTACTTTTCTCTGGATACAAAATTTGGATTTACAAAAGAATCGGATAAAATTCCTAATTGGTCAATTGCCATTCTGAAATTCCAGATGGGTGTTGTTTACGTTTTTGCCGGCATTGCAAAACTTGAGGCTGATTGGCTTATTGATGCTCAACCCTTGAAATACTGGTTACACACTGCCCATCACTGGACGTTCTTTGGTGAATTACTCAAACAAGATTGGGTCGCTTATTTTTTCAGCTGGTTTGGTTGCGTTTATGATCTATTGATTGTGTTTTTCTTACTCAATTCCAGAACGAGAAATATCGCATATCTTTTTGTCGTAGTTTTTCACTTTACCACCTGGATGCTTTTTCCAATTGGCGTTTTTCCTTGGGTAATGATGGTAGGAACAACAATTTTTCTTTCAGTCAGCTTTCATGAAAAGGTGATTTCATTTTTGTCGTTTGGAAAAAATAAAAATTTTGAGAGCAGTATTTCCAATACAAACTTTGCCAGAAAAAAAGTGATCAACTATCTGTTTGCTGTATATATTTTTATTCAGATTATCGTTCCATTCAGGTATTTGCTTTACCCAGGTAATTTATTCTGGACCGAACAGGGATTCAGATTCAGCTGGCGGGTGATGCTCATGGAAAAGACCGGTTATGCTGAGTTTTATATTCACGATCCTGTAAACAAAACTGAATGGAAAATCAATAACCGCAATCATCTGACCAGCACCCAGGAAAAAATGATGAGTACACAACCGGACATGATTTTGCAGTATGCGCATCACCTGAAGAATACCTATTCAGACACAACAATTCGATTTGGATCGGAAGAACTTAATTTTAAGAATCCGGAAGTACATGCTGAGATTTACGTAACATTGAATGGCAGGCCGTCACAACTTTATGTGCATAAAAAACATAATCTTGCGGCCATAGAAAATAATTTATCCAATCGATACTGGCTGGAGGATTTTAAAGAATGAGAAATTTATTACTCATATTTTTTACGCTAACTATCCAGACTGGATTTGGACAGTGCAATTTTTACGGTTCAATCAGGAATGAAAATAACGAAGCAGTTTCTTTTGCCCGGATTCAGTTCTGGTCAGCTGACTCAGTTCATGTTTTTCAAATGTATGCAGATGAATTCGGACGGTTTCATTTTGAAAAAGTTCCCTGTGCAACATATTATTTCAGCGCAGAAGCTCTTGGTTATGAAAAATTTCAAGACACGCTGTTTATAAGTGATGCAGAAATCACGGCTGAATTTCTGATGAAAGAAAAAACAACATCATCCGGTGAAGTGGTTGTTACCTATGAATCACCTTTCGAATCTCAAAGAATGTCAATTATTGATGGAGCAGTACTTACCCACTCGAAAAAAACACAACTGGTTGATGTCAGCAAAATTCCTTCTAATCTGGCCACAAATAATGCACGTGAAATATTTGCGACTGTGCCTGGCCTGAATATCTGGGAAAGTGATGGTGGTGGGTTACAGATTGGAATTGGCGCCAGAGGTTTGAGTCCAAACAGAACAGAGCATTTTAATACCCGTCAGAACGGTTATGACATGAGTGCAGATGCGTTAGGTTATCCAGAAACATATTATACCCCACCGGCTGATGCCATTGAATCTGTTCAGTTTATACGAGGTGCTGCATCATTACAATTTGGACCTCAATTTGGCGGCATGGTCAATTTTAAATTGCGGCCGGCAAGTGTAAAAACTTTCGAATATCGCGGAAGTCACACCTACGGTGCATACAACCTTGTCAACACTTTCAACAGTTTTTCAGGTACAATAAAAAATAGATTTTCTTACCTATTCTATTATAATTATAAACGCGGTGACGGCTGGAGAGCCAACAGCGGATTTTCACAGCACAATGCATTTGGTCAACTGAAATATCAATTTACTGAAAACATGTTTTTGAGTGTAGAATACACCTACATGAATTATTTGACCCAGCAAGCTGGCGGGTTGACGGATGCTATGTTTGAAAATGATCCAAGACAATCCATCCGTGAAAGAAACTGGTTTGCGGTTGACTGGAATATTCTTGCTGCAAATTATTCCTGGAAAATATCAAACCGTACTTTGCTTGATATCAAATTCTTTACCATCGATGCAAGTCGCGCTGCGCTCGGAAATCTGGATAAAATTTCAAGATTGGATGACTATCTGGAACGTGATTTAATTTATGGCACTTTTAAAAATTATGGTGCTGAATTACGAATGCTTCAGAAATATCCAATCGGTAAAAAAATGAAGGGCGCTATTACATATGGAGCCAGATATTATCAGGGTTATACTACCAGCAAGCAAGGACTGGCAGATTCCACTTTTAATCCCAATTTTAGTTTTCTCAATCCTTCAGAATTAGAAGGATCTGATTATGGTTTCCCTTCTCAAAATATAGCCGGATATTTTGAAAACATGATTAAATTGAGTGAGAAAATATGGTTATCTGCAGGATTCAGGTATGAATACATCAACACCTCGTCAGAAGGATTTTACAGAGAAAAAGTGTACCACCCTTTAACCAATGAACTGTTATTTGATACCACTTATAATGAACAAAGTTCTAAAAAACGAAACATTTATCTGGGAGGAATTGGTCTCACACACCGATTTAAAAAATATGCAGAAATTTATTCAAACATCGCACAAAATTATCGCGGAATAAACTTCTCAGACATTAGGGTAATCAACCCAAACATTCAGGTTGATGCTGACATGGAAGATGAGAAAGGATTTAATGCTGACTTAGGAATAAGAGGTTATTTTAAAAACTGGAGTTTTGACTTCAGCAGTTTTTTTCTTTACTATGACAATAAAATTGGATTAACGGATAAAAAAATTTCCGACTATGAATTTGTTCGATTCAGAACTAATGTAGGGAAAGCGTACAGTACCGGTATTGAGTGTTATGCAGAACACGTATTCAAACCTTTCAATTTTGAAAACCGTGAAAATTATTTTTCTTTGTTCATGAATGTGGCATTTGTTTATGCTCGTTACGGGAATACTGAAAACAATGTTTACAGCGGCAATCAAGTTGAACTAGTTCCACCTATCACAGCAAAAACAGGATTCAGATATCACAGCAATCACTGGCAAATTTCACTTTTAGGAACGTATGTGCACAAACAATTCTCAGATGCAAGTAACGCAACATTTGATCCGGATGCCGTGGCAGGTATCGTACCTTCTTATTATGTTTTGGATGTGAGCGGTCAATATAAACTCAATGAAAAAATATCTTTCAAAACAGGAGTGAATAATTTAACCAACAATCATTATTTCACCCGCCGTGCAACCGGTTATCCCGGACCAGGAATTATTCCGTCTGATGGAATTAGTTTTTACGTGAACGTTTCTGTTGTTTTTTGAGAAGTCCGAGTTTTGTAGTCTGGAATATTTAGTCTGGGGTCTGGAATATTTAGTCTGGAGTCTTTAGTCTGAAGTCATTCTACAACAAAACATCAAAACCATCAACTCTTCAAACTCATCAACCAATCATCTCGTCAACCAATCCATTCAACACTAAATCCTATATCCTAACTTACCCGTGCATCTTCTCCACTTTCCCATAATTAGCAATCACTTTTGCTTCATGTGCCAACCATTCTTTCCAGCGCTTATCGACATCTACATCTTCTCCATATTTTTTGGCAAACTTCAAAAATGTAGTATAATGTCCAGCTTCGCTTTCCATTAAATCGCGATAAAATTTTGCCAGTTCTTTATCTTTGACATTTTCAGATAATACTTTAAATCGTTCACAACTTCTGGCTTCAATCATGGCTGCAAAAAGTAAACGATCAACTCTGCTCAGCGCGTGACTTTCTCCACGACGCATGAATTTGAATAACTCATTCACGTAATCATCCTTATCTTCTCTACCAAATTTATAACCGCGTTGAAGAATAATATCATGAACCATTTTAAAATGTTCCATTTCCTCCTTGGCAATTTCCATCATGGCAGTGACCAAATCATCAAACTCAGGATTTTGCGCAATGATATGGAGCGCATTGCTCACCGCCTTTTGTTCACACCAGGCATGATCGGTCAAAATGGTTTCCAGATTAGATTCTGCAATGTTTGCCCAACGCGGATCTGTAGGCAGTTTTAATCCAAGCATAGTGCTATTTATTCTTAAAAAAATCAGGCATTGTGTTCTTTGAAAATTTTATTGAGCCATTTTAGCATCGCAAAAAGTAATATCCCGGCTGCGAGTAAAAGGAAAAAATTCACCCAAAAAAAGTTCGCCTTGTTTTCATATTTATCCCATTGACTACTGAGTACGCCAGAAAGTTTATTTCCAATTGAAGTTGCCAAAAACCAGCCTCCCATCATCAGAGCAGTGATTCGCGGCGGACTTAATTTGCTCACGAGTGATAATCCCATTGGACTAAGGAATAATTCACCTACAGTGATTACCGCGTAGGAAGATATAAACCACCATGCGGACGCTTTAATTCCACCATTTTCACAAGCGTGAACGGCAGCCACCATCACCAAACAGGATAAGGCAGAAATAATCAGACCATAGGCAATTTTTGCAGGCGTTGTAGGAGCTCTTCCCTTTCTTTTTAAGAAAGCAAAAAATGCAAGCACTAATGGTGTAAGAACAATTACCCAAAATGGATTTACCGATTGAAATAAATTTGCATTAAATGCATAAACTTTTTGCCCTTCAGCGGGTTTATATTGGTCAGGCAAATTTTTAAAATAAGATGGATAATCGATTCCTTTTGTTTTTACACTGTCTGGTCTGAATTGATGATCCAACAACACAACCGTATCTTTTTCATACGTGATTTTATCCTGAAGATGCAAAACGCGCGTGGTCGATTCCAGATAAGATGGAATTTCGCGATCAGTGTATCGATCAGCCCAGGTATTAAGCGTTGAACCGTTTTGTTTGAATACTGCCCAAAAAGCAATAACAACTGCAAATATTGCAAGCATTGCAGCAACTGGTCTTTTTTCTTCTGCAGGTGAACGAAACAATAAAATTCCGTAGAAAATAATGATTGGCACACACCCAAAAAGAAATCCATCTGTCATATCGGAACTTACCAGGTAGGTTTTAATTTCCGGTGTTTCCGGATTATAAACTCCAAATAAATAAAATCCAATCAGACCAAAAATGACAGAAGGTAAAAGGATCACCCCAAAAATTGAAAGTAGTGACATGTCTTTTGGTCCTTTGGGTTTAATGACATCGGCGTGAGCATAGTGTTTTGTTCCAATCCAAAAAATAATGATTCCTATAAACATTCCAATTCCTGCTGCCATGAAAGCAGCGCCCCATCCAATCATATTATACAAAGCGGCGCCAAAGAAATTGCAGACAAATGCACCGATGTTAATCCCCATGTAGAAGATATTGTAACCATCATCTTTGAGCGCTTTATATTCCGGATCGTTGTATAAATTTCCTAATAGTGTGGAAATGTTTGGTTTGAAAAATCCATTTCCTAAAATCACTAAAATCATGGAAATATAAAGTGCATTCAAGTCGTGAACGGCCATTAAACAATAACCTGCTCCCATCATCAGACCTCCAATCACAATGGATCTTCGATAACCTAAAACCCGGTCAGCCAGCAAACCACCAATAAAAGGAGTCAAAAAAACAAAAGCAATAAATGTTCCGTACAAGTCAGATGCTTCAGCCTCAGTAAAATTGAATCCATCAACGGCATCTTTCAGATAGAACGTAAAAATTCCTATCATCAGGTAATAACCGAAACGCTCCCACATTTCAGAGAAGAACAAATATGGAAGTCCTTTAGGGTGTTTGTTTTTTGCCATGTTAATTTTTGTTTGAATCCAAATATAGGGAATAAAAAAAGCCCCGCTTTGGACGGAGCTTCTACATTTTTAACTAAACGTAATTTATTTTTTACGGATATTCAATTCAATTTTTTTTGACTGATCAGCTTTATATTTGGTATAGTCAGCTTTGTTGTACGCATCACAATTGTGTCCGCCCCCGCCGCAGCTTGCGAGTACAACCATCAATCCCGCTGCTAATGTTCCGATAACTGCTTTTTTCATAATACTTTTTGTTTTGGTTTTTATAGTCCTTGCAATTGTTTTCTCTTTGAAAACAGTACCCAATTTACGTAAAAAAATCAGGTTGTCAATAGGTTAACGCAAAACAGTTGTCAAATATTGTGCTAATTGAAAACAAAAAAGCCCCGAAAATCGGGGCTTTCAAATATATTCAAACTGGAATTATTTATTTTTCTTTCCGATGTTCAGTTCAATTTTTTTAGACTGTTCAGCTTTGAATTTGGTATAATCTGCTTTTCTGTAAGCATCGCATGTGTGTCCGCCACCGCAGCTGGTAAGAGCAAGAACGAATACTCCTACGAATCCTGTTAAAACAACTTTTTTCATTTTTTAAGGTTAATTGGTTTTACTTGTTTTGGCTACTGTCTTACCTGCAGCAAAAAGGGTTATTTCCTGATTTTCTAAAAGTAACGGTAACGAATATACAGAGAAAATCTGTGACAACAAGGATTCAACTGCAAAAAAGATGCCAGAACCACTTTTAATAACGCATCAAACAACTAGCTCAAACTAGCGCCAATACTAGTGAATAAAAAAAGTGAAGCAATGTTAATAAGTCTTTGGATCAGCCTAATCTTCGTCCTCCTCTTCATGCTCTTCAGATTCACCTGAACCTGAATTCGTTCTCAGACTTTGTAAAAAAGACACAAGTATTTGTTTATCTGAATCACTTAATTCAGCATTACCGTGCATTTTGATATAATTCGGATCAGGCATTTTGTTTTCCTGAATTTCCTCTATACTCTCTTCCAATTTATGATCTTGTTTTCCGGCATCATATGTTGACCAAACAGAGAAATTCAAATGCTCACGACCTTCTTCAATATGATGACCAATCCACCATGAAAACGGAGCAATTTCAGCATACCAGGGATAAACTGACTCATATGAATGGCAATCATAACATGCATTGTGAAGCATATCCGCAACTTTCTGATCAGGATTGTGCATTGAAATAAAATCACCGGATTTATCATATTCAGGAACTGTTTTATCAATGCGAATGAACTGAATAACTACAAATCCAATCAGCAGCAAATAAAATGACCATTTAAATATCTTTTTCATAGTGATTATTTTTTTACAAAGTAAGATTAAATATTCTGGAAGTGAAGAGAAAAATCAAATGACTTTAATCAGCACCAAGCATGACTACAGATAAACCAAATAGGCAACAATAAAATAAATGGTCAAACCAATAATATCATTAGCTGTAGTAATAAACGGACCTGTTGCCAAAGCCGGGTCAATTTTAATTCGATCAAGAAATAGAGGAATGAAAGATCCAAGAACAGCAGCAACAATGACTACCAGGAAAAGAGAAATTCCGATCGTAATTCCAAGATTAATATCTGCATCTAAAAAATAACTTACTCCAAAAATAATTACAGAACAAATAAATCCTACCAGCAAACCAATCAACGATTCTTTTCCAACCTGTTTAAAAATTCCATTGAATTGGAAATCTTTTGAAGCCAAACCCTGAACAATGATAGCTGAAGATTGGACACCAACGTTACCTGCAGTTGCAACGATCAGCGGAATAAAAAATGCCAAACTTGGGTTTACATCAATTTGTCCTTCGTAACCTTTTATGATTTGTGAACTCGCTATTCCACCTCCCAACCCAATAATGATCCATGGCAATCTTGAACGTGTATGTTTGAAAACACTTGCAGATGATTCAACATTTTCGCTGATACCACTGGCCATTTGAAAATCTTTTTCTGCTTCTTCCCTGATGACATCAACCACATCATCAATCGTAATTCTTCCTACCAGCTTATTCTGACGATCAACAACCGGAAGAGAAACAAGGTCATATTTTTCCATGAGAGACACTACCTCCTGACTCGAATCATGGGTTTTTGCAATATGCAAATCACGTTCTTTGTAAATATCTTTAATGGGAGTTTTTGGTGAGGCAAACAAGAGTGATTTCAGAGATAAAATTCCTTTGAGATGTTGTTCATCATCTACAATATAAATTGTATAAACTTTCTCAACATTTCCAGCCTGTTTACGCAATTCAACAACCGCCTGATCAACCGGCCAGTTCCAGTTTGCGCACATGAACTCACTCTGCATCAAACCACCCGCAGTATCTTCGTCGTAATTTAAAAGTTCGGTCACTTCTGAAGCATGCTCGCGATCTTCCATTTGAGCAATAACTTCATCAATTTCATCTTCCGGTAATTCACCCAAAAGATCGGCTGCGTCATCTGAATCCAGATTATCAACCTGCTCAGCAATTTCTTCAGATGAAAATAATTTCAGCATCTGCTCACGAAACTCTTCATCCAGTTCCATGAGAGATTCAGCAGCCAACTCTTCATCAAGCAATTCATAAATATATTTTGCTTCTTCCACCGTCAAATTGCCCATTACATCCGCAATATCTGCGGGATGCAATACACCAATCTGCTCAGAAATTTTCGCATTGTCTTTTGCTTTAATTTCCTGAATCAGTTGATCTAAAAACTCCTGAGAAAGTTCAAATTTCATAACTGTAACTGTTTGCAAAGATAGGGAGAGTTTAACAGATGACAGCCCACTTAGCAATTTGTTCAGCGTATATTTTTGGAGGAATTAAGTATTTAGTTTGCTAAATCGTATTTTTCTAAATAACTATCTTTGAACCGTATGCATCGGCTTAGGTATAATTTTCTCCCATTTCTATTCACTTGCTTCCACCAATTTTCAATGGCCTGGAATGAGCCAGTTTTTAGTACCCTGGAAACCATACAATTTGGTATCAATAAAACTTCTTATCTGGAGTGGGACAAATTCGGGAGGGTATGGATCATAACTGATAAGGGGCTCATGGTTTATAACGGATATAAATCTGAAATTAAAAATGGTCAGCCTGGCAATGCGAAAAGACCTCTTTCAAACAGAATAAGGTTGATGCTTAAAGTAAGTGATGATGAGTTCTGGCTTTCCTACAGCGACAATACTGCATTAACGTATTTCAATCCTAATAATGAGAATTATTCGCACATTGAATGTGATACCGTTAATAAACCAGGATTTCCGGATATTATTCTTACAAATGTCATAAAAGAAGACGATTCAACAAGGTGGTTACTGACCTGGGGGCAGGGAATTATTAAGTACAACATCAAGAGCAAAACCTGGCGTCAATTTAGAAATGAAGATGACATTTATGAGACTGGAGAATTCCCGGTTAATCTTATCAAAGACATGGTTCGAATTGATGATGAAAAATACCTGGTTGGTTTTTTCAAAGAATCTCATTTTGCTACACCATGTTATTTCTATCCTGAAACAGGAAAAATTGAAAAACTGGATCTGACAGAATCATTATCCAGACATGATGAGGCCATGAGTAAAATGATTACTCAAGCACTGACCATGATTCATTTTATACACGTTGATCAACTCAAAAATATCTGGTTTGGAACGTATATCGGTTTGGTTCATTATGATCCAAAAAATAAAATCATTCAAAGACTATCAGCATCAACCAATGACTTATACAGACAAAATTTAGAAAATACCAGAAGCATTACTGAAGATCATCAAGGTTTACTTTGGATTACAACGGCAAATCAAGGAGTCATTATTGCTGATCCGGTGACGTTGGAACTGCATTATATTAAACACTCCATGTATAATCCAAATTCAGTTGCTGATGATCGTATCGCTACTGTTGCCGGAGATCCTTTCGGAAATATATGGCTCTCCACTTCAAGCGGTAATATCAGTATCTATCACGTTTTGCAGCAGGAATTTAAAATTCACAGCTGGACTAAAATGAATCTTGATTTCACCAACAGGAGCGTTCAGGAAATTCCCGTAAATCAGATTCTTGTTCAGAAAAATGGAAAGATATTTATTTCAAACGCAACAGGAATTGTTGAATACGATACCAAAAAAGGTCAATTGACCGATTTTTTTATAGGAAGTAAAATCATAGGGGATGTTTCGAACAACAGGGGTATTGAGTACTTCAGAAAAACAGGCGACTTTCTATATTTCAAAATACCGATGAAAAATAATCCGAACATGGTTATCAGATATGAAATTTCAACGGGTTCTATTGAAAAATATCAAAACATTCAAGGTTTTTTCATGCCTTTCTTCAGACATAGTGATAACAATGAACCCCTAATAATCAGCGGAGGCGTAGATAAGAGTACAGTATATCACATGAATGACAAGACAAAAACAATTGATCCTATTTTTCAACCTGATAAACCAACTCAGATTAATGAATATTTCACAATCAAAATTGATTCGGTAAACTGGCTGATTCCAATCCAAAAATCAAATGTTGCCATCTTGACGGTTTCTGAACCAAAACTAGTTCCATATCAGCGTGATTCATCCGATTTAATTTACCCTGACAGCACAATTTTATGCGGAATGAAAGATCAGGATAATAACATCTGGCTTGGATCTGAAACAGGAATCTACAAGCAAAAAAGCGGAGAAACAAAATTTGTTAAATACAACAAAAATACTGGATTGGATTCCATTGAACGGGTGAATTGGATTTATCAGGATACGATTGGAAATTTCTGGATAGGTGTTACACGTGAAATTATCCATTGGTCAACCAATACAAATCAGCATTATCGCTTTAATCATTCACACGGTATTAATGTTGGAAATTTTCTTCCGGCTGCTCCGCAATCAGATAGCCTTGGCAATCTCTATGTAGCTACCTATCACGGAATTTTGGAATTTAATCCCTACACTTTAGAATTACCTGATCACAATCTGATTATCTATCTTGAAGAAGTAAAATTATTGAATGAATCAATAGAAAAAACAAAATTTGAATCGCCCGGTTTTCTTCTAAATCCAGATGAGAATTTTCTGACATTTGAATTTTTCACTAATGAAACTTTTACTTTAACTCCCACCCGCTTTTATTATCGGCTGACTGGACGCGACACTTCCTGGACTGATAACGGATACTCCAATAAAATCAGGCTGGAGGATATCAATCATGGAGCTTATACACTTGAAGTAAAAGCGCTCAACACGTATGGTACCGAATCAGAAATTGCGTCATATTCCTTTACAATAGACAAACCTTTTTATTTGAAATGGTGGTTTATATTAAGTATAACCATTCTTTTAGTGGTACTAATTTGGTGGTATATAAGAATCAGAGAAAAAGTACTGAGAGAAAAAAGTTTGCAACTGGAAAGAATCGTGACGCAACGTACCGCTGAAGTGGTCAACGAAAAGAAAGAAGCTGAAAAACAAAAACAATTGGCAGAACATCAGAAAGAACTGGTTGAAGAAAAACAAAAAGAGATTACAGATAGTATAAGTTACGCCAAACGCATTCAGGAAGCGATTTTACCTTCAGACAATTATTTTAGAAAAAATTTACCTCAAAGTTTTATTCTTTATATACCTAAAGACTTAGTGGCAGGCGATTTCTATTTTATGGAAGATACCGGAGAACATCTGATACTTGCTGTGGCAGATTGCACGGGTCACGGAGTACCAGGCGCTATGGTAAGTGTTGTTTGTCATAACGCCCTAACAAGAGCAGTGAAGGAATTTGGACTGACAGATCCAGCTAAAATTCTTGACAAAACCAGAGAGTTGATTTTAGAAACATTTTCAAAAAGCGAAAATCAAGTGAATGATGGAATGGATATCGCAATTTGTTCAATTGAGAAAAGAATAAATAAAATACATTTTTCCGGAGCCAATAATGGTTTAATTATTTTTAGAAACAATGAGCTCAACGAGCTGAAACCCGATAAACAACCAGTTGGAAAATTTATAAATGCCAAACCTTTTACATCGCAGCATTACTCGTATCAAACAGGTGATTATTTTTATCTCTATTCTGACGGATATGCCGATCAATTCGGCGGTGATGCAGGCAAACCCGGAGGTAAAAAACTAAAATACTCCCGTCTTAAAACAATTCTTCAGGAAATTCATACAAAAAAACCTGAAGAACAAAAGAAATTTCTGGACGATTTTATGATTCAATGGAGAGGAGAAATTGAACAGGTGGATGACGTTTGTATTATTGGTTTTAGTATAGCATAACTTGATAACTATATCCGTTATCTTTGAACCGTGAAATTTGTTTCAGAGGTATTATCACTTTATAGCCGGGCATTTTCCAATCTCGATAAAAATGTCTGGATATTAGCAATTGCCATGTTTGTGAACAGAACAGGCTCCATGGTATTGCTGTTTGCTTCTTTATTTCTTACCAATGAACAGGGTTATACTTTAGGTGAAGCGGGTATTGCAATGAGTTTCTATGGATTCGGCAGTATTCTGGGGTCATTCACCGGAGGATTTCTGGCAGACAGAAAAAACTACTTTGATGTAATGGTTGGGTCGCTCCTTTTCAGCGGAATGATATTACCATTTATTTTACTCGCCGATTCTCTCTTCGCTGTATCTGCAATTATTTTTATTTACGCATTCACCAGTGACATGTTCAGACCAGCCATGTCAAAGGGAATTGCATTTTACAGTACACCGGAAAACAGAACACGATCTGTTTCACTGATTCGTCTGGCAATAAATCTTGGATTTTCTTTTGGACCCATGATTGGTGGTTTTGTAGCATTTTACGTGGGCTATAAACCACTGATGATTATTGATGGACTCACCAGCATTCTTGCCGGTTTGGTTGTAATAAAATATTTACCAAGAAAAGTTGCAGGAATAAAGCCTTCAACAAAAAGTTCACGCGCTCTTTCAAAACCTGTTTTCAAAGATTACGAGTATCTCTTTTTTATTTTGATGGTAGCGCTCTACGGCACCTGTTTCTTTCAATTATTTGCAAGTGTTCCGCAATACCTTGACAAGGTTTGGGATTACAACGAAATAGAAATTTCATGGATACTCGCGTTAAACGGATTTTTAGTAGTGGTGATCGAAATGCCACTGATGACATTTCTGGAAAACAAAAAGAAAATATTTCATTTTATTCTTTTCGGAGCCCTGTGTGTCCCGGCCGCGTTTTTCATTTTAATATCCGGGTACGGGCTCATTGGAGTTGTAATTTTATACACTCTCATCATAACGTTTTCTGAAATTCTGGCTATGCCCTTTATGATGAATTTCACTTTATCAAGACCCACTGCAGAACGACAAGGAGAATACTCAGCCCTTTATTCGATTGCATTTGGAATTGCAAATACCTGCGCACCGCTTGTTGGTCTGGGTATAGCAGATTTATACAATTTTGACGTAATGTTTTATTTGCTTATAACGCTGGGTATTATCAATTCGCTTGGGTTCTGGTTTTTAAAAGTGAGGCTGGAACCAAGCATTCATGACGAAAAAATTTTGGACAAGGAAACTATCAATTAGCCATTTCACTCATGAACTTGATGCGCATAAGACGCAGTTGTTCTTCTTCAAAATCCGTTCCTAATTCGGCTATTGCTGCTTCCAGACTATCTGATTCAGCTTCCAGAAAATAATCATAGATATCTTCCTGATCCTCCTCATCCAAAACATCATTGATGTAATAATCAATGTTGATTTTAGTACCGGAACTTACGATGGCTTCAATTTCTTCTATCACATCAGTCACTTTTTTACCCTGTGAATGAGCAATGGCATCGAGCGGCATTTTTCTGTCTACGTTCTGAATAATCTGAACTTTCAAACCAGATTTGTTTACGATGGATTTCATAACAAAATCCTGAGGACGATCAATATCATTCTCCTCTACATATCTTGCGATGAGCTCAACAAACGGCTTACCGTAACGAGTAGCTTTTCCCTGACCAACTCCCTGAACATTTGTCAATTCTTCTAGCGTTATCGGATATTGAATGGCCATATCCTGTAAAGACGGTTCCTGAAAAATCACAAACGGCGGAATATTTTTTTCCTTGCTTACTTTTTTGCGCAAATCAAGCAACATGGCATAGAGCGCTTCATCCGCACTGTCATTTCCGCGCACTATATTGATATCTTCATCACTGTCACCTGTATAGTCGTGTTCTTTGAGTAATAAAAATGAAACTGGTTTTTCCAGAAATGCTTTTCCTTTCTCAGTCAGCTTTAACGTTCCATAGCTTTCAATTTCTTTATCCAGCAAATCATTCACCACGCATTGCCTTGCAACCGCATTCCAAAATGTCAGATCTCTTGATTTTCCTTTTCCAAACAATGGTTCTTTATCGTGTTTGTACGATTTTATTTCTGTGGTTTCACGACCATTTATAAATTCACAGATATACTTCGCTTTTTGTTTTTCCTTTAATGCAACAACACTTTGAAGGAATAATAAAACCTCATCTTTTCCTTCTGTTTTTTCACGTGGATTTTTGCAATTATCACACATTCCCTGACATTTATTTTCATCAAATGTCTCTCCGAAATAATGCAAAATATATTTGCGGCGGCAAACGGAAGTCTCAGCATAAGAAACAGTTTCATGCAATAATTGCCTGCCGATTTCCTGTTCTGAAATAGGTTTCCCCTGTAAAAATTTCTCCAGTTTCTCTATGTCTTTATAACTATAGAAAGTGAGACAATAACCTTCTCCACCATCACGCCCTGCACGACCGGTCTCCTGATAATAACTCTCAAGACTTTTAGGAATGTCATGGTGAATTACATAACGAACATCCGGCTTGTCTATTCCCATTCCAAACGCAATTGTTGCAACAATCACATCGGCTTCTTCCATAAGAAACATATCCTGATGTTTTGCCCGCACAGGCCCATCCAGTCCTGCGTGATAAGCAAGCGCATTGATTCCGTTTACCTGCAGCAATTCAGCAATTTCTTCGACCTTTTTCCGGCTCAGACAATAAATGATTCCTGATTTACCAGAACGTTCTTTTATAAATCGAATCATTTGTTTTTCGATATCCTTTTTAGGACGAACTTCATAAAACAGATTATCACGGTTAAATGACATCTTGAATATAGTTGCATCCATCATGTTCAGATTTTTCTGAATATCATGTTGCACTTTTGGTGTAGCCGTGGCAGTCAGAGCAATGATTGGAACGTGACTGATTTTCTCAAATATTTCACGCAATCTTCTGTACTCTGGTCTGAAATCATGTCCCCACTCAGAAATACAATGTGCTTCATCAATTGCAAAAAAGGAAATCTGAACGCCTGTAAGAAAATCAATATTCTCTTGTTTGGTTAAAGACTCGGGGGCAACATAAAGTAATTTAGTTTTGCCC
>Ga0268298_10002786_pt1 | contig 18615 bp, 18 predicted proteins | sample WWTPWeurt_MetaG_FD_194462 | JGI IMG/M metagenome (GOLD analysis project Ga0268298, IMG submission 194462) | Activated sludge microbial communities from WWTP in Nijmegen, Gelderland, Netherland - WWTP Weurt | ecosystem: Engineered > WWTP > Aerobic digester > Activated sludge | place...
GCGTTCTTCCAGCTGAACTTCGGTCGCGTATCGTGAAAGGGCGTCGGTTCGGCTTCGTTTCCGGTGTCGAAGACCCGCAGGACCATATCCTCGACTAGAGTCTTCGCCGTCGTCTCGAGAAACTCGGGCATGCGATAGGCGGCGAATACGACGCCGAGCAGCGCCGACTGGCGCTCGCCGACATTGGCTATCGGCGCTCCCGGGCGATAGACGGGGCGGAAGAGGAGGAAACCCGGTTCGCGATTGCCATCCCGGTCATGGACCAGGATGGTGCGTCCCGATACCACTACGTCATCAACTCGGGTAGCGAAATCTATACCTTCCCGCCGCACTGCCTCCGAATAGAGATCGAAGCCCCGCGCGCGCATGACCACCTCGCTTCCGGCGGCAAGATAGACGACCGGGAACAGGGTCCGGCCTTCGGTCTCCGGGAAGATGCGAAAAGAGGCGTCACCGTCCCGCCGGTGGATTTGCGCCATGGCGCGCGGCAACGCGTCGCGGGCAATCCGGGGGGCGTATCCGTAACCCACCATTCCCGGGAGATGGCGATAGGCGTCGGTGCGTGCGGCGTAACGGGACCACTCTTCGGCGGAAATATCTTCGCTACTTGCGAAATAGGCGCTGACGGTCCGCAGGAACTGGGCATGAAACTGCAGGCGCTCCCGCAATTCATACGTCACCTGGGCGGCGCCGCGCTGGAAATTGAGATTGCGCTCCTCTTCGAGGGCCAGTCTTCTGTGTTTGGAGTAGATGCAGGTCAGCGCCGCGAGACCGACGAACAGGGCCAGCGGGATGACCCAGCGTATGCGGGACGAAGGTGGCGGGAAGGAGAACGAGGTGGGAAGTTTCATGGGTGGGCGCGACGAATTCCATTATGTTAGCAGCGCTTCATGCGCTGCCTGAGGTCTCCTCCCTTTGTTGCAATGACCACAGTCGGGCATAGGCGCCGTCGGCGGCGAGGAGATCGGAATGATTGCCGCGCTCGACGATGCGGCCCCCGTCCATCACCAGAATGGCGTCGGCGTTCATGACGGTTGATAGCCGGTGGGCGATCACCAGGACGGTTCTACCCTGGGCGGCCAGTTCGAGTTGTCCCTGGATGGCCTTCTCGGTGTGCGAATCGAGGGCGGAGGTGGCTTCGTCGAAAACCAGCAGGGGAGGATTCTTGAGCAGCGTCCGGGCGATGGCGACCCGCTGCTTCTCTCCGCCAGAGAGTTTGAGACCCCGCTCTCCCACCCGGGTCTCGTACTTCTGCGGGAGCGATTCGATGAAATCGTGGAGTTGGGCTGACCGCGCGGCGGCGATGACCTCCTCCCGCGAGGCTTCCGGTCGGCCGTACTGGATGTTGTAGAAGATGCTGTCGTTGAACAGCACCGTATCCTGGGGAACGATACCGATCGCGCTGCGCAGGCTGGCCTGCTTCAAGCTGCGCAAGTCGTGGCCGTTGATTCGCACCGCGCCGGCCGTGACGTCGTAGAAACGGAAGAGCAAGCGGGCCAGAGTCGATTTTCCCGCCCCGGACGGTCCCACGACCGCCACCGTCTGGCCGACTTCGATGCTGAAATCGACACCGTCGAGTATCGTCCGTTCAGGCTCGTAGGCGAAACCCACGGACGCGAATTCCACCCGCAGCGGCCCGGGTGGCAGCTCCCGGGCATCGGGTGCGTCGGCGATCTCCCGGTGTTCGTTGAGGAGTCCGAACATGCGCTCGATGTCGGTGAGGGCCTGGCGGATTTCCCGGTACACCATGCCGAGGAAATTTAGCGGCGTGTAGAGCTGGATGAGGAAGGCGTTGACCAGAACCAGGTCGCCCAGGGTCATCGTACCCGCCACGACCCCCGCGGCGGCCCGCCACATCATGGCGGTGACCCCAGTGGCGATGATCGCCTGCTGTCCCAGGTTGAGGACGGAAAGAGTGGTCTGGCTACGGGTGGCCGCGTCTTCCCACTTGAGCATCTGGGCGTCGTAGCGCCGCGCCTCGAAGTCTTCGTTATTGAAATATTTGACCGTTTCGTAGTTGATGAGGCTATCGACGGCCCGGGTGTTGGCCGCGGAGTCCGACTCGTTGACCGCACGCCGGATGTCGATGCGCCAGTTGCTCACCTTCACCGTGAAGACGACATAGGCGGAGATCGAGATCGCCGTGATCAATACGTAACCCAAGTCGTAGCGGACGAAGAGAATCCCCAACACGAGGCTGATTTCGACCAGGGTCGGCAGGATGGAATAAAGGCTGTAGGAAATGAGACTACCGATCGACCGCGTGCCCCGCTCGATGTCCCGCGAAACGCCTCCGGTCTGCCGCTCGAGATGGAAGCGCAGAGCGAGGGCATGGAGGTGACGGAAGACTTCCAGGGCCACTTGGCGGACCGCCTGCTGGGTCACCCGGGCAAAGAGGATTTCCCGCAGCTCGGTGAACAGCGAGGTGGAAAAGCGCAGGGCGCCGTAGAGCAGCAAGAGTACCGCCGGCAGCGCTAGAACTTGCTGCGGGCCGGAGAGATCGTCGATGACCTCCTTGAATATCAGTGGAACCGAAACATTGGCCACCTTGGCCCCGACCAGGCAGGAAAGGGCAAGCACGACCCGCAGCCGATAGCGCCACAGATAGGGCAGGAGCGTCTTCAGGGTGGGCCAGACGTGCAACTGCTTGAGGGGTGTTCCGACCGGCGGGCGGGGAAGGGCGGTGGTTCGGCGCATGGGTATCCCTGGGGAAAGATTCGCCGAGTATAGGAAAAGTCCGACACTTCCGGGAAAATCACCGAGTCACCAACAAAATCCTGTGCGCCGTGGATCATCTTGCCCAATTGCCTGCCGTCGAACCGACCCTGCGGGTCATGCCCATGCCTGCCGACCTCAACCAGTACGGCGACGTCTTCGGCGGCTGGGTCATGGCTCAGGTCGACGTCGCGGGAGCCATTCCCGCTTTGCGCCGCGCCCAGGGCCGGGTGGCGACGGTATCGGTCAACTGCTTCCAGTTCAAGCAGCCGGTGTCGGTGGGCGATGTCGTGAGCTTCTACGCCCGCATCGTCCGGGTCGGGAAGACTTCCATTACCGTCGACGTCGAAGTCTATGCCCAGCGCAACTATGCCGATCCCATTACGGTTCGTGTGACGCAGGCGCAACTGACCTACGTCGCCATCGATTCGGGCGGGGAAAAACGGGACGTTCCCCCCGAAAGTGCGTAAAATTAGGCTATTGCCTTGGTTTTACGATATTCGGGGAGAATTCCGTTGAACGCCTTTCGCCTGCGCCTCCTGCCGGCCTGCCTCCTGGCGGCCTTTTCGGGAACCGTCGCCGCGGCCGGGTTCCAGCTTTGGGAACAGAACGCCAGCGGCATCGGCACCGCCTACGCGGGTTCCGCCGCCATTGCCGACAATGCCAGCACCGTATTCTTCAATCCCGCCGGGATGACCCAACTGAGTGGCGTTCGGGCTTCGGTGGGGATTTCGGCCGTCGGACCGAGTTTCGAGTTTCATGATCGGGGATCCTCCGGAACCGGCTTGTTGACTGGACTTTCGGGATCGGACGGAGGCAATGCCGGCGGCTGGTCCGCGGTTCCCAACGCTTATCTGACCTGGCAGCTTTCGCCTCAATGGTTCGTTGGCCTGGGGATTTCCGCGCCCTTCGGCTTGTCCACCGACTACGATGACGGCTGGATTGGCCGCTTCCATTCGCTCAAGGCCGACATCCGTACCGTCAACCTCAATCCGTCTGTGGCCTTCAAGGTCAACGACAAGGTTTCCCTCGGGTTTGGCGTCAATTACCAGAAGATAGACGCCAAACTGACCAATCTGACGCATATCGGCGTCCCGGTCTCGTCGGAACTGAAGGGTGACGACACGGCCTGGGGCTGGAATGCCGGGGCGCTCTTCACCCTGTCGCCGGCGATGCGGGTCGGCATCTCCTACCGTTCCGCGGTGCACTATACGGTCGATGGCGATCAATCGGTCGGTGCCTTGAAAATCCCAGCCCAGACCAAGGTTGAACTGCCGGATACCTTCGTGCTGTCGGTCTGGCAGCAGGTTTCCGACCGTTGGGAGGCCATGGGCGACTTGTCCTACACGAACTGGAGCGTTTTCGACCGCGCCGACATCGTGCGCAAGAGCAATGGCAGCCTTCTCGGGTCCGAAAGCTTCGACTACCGGGATTCCTGGCGCTTCGCCTGGGGTGCCGCCTACAAGGCGAGCGAGGCCTGGAAGATCAAATTCGGTATTGCCTACGACCGCACGCCGACGACGAATTCCGACCGCTCGGCGCGGGTTCCGGACAATGACCGCGTCTGGTTGAGCATCGGCGGTCAGTGGAAGCCCACGCGGGATTCGGCGGTCGATTTCGGCTACGCCTATCTTTACCTGCGTGACCCGTCGATCAACCAGACCAAGACGCTGCCTACCGGAACCGCCACCTTGCGCGGCCGCTACGACGACAGTGGTCACGTCCTGGGCGTCCAGTATTCTCAAGGATTCTGACCGGCGGTCGAGGCCGGGAGGAGGCGCTTGATTCTGGACCTGGGGGGCGAGATGTTCGGTTGGCGCGAGGCCGTCGTCGGACTCATCGTTGCCGTCGCCCTCTACATGCTTTTCGTTTTCTGGCGCATGCGCCGTCTTTCCGGCAAGGAGAGGGGTGACCAGATGGCTCCGCAAGCCGAGCCGCCAGCGGTCGCCGAAATACCCCCGGTTCCGGGGGAAGAGGGCGAAGCGACGGAGCCGGCCGAAACGCCCGGGGCGTGGAATGAGGCGCCCGCCCAGTTGGCCCGGAGCTCGGTGGCCGAGGGGTTGGAGGCTGAGGTGCTGCTCCTGCGCGATGAAGTCGACGCCTTGCGCGGCGAACTCGCGGCCCTGCGCCGCGATCTCCATGCCGAAATCGCCCACATGCGAGCGGCGCAGACCGTTTCCCCACTCTACAACGATGCCATGCAGATGGCCAACGCCGGCCACAGCGCTTCCGCCATCGCAGAGCGCTGCGGCATTTCCCGCGCCGAGGCCGATCTCGTCGTGGCGCTGGTGCATGGCCAACGTTCCTGACTTTCGAAGAAGATGCCGATGACCGAAGACAATGCCGGGGCCGCGGAACTGCGTGGCAAATTGATCAAGCGACTGGCGGTGGCTGGGGGCCTGGTGGCGGTCCTCCTGGGGGTCCTCGCTTTTTTCGATCGCCTGGTGAGCGCTCCCGACGAGCCTGAGGCGTCGGTCTATTCTCAGCCGGTGCCGGTTCCTCCGAAAAAGGAACTGACCCAGCCGGTCAAGGGCACTGAACCTGCAGCTCCGGAAAAGACCGAGCCTGCGGCCCCGGCGCCTCCGCCACTGGAGGCTCCTGCCAAGCCGGAAGTTGCGGCCCGTCCGGATCTTCCCGCCCCGGCTCCGACGTCCTCCGCGCCGGCGGTCAGGCATGCACCGGTGGAACCTGCTGCCCCTCCGCCGGTTCCCGAAGGGACCGGTAATCCGACGCCGGCAAGTCCCCCGGCGGCGCCTCAGGCCTCTCATTCAACTCCAGCTCCTGCGGGGTCGCCTGCGCCGCGGACCCCCCAGGCAGCGCCGGGCTATGTCCTCCAGGCGGGCGTCTTTGCGAGTGCCCAGCGAGCGGAGGAATTGCACGCCAAATTGAGCCTGGCGGGGATCCCGTCGACCCTGGAGGCCCGCGTTCAGGTCGGGCCGTTCAAGACTCGCCAGGAGGCGGAGGCCGCTCGAGCGAAGCTGAAGGGCCTGGGCATCGAGCCTATCCTGATTCCGCCCTCAGGCCGGCGCTAGAGCCCTTCTTCCAGAGACTTTCGCAGACGCTTGGCGAAAACGGACATTTCCTTGGCCGCCTGAACGTCGCCTTTGGCGGTGGCGACCTCGATTCCCATTTCGTAGGCGGACACGGCGGCAGCCGGATCTCCGGCGGTGGCGAGGGCCTTGCCCAGGAGCTTCCAGGCTGCAGAGTATTGCGGGTCGCGGGCGACGGCTTCCCGCAGCCGGGTGGCCGCTTTGGCCGGCTCGCCGGCCTTGAGATACTCGTTGCCGAGGGAATAGCGCAGCAGCGGCCCATCCCGGGGGCCGTCGAGCAATTTTTCCAGGGTGGCTATGGCCGGCGTGCTCATTTAACATCTCCTCTTCTTGCCTTTCCCGAGACCCTACCATGAGCAAAGCGATCATTTCCACGCCCCACGCACCCGCCGCCATCGGCACTTATTCCCAGGCGGTAAGGGTCGGCGATACCGTCTACCTGTCTGGCCAGATCGGCCTCGATCCCGCCAGCGGACAATTGGTCGATGGGATCGATGCCCAGATCCTCCGGGTCTTCGAAAATCTCAAGGCGGTGGCCGAGGCCGCCGGGGGATCCCTGGCCGACGTCGTCAAGCTGAATGTCTTTCTCACCGACCTCTCCCATTTTGCCAAGGTGAACGAAACCATGGCGCGTTACTTCTCCCAGCCCTTCCCGGCACGGGCCGCGGTAGGCGTCAAGGAACTGCCCCGAGGGGCGCTGGTGGAAGCCGATGCTGTGATGTTTGTCGGCAGCTGACGGCAGGGGCGGCCGCCTTGAAGGCGCGTTCTGGCGCGGTCCCCAGGGCGCGCCCCGATTCAATGCCTGCCACCGGTGACGCCACGGCACTGAAGCGGCCTGATTCCAGCGTCGACCCGGCGGAAGCCATTGCCGCATCGCCCGCCTTGCAGAAGAAGCTTGCGCGGCTCGGACTTCACACCCGGGACGATCTGCTCGTCCATCTCCCCTTGCGCTACGAGGACGAGACCCGCATTACCCCGGTGGCGGAAGCGCTTGACGGAGTGCCGGTCCAGATCGAAGTCACGGTACGCTCCCTGGAGACACAATTCCGCCCTCGGCGCCAGTGGGTGGCCCGGGCAGCGGATGGGAGCGGCGAAGTCTGGCTGCGCTTCTTCAGCCTCTATCCCAGCCAGCGGGCGATCCTCGTCGAAGGGGCCCGAATTCGCGCTTTCGGCGAGGTGCGGGGCGGCTTCTTCGGTGCTGAAATGATCCATCCCCGGTTTCGTGCCGTGAGCGACGAAGAAGCGCTGCCTGCCGGGCTGACGCCCGTCTATCCTTCGACTGCAGGTCTTGCTCCCGCCGCCTTGCGCCGGCTCATCGGCCAGGCCCTGGAGGAGGATGATCTCGCCGACACGCTCAGCGCCGATCTCCGGGCACGCCTGCGGCTGGCGGAATTCGCCCGCAGTCTGCGCTTCCTCCATGCGCCTCCGCCCGGGACGGCTCTGGAATCTCTGCTGGCCCGCAATCATCCGGCTTGGCGACGGATCAAGTTCGACGAGATTCTCGCCCAGCAACTCTCGCTGCGCCTCGCCTACCGCAGCCGCCGCCAGCTCGGAGCGCCAGCCCTGGTGGCTGCGGGCGAACTGGCCGGAAAGCTTCGAGCCGGATTGCCCTTCGCCCTGACCGGTGCCCAGAATCGCGCCGCCGCCGAGATCGCTGCCGACCTGGCCCAGCCCTATCCCATGCAGCGTCTGCTCCAGGGGGACGTGGGCAGCGGCAAGACCATCGTCGCCGCCCTGGCGGCCTGCCAGGCTGTCGAGGCCGGCTGGCAGGCCGCCTTCATGGCACCGACGGAAATTCTTGCCGAACAGCACCATCGGAAACTCGCCGCCTGGCTGGAACCGCTGGGCGTTTCCATCGCCTGGCTGTCGGGCAGCCTCAAAGGGGCTGCCAAACGAGCCCAGCAGGCCCGGACGGCGGCGGATGCCCAGATCGTCGTCGGTACCCATGCCCTGATCCAGGATGCCGTGGATTTCGCCCGCCTCGGATTGGCCATCGTGGATGAGCAACACCGTTTCGGCGTCGCCCAGCGCCTCGCCCTGCGCCGCAAGGGAGCGAATCCGCACCAATTGATGATGTCAGCCACGCCGATTCCGCGTACGTTGGCCATGAGCTATTACGCCGACCTGGATGTCACCCTGCTCGACGAGCTGCCGCCGGGGCGCACCCCGGTCAAGACCCGTCTGGTGGCCGACGGACGACGTGCCGACGTGGTCGCATACGTCGCCCGTCATGTGGCCGATGGGCATCAGGCCTATTGGGTCTGTCCCCTCATCGAGGAGTCCGAATCCCTGCAACTGCAGACCGCCATCGACACCCACCAGCGGCTCGTCGCGGAACTCCCGGGACTGCGGGTGGGCCTGGTCCATGGCCGCCTGAAAGGCGACGAGAAGCAGGCGGCGATGGCCGCCTTTGCCGGCGGAGAAATCGATGTGCTGGTGGCGACGACGGTCATCGAGGTGGGGGTCGATGTGGCCAACGCCAGCCTCATGGTCATCGAGCACGCCGAACGTTTCGGCCTCTCCCAGCTCCACCAGTTGCGGGGCCGGGTCGGGCGGGGTGCCCACGAATCGTCCTGCGTGCTGCTTTACGCCCAGCCCCTTTCCCAGAACGGCCGGCAACGGCTACGGGTCATCTTTGAACACGCCGACGGTTTCGAAATCGCCCGCCAGGACCTTCATCTGCGGGGGCCCGGTGAATTCGTCGGCAGCCGTCAGAGCGGGGTTCCCCTGCTGCGCTACGCCGATCTGGAGGCCGACGCCGATCTCGTGGAGGCCGCTCGGGCTGTGGCCGAAACGCTGCTCGATACCGCGCCGGACGCCGCCCGTCGCCACCTGCGCCGCTGGCTCGGGTCGCGGCAGGACTTGCTCAAGGTGTGACGCCCTTGCGGGATCGGCGGCTTCCCGGTAGCTTCCCGACCTTTGTCGGAGAACGATTCATGTCCCTGCGCTCCATCCTCGTCCTGGCCGCCTGCACTGTCGCTGCCGTCGCCCATGCCGTCCCCGAAACCACGCCCTCGGGCCTGATCTACGAGTCCCTCAAGGAAGGCGGTGGCACCCAGGCAAATCCCGCCGCAACGGTTCAGGTCCATTACCGCGGGACCTTGGCCAACGGCACCGAGTTCGACAGTTCCTACAAACGCGGTCAAGCGGCGACTTTCCCTCTCAGTCGGGTCATTCCCTGCTGGACCGAAGGGGTCTCCAAGATGCGGGAGGGCGGCAAGGCAAGACTCGTTTGCCCGCCGGCAATCGCCTATGGCTCCCGGGGCGCTGGCGGGGTGATTCCTCCCGACGCGACGCTGACTTTCGAGGTCGAGCTGCTTAAGGTCAATCCCTGACTGTGGAGGATGAATACGGTCACGACGACCTGACCCCGGAACGGGTCGCCGGTCTCGCCGGCCGAGTCATTCTCGAATTCGGGGCCAATTGGTGCGGCATTTGCCGTGCGGCCCGGCCGGCCATCGAGGCGGGGCTGGAAAACGCCGCCGGGGTGATCCACCTGCGCATCGAGGATGGTCCGCAGCGCCCTCTGGGGCGCTCCTTCGCGGTCAGGCTGTGGCCGACGTTCATTTTTCTGCGGGACGGCCGCGAGATCGAGCGCGTGGTGCGTCCCCAAGGCCCCGAAGCCCTTGTCGCCGCGCTGGAGCGCCTCCGGACGTGACGGCATTCCCCGGCGCCGCAGCGCTCGACCGCGCCGGCTTTCAGTTGCAGGCTGTCCTGGCGGTGGCCGACCTGCCAGCGGAATGGGGGGCCGGGCTGGGCGACTATCGGCAACTCATCCTTTTCGGGCACCGCGGCCAGAGGCTCTGGGAGGCTGTCGCCGCCGCGGGCGGCGGCGGGCCGGATCCCATCGACGACTACACCCGGCATACGGTTGACGCTTGGTTGGCGGACCATCTGCCCGGCGTCCGCCACACGCTTCTTTATCCGGCGCTCCCCGGCGTGCCGCTGCCGGCGGTCAATTTCGCGGGTCTGGGCGAATGGCTGGGTTGGCAACGACCATCACCCCTTGGCCTCGGCATCCATCCGGACTGGGGAACGTGGTTTGCCTACCGTGCCGCCGTCCTCGCCGACTCCGTCTTGCCGCTTTCCGTTCGCGTCGTGCCAACCCGGCCGTGCGATCGCTGTTCGGGGAAACCCTGCGTCAGCGCTTGTCCCGCTGGCGCGGTTTCCGAGAGCGGTTTCAAGGGCAGGGACTGCGCCAGCTGGCGCCTTGCGCCGGAGTCGCGCTGCGCCGGTGACTGCGCGGCGCGGCGCGCCTGTCCGGTTGGCCCGGCGCATCGCTATGGCGACGAACAGATGCGCCATGCCGCTGCGTGCTCATTGTCGACTCTGAAGTGCTTGATTCTGGGCGCAGCCGACGGGTAGATCGAACATCGGCGGGAGGGCGGTCGATCGTGGTCGCGGCGGGTGAGGAATAGACGAGCCCGTACCGCTTCCGGGGGCGCGGGCAATTCCGACCGAGTGGGTGCGCCTCGCCGGCCTGGCGCGTGCGCTTGGCAGTCCCAATCTGGAGAGCGCGCGCAGTGTTGCGTGTAGAATCCATGCGTCATTGTTCCGCATGATTTGCGATGCTGCGAGAAATTCAGAACACTCGGCAAATTGCCGGCGAGCCGCCGCGCATCTGGTATTTCGGCCGCGAACTCGATCTGGTCGTCTGGTTCGACCCGCAGGCGGAGCCCATGGCCTTTCAGCTCGCCTACGACAAGCACAAGGACGAGAGATCGTTGTCCTGGACCGCCGAACGAGGTTATGTGCACCACCTGGTGGATCATGGACCCCGGGCGGCGACACCACTGCTCATCTCCGGTGGAGCGTTTCCCCGGGAGCGGGTCCTGGCAGCGTTTCTCGATCAAAGCAAGGACTTGCCGCCAGGGGTCGTCAGCTTCGTCGCCGAAAAACTGGGCGGGTACGATGGCGTTCTGGAATCTGCCCAGGACAGCGAGGCCCTGAGGGTTCAGCGCGCCCTGGAACGCCTTGGATTCAACTCGCCTGACGAGGGGGGTTGACTGGATGTATCGATATACTTAAACTTGTCGATATGAAATCGGATTACAGTCGCGCCCTGCCCACCGAGTGGAAGCCCATGTCCAAGGTATTCACTGCCCTTGGCGACGAGCATCGGCAACGCATCCTCCTGCTCTTCGAGCGGGGCGAACGGCTCAATGTCGGGCAGATCGCCGAAGTGTCCACCTTGACCCGCTCGACCGTCTCCCATCACCTCAAGATATTGCGCGAGGCCGAGGTGCTCTCATCGGAGAAGATCGGCAAGGAAGTCTGGTTCTGGATCAACCGCGGCTACCTGGAAAAGGTGCTGGGTAGCGTGCTCGATTATGTGCGCGAAAGCGCCTGAATTTTTTTTGCATTTATATAACGAAAGAATTACGTATGTCGTTAGGTATGTGGAATAGTTCGTTTATAGTGCCGACGGGGGGGAAATGACCGTATGCGTTCGCTGATCAAACCGTTCTTGCGCGGCCTGTGCCGCATTCTGTTCCGGGTCCGGGTCGAGGGGCTGACCCGGGACATCGAGTCCGACCGCCTGCTGGTTGTCGCCAATCACGAATCCTTTCTCGACGGACTCTTGCTGGGGCTCTTCCTCCCGATAGACCCGGTTTTCGTGGTGCATACGGGGGTGGCCAACGACTGGTTCTTCCGTCTCCTGCTGTCCCAGGTCGATTACCTCGCGGTGGACCCCACCAGCCCCATGGCCATGAAGAAGGTCATCCGCCTGCTGGAAACGGGGCGCCCGGTGGTCATCTTCCCGGAAGGGCGCATCACCACCACCGGTAGCCTGATGAAGGTCTATGACGGTCCCGCCTTCGTTGCCGCCAAGACCGGGGCCAAGGTGCTGCCGGTACGCCTGGATGGGCCCTCCCGCAGCTACTTCTCGCGGGTTTCGGGCAAGCATCCCCGCGTCTTCTTCCCCAAGGTAAGGGTCAGCATTCTGCCTTCGACGACCATTCCCATGCCCGATGCGCCGAGTGCCAAACTGCGCCGCCGCAGGGCCGGGGAAGCCATGCGTCGCCTGATGCAGGAGATGATCTTCGCCTCCCGTCCGCAGCAGACGCTCTTCTCGGCGCTGTGCGATGCCGCCGACGTCTTCGGCAAGAAGCGCCGTGTGCTCGAGGACATGAAGCAGATCGAGTATTCCTACAACGACTTGCTCAAGATGGCTCTGATGCTGTCGCGTCTGGTCGAGCGCCATACCGCGGGTAACGAGCGGGTCGGCCTGCTGTTGCCCAACCTGGCGCCGACCCTCGGTCTGCTCATCGGGCTCACCGCCCGCCGCCGGGTGCCGGCCATGCTCAATTACACCGCCGGAGTGGACGCCATGCAGGCGGCCTGCACGGCGGCGGAAGTCCGTACCATCGTGACGTCTCGGGCCTTCGTCGAGCAGGCCAAGCTGGCCGACAAGCTGGCGGCCCTTGCCGGCATCGAGTTGCTCTACCTGGAAGACCTGCGGGAAAGCATAGGCCTCGGCGACAAGCTCTGGCTGATGGCCTGGGCCATCCACCGGCCGCGGGCCTTCGAATTGCCCACCTCGCCGGAGGAAGCCGCCGTGGTGCTGTTCACCTCCGGCTCCGAAGGCAAGCCCAAGGGCGTGGTGCTGCCCCACCGGGCCATACTGGCCAATATCGCCCAAGTGCGGGCGGTGATCGACTTCTCGGTGGACGACAAGGTCCTCAACGCCCTGCCGGTCTTCCACTCCTTCGGCCTCACCGCCGGTGCGCTGCTGCCGGTGCTCACCGGTGCCGGCCTCTTCCTTTACCCGACGCCGCTCCACTACCGCATCATCCCCGAGCTGGCCTACGACCGGAACTGCACGGTGCTTTTCGGCACCTCCACCTTCCTCGGCAATTACGCCCGCTTCGCCCATCCCTACGACTTCTACCGCCTGCGCTACGTGGTCGCCGGCGCCGAGAAGCTGTCGGAGGCGGTGCGCAACACCTGGTTCGAGAAATTCGGCATCCGCATTTTCGAAGGCTACGGCGCCACCGAGACCGCCCCCGTGCTGGCGGTGAACACCCCCATGGCCTACCGCACCGGCACCGTCGGCAACCTGCTGCCGGGCATCGAAGCCAAGCTGCTGCCGGTACCCGGCATCGAACGCGGCGGCATCCTGCACGTGCGCGGCCCCAACGTCATGGCCGGGTACCTCAAGGCCGACGCCCCCGGGGTGTTGCAACCGCCGGTTTCCGAAGCCGGTGCCGGCTGGTATGAAACCGGGGACGTGGTGGAGTTCGACGAGGAAGGTTTCGTCAAGATCGTCGGCCGGGTCAAGCGCTTCGCCAAGATCGCCGGCGAAATGGTCAGTCTGGAGGTCGTGGAAAAGCTTGCCGTCGCTGCCTCCCCGTCCCAGGCCCACGCCGCGTCGAGCCAGCCCGATGCCGCCAAGGGCGAGGCCCTGGTGCTGTTCACCACCGACGGCGAGCTTTCCCGCGACCTGCTCGCCGCCAAGGCCCGGGAGTTGGGCATCCCGGAACTGGCGGTGCCGCGCAAGATCCACAAGGTCGATGGTCTGCCACTCCTCGGCACCGGCAAGGTGGATTACGTGACCCTGAAGCGCCTGGCCGAAGCTGTCTGACGCCATGGACGCCAACAACTCGCCCCATTCGCCCGCCCGCCGCCGTTTCGTGAGCGCCCTCGCGGGAGCCGCCGCGGTCGGGGCTGCGGGCTGGGCCGCCGCGCGGCCGCTGCTGGTCAATCCCTGTCGTGCCGCCCTGCCGGCGGAACTGGGCGCCAGTCCCTGGCTCGCCGAGATCTGGAAGGGCCTCGACCCCGCCCAGGTGTGGGACTGCCACGTCCATGTGGCCGGCACCGGCGATGGCGGCAGCGGCATCGAGATCGGCCGCCAGCTCTCGTCCTGGCTCTATCCGGTCCAATACGTCCAGCGTCTCTTCTACATGAACGCCGGCTGCGCCCACGATGCCCCGGGTCAGGTGGACGCGAGTTACGCCGCCCGCCTGCAAAATCTGGTGGAGGCGATGCCTGCCGGTTTCAAGGTGCTGCTCTTCGCCTTCGAGCAATTCCACGACGAAGCCGGCCGGCCGGTCCCCGAGCATATGGCCTTCCACGTTCCCGATGCCTATGCCCGCCGCTTGGCCGCGGAATATCCGGCGGGGTTCGAGTGGGCCGCCTCGATCCATCCCTACAGGCCGGATGCCGTCGATGCGCTGCAGTCGGCCATCGCCGGGGGGGCGAGGGCGGTCAAATGGCTTCCCGCCGCCATGGGCATGGACCCGGCGTCCGCCAAGTGCGACGCTTTCTACCGCGTGCTGGCCGATGCCCGGGTGCCTCTCATCGTCCATTGCGGAGAAGAAAAGGCGGTCAAGGGCGGCGACACCCAGCATCTCGGCAACCCCCTCCTGCTTCGCCGCGCCCTCGATGCCGGCGTGCCGGTGGTGGTCGCCCACTGCGCCAGCATCGGCGACGATGTGGATCTCGACGCGGGCAGCGCCGGTCCGCGTCGGGCGAGCTTCGACCTCTTTGCGCGCCTGATGGCCGAACCGCGGGCCAAGAATGGACTCTACGGCGACATCTCCGCCATCGTCCTGCGCAACCGCGATACCGACTGCATCAGGGCGCTCCTGCAGCGCAGCGAATGGCATCCGCGGCTGCTCAACGGCTCCGACTACCCCCTTCCCGGGGTGCTGCCCATCGTCTCGCCGGCGGCTCTGGCCCGGGCCGGACTGTTGCCTGCCGACGCCGTCGCCGACCTCGAAAGCGTCCGGGAACACAATCCGCTGCTCTTCGACCTGGCGGTCAAGCGCCTTTTGAACTGGGAGGGCAAGACCTTTCCGGTTTCGGTGTTCGAGACGCGGCGCGTATTTTCGGTTTGAACAGTTGTCCCCTTCGGGAGAATCCATGAACAGCACCCTGTCGTCGAGTCGTCTGGTTCCGCTTGCCATCGCTTGGTCCGCGATGCTGGGCGCGACGCCCGCAGCCCTGTCCGCTTCCCTTGAAAGCTCGGTCGCTTCAGGTGATCTGGGGCTCTATTCCGCCGCCGATTTCCGTCTCGCCACCGGCCGCTGCACCGATTGCCCGGCCGAGAAGCAGGCCCTGTGGTATTTCGGAGACGATGTCGTCGCGGTTCCCAAAGGGGGAGCTGCGGGGTTTTCGCCTCGGCTGCGCGCTCAGGACGATGTACGGGAATGGGTGGCGAAGCGGGTACCGCAAGCAGCCCTCGAACGTCCGACGCCGGTCTGGATTGGCTCGCCGGAGAAGGCTGCGGGTTGGCGCCTGGCAGAAGATGGGCGGACATGGCTCACGCACGATGGTTCGCAACGGCCCTTCGCGCTCGTCGCCAGGATCGAGGCTAACCGCTCGTGGTTCGACGAGAGCAGCCGCCGTTATTTCGCCGGCCGTACCCTGGCGCTGCGAGGCCGTAGCGAGGGCGATCATTTTGTCGCCCGCACCCTGTGGCCGGAGGATTTCGCACTCAAATCCGGGGCTGCGCTACCTTTGGCTTCCAGTGAGACCTTGGCGAGCCTGGTGCGGGCCGACCAGGGCGGGGCGCAGCTACCGCTGGCGTCCCGGGTGCTGTGGCAGAAGAAGGGGGGCACGACGCTGAATCTGGCCGGAAAGCCGGTGCTGGCTTTCATGCTCAACGGCGCCCAGGGCGACGACGACGAAGCTCATGGCGGTCATTTCGCCATCGCCACCGGGCGCTTTGGCCCCCAGGGGGAGTGGGGCGACTGGCTGGTGAACAATTTCTACGGTCTCGATTCCTACAGCGAGAAGGGCATCATTGCATCCATGCTGCCCATGGACGCCTACATGGGGGACCTGAACAGCGGCCAGTCCTGGTATCGGCCGTCCTACATGCTGGTGGCGGTGCTCAAGGACGAGCGGGCGCCGCGCCAGTATCAGGAGGCCATCGCCCGGGTCTTCAACCATTTCTACCGGCACGACTTCGCCTACCGCCATGCCACCGCCAACTGCGCCGGCATCAGTATCGAGACGCTGCGTACCCTGGGGTGGAATATCCCGAAGGAAGGGGCGACGAATCGACTGAAGGCGACTGTCGCGCTGCCTTACATGGCGATCAAGGACCGGGACCTGGAAAGCGGCAAGAAAGCCTACGACTACCTTTCCGCCGAGGTGACCGACCTCTACCCCTTCGTCGCCTTCGACGCCATCGGCCGCGACTTGTTGGCGCGCGTCACCCAAGGGGGTGCCAAGGGGGGATTCGAGCAGTGGTTGGCGGAGGACGTCGAGGCGGTGATCTTCGTCCGCATCCCGCAGTTTCCCTCGTCCCGGGCCTTCGGCCAGGCGCCTGTGGCGTCCTTCGACGAGTACATGAGCCGGGTTCCGGAGGATAGGGAAGAGTGGGAAGTCGTTCCGGTTCCGCCGCGGCCTTTTCCGTCGGAATTGAAGGATGCCGCAACGCCGCCGGAGGAATGGGAGCCGTCGTCCTACGCGCTGGCCGCCTACGGTGGGTTGTTCGGCCTCGCCTCGATCACCGTCGTGCGCCGCCGCAAGGGTAGGGCAGACATGAAGCAAGGGGGCGCCAAATGAGCAGCCAATTCCAGTTGCTGGGCGAGCGCCGCTTCCAGCCCTTCTTTTTCACCCAGTTTCTCGGCGCATTCAACGACAACGTTTTCAAGACCGCCTTGATCACCCTGGTCACTTTTCGGGCCGGGCAACTGACCGACATCGACGGCAAGACTCTGGCGACGCTTCTTCCCGGCCTTTTCATCCTGCCTTTCTTTCTTTTTTCCGCGACCAGCGGCCAGATCGCCGACAAGTTCGAGAAATCCGCCGTCGCCCGGGCAGTCAAGGTCTTCGAAATCGGCATCATGCTGCTGGCGGCCTGGGGCTTCCTCACCAGCAGCCTGGGGCCTCTGGTGGGGGCGCTCTTTCTCATGGGCGTGCACTCGACCCTCTTCGGCCCGGTGAAATATTCCTACCTGCCGCAACACCTCAAACCGGAAGAACTGGTCGGCGGTAACGGGATGATCGAGATGGGCACCTTCGTCGCCATCCTGGTGGGGGAGATCCTCGGCGCCTGGCTGGCCACATCTTCGTTCGGACCGGGCCTCACTTCGGCCGTGGTGCTGGGGGTCGCGGTGGCGGGCTATTGGGTCAGCCGCAGCATTCCGCTCTCGCCCGCTGCCGACCCAGGGCTGAAGATCAACTGGAATCCGCTCATGGAAACCTGGAACAACCTGAGCTTCGCCCACGGAAATCGGACTGTCTGGCTCTCTCTTCTGGGCATCTCCTGGTTCTGGTTCTACGGCGCCACCGTTTTGGCCCAGTTTCCCTCCTACGCCAAGGAGGTGCTCCACGGTGACGAGAGCGTCTTCATTCTGCTGCTCGCGGTGTTCTCCTTCGGGATTGGCCTGGGATCGCTGCTGTGCGAAAAACTATCGGGTCACAAGGTGGAAATCGGTCTGGTCCCCTTTGGTGCCATCGGACTGACCGTGTTTGGGGTGGATCTCTACTTTGCGACGCCGAGCGCCCCGGTCGCTGCCGGAGTCTGGACCTGGGCGGGGTTTCTCGGCCAGTCGGCCCACTGGCGCCTTGTGGCGGACGTGGTGTTGCTGGGGCTGTTCGGCGGCTTCTACATCGTTCCCCTCTACGCCCTGATCCAGACTCGCAGCGAGAAGAGCCACCAGTCCCGGATCATTGCCGCCAACAACATTCTGAACGCGCTGTTCATGGTGGTCTCGGCCCTGGTGTCCATGGTGCTGTTCCAGCTGGGCCTCAGCATTCCCCAACTCTTCCTGGCTACCGCCCTGTTCAATGCCGTGGTCGCGATCTACATCTATTCCCTGGTGCCGGAATTCCTGCTGCGTTTCATCGTCTGGATTCTGGTTCACTCGATCTACCGCCTCGACTGCAAGGGTGTGGACGCACAGGTGCCGGAAAGCGGCGGCGTCCTCATCGTCTGCAATCACGTGAGCTTCGTCGATGCCCTGGTCATCGCTGCGGCCTGCCGGAGGCCGATCCGCTTCGTCATGGACCACAACGTGTTCCGCAAGCCGATTCTCAGCTTCGTTTTCCGGGAATCGCGGGCAATCCCCATCGCCTCCGCCAAGGAAGATCCGGAAATGATGGAGCGCGCTCTCGACGAGGCCGCTCGCGCTCTGGCGGCGGGGGAGGTGGTGGGAATCTTCCCGGAGGGACGGGTGAGCCCGGACGGCGAAATCCACGAATTCCGTCCCGGTGTCAGTCGCATCCTGGAGCGCTGCCAGGCGCCGGTGGTGCCTCTTGCCTTGCGGGGTTTGTGGGGGAGTTTCTTTTCCCGGGTCGAGGGGAGTGCGATGAAACGGCCTTTCCGCCGCGGGATGTTCTCACGCATCGCCCTGGTGGCGGGGATGCCGATTCCGGCGGGAGAGGCTACGCCGGCGCGTCTCCAGGCCGCTGTGGTCGCATTGCGGGGCGAGCAGCGCTAAGGCGATCGAGGTGAAATTCCTGGAGACCGTCCTGAAAGTGCTGGTGCTGGTGGTTGGACTCGGATTGCTGTTCGGCGGCGGAGCCTGCTTGGCCATTCTGGTTCCGGAAGCGTTGATCACCGGTAACGGCGCCAACATCGCTCCCTTTCTGCTGGTCTCCCTGGGTTGCGCTGTGGTGGGGTTGTTGCTTGCATGGGCGATGATCGCCAACTTGCGCCGAGGTAAACAGGCGCCAGCGGAGGGCGCAGCAGCGGGCGACCCCTGGCCGGATGGTCGTTGAGGGCGGAAAGGAGATCGCCATGTGGTTCATCGGAATGATCGTCGGACTTCTGCTCGGGGCACCCTTCGGAGGAGAGACCGCCGTGGGCGGTGCCGTCCTCGGACTGGTGGTCGGCGCGCTGGCCGGCGTGCTGCGGCGCCCGGCGGAAAAAGATGTCCCGGTGGCCACCGAG
>Ga0268298_10002787_pt1 | contig 18612 bp, 11 predicted proteins | sample WWTPWeurt_MetaG_FD_194462 | JGI IMG/M metagenome (GOLD analysis project Ga0268298, IMG submission 194462) | Activated sludge microbial communities from WWTP in Nijmegen, Gelderland, Netherland - WWTP Weurt | ecosystem: Engineered > WWTP > Aerobic digester > Activated sludge | place...
GTGCACCCGAGTCACCCTAAAAATGACCAGCCATCTCTTGCGGCATTTACTGCGGATTGATTTTGGTGTTAATGTTCAAACCTTTGAGACCATCTAGGCCTCTTAGGCATAATTCACATCAGACGTATAATAGATATATCTGCCATGCGGCCAATCATCGTTTCTTAATGATCGCAATGGACATGGCGACAGCCTTACGGACCACACCCTGGACACCCCTTGATTGAGTTTGTTCCGGTCAACTTCACCCGATTTGGGTCGGAGGTTGTGTTTTTTGTTGCCCGCAGCTGAAATTGGAAAATGGTTCACACAAGCAAGAGGAGAGAAGTTATGCACGCTCGGTTTTTAGGGAAGTCTCGCCTGATCGCAGGGCTGATCATCATATCGTTGTTGTTGGGGTTGGCTGGCAGCCCAACCCCGGCCGCCGCCGCCGAGCCTGACCCCGTGCCAACCGACACCGCTCCGGTGAACCCGGGCGGCGCTGAACCCACCCCCGAGCCCGCCGATCCGGAGGGGGGTGAGCCCTCTTCCACCGAAACCCCTCCAGACCCGCTGCAGCCCGAGGCTGTTTTTCCCACCACCTGGAACCCGCTCACCGAAAAAGGCCTCGGCAATCTGGTCAACGCCATCGCCATCAGGGGCACCAATGTCTATGTAGGCGGCCGTTTCACCAGCACAAACGACAACAACACCCCCTACCTGGATTATATCGCCCGCTACGACACCACCGACGGCAGCTGGCACTCCCTGGGCATCGGGCTCAACAATTACGTCAACGCCATCGCCATTAACCCCGTGACCGGTTTTGTGTATGTCGGCGGCGATTTTACCGGCCTGAGCAACAACACCCACCCCGAGCTGGCCCACATTGCCATGTGGAACGGGGTTTCCTGGATGCCGCTCTTCCCCAGCGACCTGGGCTTGAACGGCAGTGTCCAGGCCCTGGCTTTTGACACCTTCAGCAATGACCTGTGGGTCGGCGGCAGCTTTACGGACGAAGTCGACAACCCGCTCGGCAATCTGAACCATATCGCCCGCTTCAACACCCTGGGGACGGTCTGGAACCCAACCCAATGCAAAGGTCTGAATGCGGATGTTAAGGCCCTCGCCATCAGCGGCAGCAACCTATATGTCGGCGGGTCGTTTTCCCAAACGGCTCTCAACACGGCCGCCTGCGCCAACGCCGACAAAGCCAAACTGAACAAGATCGCCAAATACAGCGGCGGCACCGTCTGGACCGCCCTGACGGGCAATGGCCTGCTTGGGCTTGGGGTCAACACCCTGGCAGCCGACGTGAGCGGGAACATCTACGTCGGCGGGTCATTTAGTGGCACAGCTGACAGCGTCACCGTCACCAACATGCACAATTTTGGGATTTACTCACAGGCCGCCTGGATTCCCCCGGCCACATTCCACAACGGCCTGGTTTACAATTCGACCGGCAATGTCAATTCACTCCTCGTGGTTGGCACAGATGTTTACGTCGGCGGGCGCTTCACCACCACCTATGACAATGTCATCACCGGCCTCAACAACCTGGTGATCTACCGGGCCGGGGTCTGGATCAGCCCGCCTTCGTTCGGCCTGACCTTTTTTGGCGGCGGCGGCGAGGTGGACGCCATGGGCTACACCATTGGGGGCTCCAACCTGTTCAATGTGTATGCCGCTGGGGCCTTTGACCAGACCGGGGATGGTCTGGTCAAAAACGCCTATAACATTGCCGTGCTGGGCAACACCTGCAACGCCAATGCCAGCGGCAACTGGAACTCCACCAGCACCTGGAGCTGCGGCGAAGTGCCCACAACCGCAGACAAGGTGACCATTCCCCAAAACATGGTCATCAACCTCAACGTCAACACCACCATCAACGGCAATCTGGTCTTAAATGGCGTCATTGATGCGACCAAGACCGGCTCAATCCTGACCCTGGGGCCGAATGTGGTCATGTCGGGAGCGGGTGAAATTTATGGGATCGTCCAGCGTCTGGCGCCAGCCATCGGGGCGGCCCTGTACTACAACAATGCCCGCACTGCGCTCACATTTTACGGCTCCTCACCGACCACGGTGAAGGTTCAGCTGCTCAAGGGCAACCCGGGCGGCCTGGCGAACTATGTTGGGCGCAAGTACATCATCACCCCGGCCGGGGGCTCCGGCTGGTTTGCAGACCTGCAGCTGGCCTACAACACCAACGAATTTGTGCATATCACCAGCGAGGCCAATATGAAGCTCTACCGCCTGGATCCGGCGACCAAAACCTGGAAGCTCAAAGGCGGCACAGTCGATACCCTCCACCACTGGGTCAAAGTCACAAACTCCTTCGAGTTCGGGACGTTTATCTTCCTGGACAAAGCGCCGGTATATAAAGTCTTTGTGCCTTTTTTCAAAAGATAAGATGGTTTTGGCGGTTCAACCCTTCCATGGTGTTGATTGAAGTTCTATTGAACCACTGAGGCACTGAGAAATACAGAGGCCACTGAAAAATCCCGTTCTTACCAAGGGCATTTTTCAGTGGCCTCAGTTAATTCATCCTCTCAGTGATTCTGTCGTTCCTGAAAGGCGCTGCACCTTCGCGGTTCACCCTCCCATGGTGTTAATTGAAGGTGGCCCAGCCGCCAGGGGATGAATCCCCTGGCTTAGATCGTGAAAGCCCCTGCGGGGCTGAAATCCCAGCCCCCGCGATGTACTCATCGCCGGGGACTTTCACGTACTGAGGAAGGGCTTCAGCCCGACCGGCTTTAGCCTTCGTGCTTTCGCGGTTCCCCCCTACTCCCCAATCCGCGGCCCCAGGGTTTGCCAGAAGACGCCCAGCACCGCCTGCCATTTGGCCTGCCCGCCGGCGACCTCGTCCAACTGCTCTTCCATCTGGGCCGTAAAACCATAATCAAAGACATCCGCAAACCCGGCCAGCAAAAAGTCCAGCACCTGGCGCCCGATCTCCGTCGACTGGAGCGTCTTGCCCTTGCCGCGCGGGCTCTCCACATAGGCCCGCTCCAGCAGCACCTCCACAATACTGGCGTAGGTGCTCGGCCGGCCCAGACCGCGCTTCTCCAGCTCACGGATCAGGCTGGCCTGGGCATAGCGCCGGGGCGGCTCGGTCATGTGCTTTTCGGGCAGAAAGCGCACAAAACGCAGCGCCTGCCCTGCCCGCAGATCGGGCAGGCGGTTCTCGGCGTCCTGATCATCGTCATCCACCTGGTAAACCACCAGAAAGCCCGGGTCCAGCAGGGTCCGCCCCACCACCCGAAACACATACGGCCGGCCGCTTTTCCCCGCCGCCGGCACATCCACTGTGGTCACACTGTAGAGGGCCGGCTTCATCTGCGAAGCCACAAACCGCCGCCAGATGATCTCATACAGCGCCGCCTGGTCGGCCGCGAGGATCTCGCGCAGCGGCTTTGGGGTCCGCCCGGAGTCGGTCGGCCGGATGGCCTCGTGCGCCTCCTGGGCGTTGGCGGTCTTGGTCTTATACACCGGCGGCCGGTCGGGCAGGGCCTGCGGCCAATACTTTTGAATCGTCTGGCGGACCGCCGCCTGGGCTTCGGGCGCCACCTGCACCGAATCGGTGCGCATATAAGTGATCAGCCCGACATGCTGCCCGTCAACCGTCACCCCCTCAAACAGCTCCTGGGCCACATTCATCGTCTTTTTCGGGTTCCACCCCAGGCGGGCCGAAGCCGCCTGCTGGAGCGTGCTGGTCGTAAAGGGCGGGTACGGGTAGCGCCGCTCCTGTTTCTGCTCCACTTTCCCCACCTGCCAGGCCGCACCCTGCAGATCGGCTGTAATTTGTTTGACATCCGGCTGCTTCAAGCGCTCGGGCTCTTTGCCGTCTACCAGGGCCAGGCGGGCCTTAAAAACAGCCTCGTCCGCCTGCGCCGGAGTCGCCTGGGAACTTGCCCCGGCCTGGGCCAGCCCTACCCGGGCTGCCAGCCCTACCCGGGCTGCGAGCTCCACATCCAGGGTCCAGAACTCCTCCGGCACAAAGGCCTCAATCTCCCGGTCGCGCTCCACCACCAGACGCAGGGCCACCGTCTGCACCCGCCCGGCCGAAAGGGCCGGCGGCTTCTTGCCGCGCACCCACGGCCGCTTGATCTGCTTCCAGAGCAGCGGGCTGAGCTTGTACCCCACCAGCCGGTCCAGCACCCGCCGGGCCTGCTGAGCGTCCACCAGGGCCATATCCAGCGGCCGGGTAGCCGCCAGCCCGGCCTTGACCGCCGCCGGTGTGATCTCATGAAAAACCGCCCGGGTCACCTCTTTGCCGCGCAGCTCCTTTTTGAACGTCTCGGCAATGTGCCAGGCAATCGCCTCGCCTTCCCGGTCCGGGTCGGAGGCCAAAATCACCCGCCCGGCGTCTTCCAGCGCAGCCCGGATAGCCGTCACCGCCTTGCGGTTGGTGATGATGTACTTGGGTTTGAACCCGGCCGCCACATCCACCCCCAGCTCCTTGGCCGGCAAATCGCGCAAATGCCCATACGAAGCCTTCACCGTATGCCCCGCCCCGGCATACGACTGGATCGCCTTGGCCTTGGTCGGCGATTCAACCAGAATCAACGTTTTTACTGCACACATGTTCCAATTATATCAGGTAAGCCGGAGGAGGAAAACCCCAGGGACTCGACGTGCTGGCGACTAAAGTCGCAGCAAGGCTTGCGAAGTCGGCCTCCGGTGAGTACACCGGAGCCGACTGAAGGCAGGCGCCCCCGTGCCCGATCAGCCTGGGCCGATGTACTCATCGACCGGTGTACCCACCGACCGCCAGTCTTTGCAACCGTCGCTGCGACTTCAGTCGCCAGATGTGTTTTATGGAGTGATGTGATGTGTTTTGTATCGAAGGACCGAATAATGACTTTCGTCATCCCCAACTGATGATCCCAATCTGACAGTTCTGGTGCTATAGTATTCAGAACAGTTTGGGGAAACCGCAAAATCGGCCCGCCTTTTAAACCTGGCGGTTTCCAAAAAGCATTCATTTGGAGGGAATTTATGTCAGCTTCGTCATCCGCCCGGCGGCGTTTCGTATTCGCATTCAGCATCCTGATCCTCTTCTGCCTGTTTGGCCAGATCCAGGCCGGCAGCGCCCAGCGCCCGCAGCCCGAAGGCCTGCGCCGCGGCTTCAGCCTGGGGCCGGAAATCCACGACCTGTCCGTCCAAAACCGGGCCCCCGCCTTTACCACAGACCAACCGGCCTCCCCGGCGGCGCCCGCCAATATCTACCTGCCCAACACGCGCCTCGTTCTCAACTCCCTGCGCTCCTTGTCCAGCTATGACCTGTACATGAAGGCCGTCGAAAACGATTACGCCTCCTTCTTCTTTTCCTTCGCATCCCACGAAGTCCAGCCCGACCTGAACCGCGGCGCAAACAAGGTCGTCTTCGTTTCCAACCGGGATACCGTCTACGCCATCTACACCATCAATGTCGACGGCAGCAATCTGACCCAGCTGACATTCTACAGCGCCAACAGCGATAGCCCGGTCTGGTCGCCGGATGGCAGCAAGATCGCCTACCAGACCTACAAAGACGGCCAGTGGGAAGTCTATGTGATGAACGCTGATGGCTCGAACAATACCCGCCTGACCAACAGCCCCGGCGGGTATTCCGGCGAGCCGACCTGGTCTCCGGACGGCACAAAAATCGCCTACACCGCCTACGTCAACAGCCAGTGGCGGATCTGGGTGATGAACGCCGATGGCTCTAACCCGGTGCAGATCTCCCAGCAGCCCTACAGCGCCAACCCGCTCTGGTCGCCGGATGGGGAAAAAATCGCTTACAACTGCATCTCCCAGCCAGGCGGGGCTCAGGAAGTTCGTTTCATGAAACCGGATGGCTCCGGCGACACCTATGTGTTTAGCTCAGGATCCATCTACGCCGATGTCCTGCTGGGCAGTTGGTCGCCGGATATGCAAAACCTGCTTTATACCCAGGTCACATACATTGTTGATAACGGCACCTGGTACTGGACAAACGCCAAGATTTATTTCAAAGGTATTGACGGCGTCGGCGAATATTTTAACCTGGGTTACCAGGGCTACGACTGGTACCCCGATTGGGAAAGCCTGGACACCCAGGCACCCCAGGCCAGCCTGGACCCGCTGCCGCCGGTCTCGCCCGGACCCTTCACAGTCTCATGGGCCGCCAGTGACCAGGGCGTGGCCGGCCTGCGCGAAGTGCAGGTACAGGTGCGCCAGGACGAAGCCAGCCCATGGACCGACTGGATCCGCACCAGCGCCAGCAGCGCCGTTTACCCGGGGCTCGGCGGGCACACCTACTATTTCCGCATCCGGGCGGTGGACAATGTTTTCAACGCCAGCCCCTGGAGCAGCGCCCCCATCCAGACCAGCGTCGAAAGCGAGCCGCCCACTTCCAAACTCGATCCGCTTCCCCGCTATTCGCCTGGTGCATTCACTTTGACCTGGAGCGGTCAGGATTTTGGCGGTTCGGGTATTTTGCATTACCTGTTTGAGTACAAGAGCAGCCTGTCCGATCCGAATTGGGTTACCTACCCTGCTATCACGGACACCCACTACACCTTTGGCGGCCCCTACGGCTTTACCTATTATATGCGCCTGCGGGCGGTAGACAAAGCTGGCAATATTCAGGATTGGCACAACCCACAGGGCTATGACACAATGACAACCGTCGTGACTTTTGTCGCCCAGGGCCTGGTGATTGATCAGATGGGCAACCCTCTGCCCGAAGTTAAGGTTGACATTCAGCCCACCCCGATGATCACCGAGCTCGTCACGCAAGAAGATGGCAGTTTTCTCGCCCCCATTGTGGCATATCCATTTGGTGATGTTACAGCCAATTGGAGTAAGCCCGGTTATGGCGCGCTTCCGCCGGCTTATTACAGCTATGTCAACTCCGGCTCTGCCAACCAGCTCGTTATCCTGCCGCCTGCCGAAAACTTAATTGCCAACCCCGGCCTGGAGCTGACCCAGGCACTGACAGCGCCCTGGCAAACTGGCGGCGTGAGCTCTCCGCAGTTAAGCGCCACACCCCTGACGGGCAAAAAATCGGCTCTCATCGGATCCCTGAACACATTTAACTTCATCCCGCTTGGCGAGGCCAACGATCACAATAACCAGATCGTTACGAGCGATAATCAAGCGCTGGTGGATTCGGCCGGGGTTTTGCATGTTGTCTGGACGGCAAAAACATACAATGATTTGTATTACGCTCAGCAAAAACCGGGCGAAGCGTGGAGCGTTCCCCTAAAAATCTTTGACACCACACCCGATTATAGCTACATACAAGACTTGAAGATCAACGCTGCCCCGGATGGAGCTATCCTTGTCACATGGCTCGGAGAATCCGGCTTTACCGCCATGCGCCGCAGCCCAAAGGGCTTATGGTCGAACGCTTCCCCTGCCCCAGGCACCATCAGGGTCCACAACCTTAATCCAATGGTTGATTCACAGGGAATACTTCACTTAATATACTACACGCAGCAGAATACGTTCCATATCCAATTGAATCCCAACGGAATCTGGAGCGCACCTGAGAAACTGCGCGAGGTTGGTAGTCCGGGCTTGATCGATGCAACGATGGTTGTGGACAGCCAGGGCTATGCGTTTGCCGGCTGGGTGAACACCCTTTCACGAGATTATGAATTGGTCGTTCGAGATGATCAGGGCGTCTGGGGAGCCTTTCAAGCCATCCATCATTGGGACTATAACTGCATTCCGTTCCAGACTGACATGTTCGTTAACGCCCAGGACGATCTGGACATCTTCTGGAAAATCAACAGCAGCTGCCTGAACGGGGATGTACCCGCCCCCGCCCTGACCCACCTCCGGCGTTCAAGCGTAGGGGTCTGGTCAAGCCAGCAAATCGTAATTCCGTCCATCCTGGATCCTCAGCAGATTCAGGTCCAGCAAGGCCTGGATGGCAGCTTGCACGTCGCCTGGGGCACCAACAACCAGGCCTCTCTTCAAGATATCCGTTACCGTGCCATGAGTCCCCAGGGTGTCTGGGGAGCAGAGGAAATTGCCAGCAATGGTAAGCTTTATGGTAATCCGCCTCCTCAGTTAGCGCTTGACGCAGCCGGCCGCGTCCACATGCTGACCTTTGAAAAGCGCAGTAATGTCTTTGGTAGTTATTATATGATCCGCACAGACAGCGGCTGGCAGGATTACGGGCTGATCACCACCGCCGGCCGGACCGTAAACCCGTACGTCTACCGCTTCGCAGTCGATCAGTCTGGCAGTGTGACCGCCCTGGCCGTGATGCCCAATCCCGAACTGCCCGCTCAAACACCCTGGCTGTATGCCGGCCGGCTGGCCATCCCCCAGACCGACGGCAGCAGCTACCTCCAGCAAAGTGTCCAGATCCCGGCCGGGATGGAAAAACCGGTTCTGTCGTTCGCCTATCTCCTCCAAAACGCCACCCCGGCCAACGGCGCCCGACTGGAGGTCTTCGCCATCCAGAACGAAATCACCAGCACCCTGATCTTCAGCACGGCTCAAAACACCCCGGTCTGGACCCACCAGGCCCTGGACCTGAGCCCATTCCGCGGCCAGCAGGTCACCCTGCGCTTTGGCATGCCGCTCAAAAAGGGCCTGCTCGAACCCCTGCTATACCTGGACGATGTCAGCCTGGGCGCCGCCCCGCCCAACCTGTGGGCAGCCAGCGCCCTCAAGACCGCCCAGCCCAACGGCCAGGTGGTCTATGCCTTGAGCTACGGCAACCTCAACAGCGCCTCCGCCTTTGGCGCCGTCCTGACCCACACCCTGCCGGCAGACCTGACCCTGATTTCGGCCAGCGCAGCCTACAGCCAGACCGGCTCGACCCTGACCTTCAACCTGGGTGACCTGCCGGGCAAGCTCAACGCCGTCATCTACATCACCGCAACCCTGCCCAGCCGGGTCAAACCGGGCGCCAACCTGACCGGCTCCCTCGGCATCAGCTCCCAAACCGCCGAGCCCGAACAGGCCAACAACCACGCCGCCACCCGCATCTATGTCGGCCGGCTGGTTCTCCTGCCGGTGATCCGGAGATGATAAAAGTTTTTTTGCGCCTTATTTGGAGTGTATTCAAGCCTCACCCGATCAGCCTGGGGCCGGTGTACCCACCGGCAGCCAGGCTTTGCAACTGTCGCAGCGACTTCAGTCGCCGAGGGTTTTCAGACTTTAACAGCAATATCGCAGACATTTTTCCCATTATTTAACAAATGAAGAAATCGAAGAATATAAAAAACAAAAGAATAGCGATAAATCTGTTACCGGATAAGAGAATCGGCTGTCAATATAATTCTTCCTACGAGCCTAATTTTTCCCAACCAGGCAAGATATAATCCCAATCAGGTACACATGAAAAAAGTATTCAGACTGGCAAAGCCAACCCGAAATTTATTGCTCATTTCGTCTTCAGGATTAACATTATTATTTTTCTTCATGCTTATATTTGGCAATCCGACGGGTGGCGTGAACGGATTTATCTGGGCATTTTTGATCATTATGGGAATTGCCATGAGCGGTTTCTATGGCGCCTTCAACACACGCCTGATCATTTCATCAGAAGGGCTCGAAAACTTCTCAGGGTTCATTCGGGTTAAAGCGGCCTGGAACCAGGTCGAAAAGATCGAAATTAATCCATTTGGAATGATTAACTTGCATTTCAAGGAGCCAATTTATCAGCCCAGGCTGTTTAAAAAGCTGGTCACTTCTCTGGGATACGACCGGATGATCCAGATTTCACTATACATCGAAGACCTGGCGACCAGCGATCTGCTCAAAGAGATCAGCCAATACGTCCTCTCCGAAGCTATTTTGGATTTGATGTCCATCCAGAAACCCGGGCCGCCATACCGCTACAAGCCCGCGGCCATGGGTGGCTATTACCTGCTCTGGCTCTTACTTGCAGTGGTTGTGGCATATGTACTGAGAAAGCTGGAACTCCATCTGGCGCTTTTAGGGTTTACCAACACCTCGATATTTCAGCGTTTCATCACAGGCACATTAACCTTCGGGTTGTTTTTCAACGGAATTAAACTCATCGCGTTTGATGCTGAGACAGCCGGGCTTGAAATTGGTCAAATTGCCCCCAAAGCCAGAGCCTGCTATCTCACTCCAGTCGTCCTGCTCCTGATTGGCGCTTTTGGCAGCCTGATCGTTTGGCTGTTCACCCTGATGACAAACATCGTTTTAACTGAAAAAAGTTTTCCGTTGTTTAATCTGACCCCGCTGCTGCTTGTCCCGCTTTCAGTAAAGATCAGCAGCTACATCGAAAAATTGATTTTTAAATAATCGGAATGATTCGAAATCTGCAATTAATCGTGACCTCTCATCCCTTACTCTCATCCAAGTTTTTTCCTCCGCCGCTGGCTGCCCGCTGGGTGAAACGCGCCGATTTGGTGGCTCGGATTGAGGCTGGATTGGATGCGCTCCATCCGCTGACGCTGGTTTCCGCGCCCGCAGGATATGGCAAGACCGCCATCGTAGCCGAATGGGCCCAAAGAAGCAGGCGTCCTGTAACCTGGCTGGCGCTCGACGAATCCGACAATGAGCCGCTGCGGTTTTTTATGTACTTCATTGCCGCCTTGCAAAAAGTGCATGCCTCGATCGGTGTTGAGTTGATGGCTTTGCTCCAATCGAACCAGCTCCCGCCGCGCGAAACGCTGGTTACCTTGTTGATCAACGATCTGATCGAATCCAAAACCCTGCCGGTCTGCGTGTTGGATGATTTCCAATCCATCCAGGAGGAATTTATTCTGGATGTGCTGCAGGAAATCATTCTGCGCCTGCGCCATCCCCTGCACCTGATGATCGTTACCCGCGACGACCCGGCCATGCCGCTGGGTCGTCTGCGCGCCCACGCCCAATTGACCGAGATCCGCGCCGCCGATCTGCGCTTCACCAAAAAAGAGATAAACCACTTCTTTCGGGATATCGTGCAGATCCAACTTTCTGAGAGCGCCATCTCCCTGCTGGATGAACGCACCGAAGGCTGGGTGGCTGGTCTGCAGCTGGTGGGTATTTCAATCCAAGGACACGCAAAGCCTGAGTCGGTCATCGCCTCATTGAGTGGAAGCCAGCGTCACATTCTCAGTTACCTGACCGAAGAAGTCCTGAAGCAGCAGCTGCCCTCGGTGCAGGAATTCCTCTTGCAGACATCCATTCTCGCAAAATTCAGCGCAGATCTGTGCAACGCGGTCACCAGGCAGGGAAATGGCGAACCACTTTTGAGGCAACTGTTTACCTCCAATCTTTTCCTGATCCCACTCGATGATCATGAAGGCTGGTATCGTTACCATCATTTGTTTGCCGGCCTGCTCTTCAATATCCTGAAGCGCACCGCTCTGCCTGAAAAGATCCGCGAACTGCATGAGCGCGCCAGCCAGTGGTTTGAAAGCGAGAACATGCCGGTCGAAGCGATTGACCACGCCCTTGGCGCAGAGGATTTCGGGCGCGCCGCCTCCCTGCTCGAAGAACACACCTGGGCGCTGTTAAATCAAGGTTATGTCCGCCGGGTTGAAGCTTGGATGCAATCCCTGCCCCTCGAATGGCGTGCCCAAAGCCCGCGCACCAACCTTGGGATCGCCTGGATGTACCTCTTGCGCGGGAATTTTGGCCTGGTCATGCCGTTTCTCCAGCAGGCTGAGGCCGCCCTGGAGAGAATCGCGGCGAATGATGATCTGCGTGCAGAGTGCCTTGCACTGAAAGCCAACCTGCTGCAGTCTCAGGGCAAGATCACAGAAGCCATCGACGATGCTCAGCAGGCATTGAAGATCGTTCCCGTCACCAACGTTCGGGTCCTGGGGCTGGCATATCTTGGTCTGGGGGCTGGGTATCGCCAGAATGTGCAGTTCGACCTGGCTGTCGACGCCCTGCAGCAAGCCAGCCGCGCCAGCCGGATGTCGGGCGACTCGGTCACGGGCGCTCTGGCGGCGACCCATCTCATTCTGATGTGCCTGCAGCATGGACGCCTGCGTTTTGCCGAGGAAGTGTCCTCGCAGATGATTGAACGGATGGAGCACTCCGCAGGGGCGGTGGCGCCGATCATCGGGGCGGTGTATGGGGCGTTAGGGCTGGTTTATTACGAGCGAAACCAGATTGAGATGGCACGCGACCATTATCTGCGCGGGATTCAGTTGGGAACATTTCTCGGGCATCATGCCTCCCTGGTCTACACCCAATTAAATTTAGCCCGCCTGCTCCTTGCCGAAGGAGACCTGGAAGGCGCGGCCAAAAATTTACACAATGCGCAGGAGTTGATCCAGGCGGGTGCGCCAGGCTGGCTGAGGCCTGGCTTGATTGCCGGTCAGGTTCAATATTTCCTGAGCACCGGCAATCTTCCCCAGGCGGAGGCCGTACTGCGCCAGAGCGGCGTCACGCCAGGGGGCCAGGTGACCCATGCAGCCGATGAGATCCAGCTCGCCCATCTGCGCCTGATGCTCCGGCGGGCCACTGAAACGGATCTGAAAGAGGGTATCCAGCTCGCAGGGCGAATCCTCAGCCTGGCGGAAAGCGGTCAGCGCAGCAGCACCTCCCTGCAGGCCCTGGTTTTGGGGGCGCTGCTCCATGAACGATTGGGCGACGCCAGGTCTGCCTGTGCCTGGATGGAACGCGCCGTGGGACTGGCGGAGCCGGAAAGGTACATCCGCCTCTTTGTGGATGAAGGCGCAGCCGTTGTGCCCATCTTGCAGCGCCTGGCGAAGACGGAGTACGCTGGCATTTTGCTGGCGGCCTGCCCTGCCGGTAAGCAGTCCAGCGCAAAACCCCACCCGGAGGATGGCTTGATCGAGCCGCTGAGTGAACGGGAGCTGGAAGTGCTGCGCCTGTTGGCGCATGGGCTGAAATACACCGAGATCGCCGGGCAATTGGTCATCAGCGTGAACACAGTCCGCTATCACATCAAGAGCATCTACGCCAAACTGAGCGTTGACAAGCAGGCCAAAGCCGTCGAGCGCGGGCGGGATTTGGGGCTGATCGAGTAATCCAAAACCACATCTTCTTTTGTAAGCGGACTACATCTTTATGTAGTCCGTTTTTGTTTTGGCGGGCGTACTCTCTATGCATACACGTCAGAACAGGAGTCAGCATGAACAAACGCATTCTTATCACATACGCCACCCGGGCCGGGTCGACACTGGGTGTGGCAGAGGCCATCGGCGCTGAGTTAAAGCGCCGCGGCCTGGAGGTAGATATCCAGCCTGTGACGGCCAAACCTGCCCTTGAACCCTATGACGCGGTAGTCCTGGGCAGCGCCATTCGCATGAGCAGTTGGCTGCCTGAGATGGTGGATTTCATCAAAGCAAATCAACCCGCCTTGAATAGATTGCCCGTTGCGCTGTTCACAGTCCACATCCTCAACACAGGCGAAGAGGAATCCAGCCGGGCGGCCCGCCAGGCCTACCTGAACGCTGTCCGCCCGTTGTTGAACCCGGTGGCTGAAATGTTCTTCAGCGGCAAGATCGATCTCGAAACGCTGTCCTTCGTGGACCGGCTGATGGTGAAGATGGTCAAATCGCCCATCGGCGACTTCCGCGATTGGGAGCGCATCCGAGCCTGGTCAGCTTCGATTTTTCAATAAATCTACACAAGGAGTTGTCTATGCGCATTTCATCACCCCGCTCCATCGGCCGCCGCGATTTTCTAAAACTGCTGGCTGTTGGCAGTCTCGCCGCTGCGGGCGGCTACACCCTCTACGAGTTCGCACCCTGGTTAAATTATGAAAGCCAGGCCCAGCAGATCTGGTTGGCAAACGAAAATGACCCGCTCCGCAGCCTCGTGCAGTCTGCCACCCTGGCAGCCAGCGGACACAACACCCAGCCCTGGAAGTTTGCCATCCGCGCCGATGCCATTGAGATCCACCCCGATTCCTCCCGCCAACTGCCCGGCGTGGATCCGCAGCAGCGTGAGCTGTGGATCAGCCTCGGCTGCGCCCTGGAGAATCTGCTCCTGGCTGCCCGGGCCGCAGGGTACGCCGCCGAAGTCGCCTACCCCGACACAGCCGATGTCATCCGTGTCAGCCTTACCCCGGACTCGCCTCAACCTGATCCGCTCTTTGACGCCATCCCCTGGAGGCAAAACACCCGCTCCGAATATGATCGACAACCGATCCCTGGCCCTGACCTGGACCGAATCCTGTCTCTGCCCCGCGAGCCGGGCGTCAGCCTGCGCCTTGTAACCACCCCCGCCGAGATGGAGTTGCTGGTGGATTATGTCAACCAGGGCAACCTGACTCAGTATGCGGATCCTGCTTTTGTAGCTGAATTAATTGATTGGCTGCGCTTCAACAAAAAGGATGCCCTGGCAGCGCTGGATGGCCTGTACTCGGTCTGCTCTGGCAATCCCGAAGTGCCCGGCTGGCTCGGGCGGATGTTCGTTGAAGGCACTCAGCCGCAGCAGCAAGCCGATTTGGATGCCAGGAAACTGCGCAGTTCGTCTGCAGCGGTCTTGATCGCCTCAGAAACGGACGAAAAATCCGCCTGGGTACGCACGGGGCAGGTTTATGAACGGCTGGCGCTCCAGCTGACGGCTTTGGGAATCAAATCGGCCTTCCTGAACCAGCCCATAGAAGTTGCTCCACTTCGCGCCCAGTTCCAGAACGCCGTTGGGCTGGGTCCGTCCAGTCCGCAGCTGCTGCTGCGCATCGGCTACGCCGCAGCCCTGCCGCGCTCTCTGCGCCGCCCGCTGGAACAGGTTTTGATGGGGTGAGGCAGCTATGAAAACACTGGCATTTCAATTGGCAAACTGGGGCGCTGCCCTGGGGATGCTGGCGGGGCTGTTCGAGGTAACCATTGGCTTATTTATCCGAGCATGGATCGGGTACAAAGAAAATCCGTTCGTTCTGGGTTTGGTGACCTTGTGCCTGAGTGGGCTGGCATGGTTGACCGTTCGTATGGCGCAGCGGCATCCACCCCAAACTTCGGATGGTAAACTGGCGCTGATCCTGGGCGTGGTCTTGCCGGCGAGCGTGTGTTTCACCACCGTTGGCATGCTTTGGTACTTACCGGGTATTCTGCTTTCTGTGGCTGCCAGCCTGTTGATCGCGGATATCTGGCGCAATCGTTCGCACAATGCGATCCAGCTCTGGCGCTGGCCTGGCAGCCTGGGCGCATTGGCCTGCCTGCTAAGTTTTGGAATCGCATTCTGGAACCCTGCCTTTGGTTTATTCCGGCTAATCGTCCCGGTGCGCTCAGACCGTCTTATATTGGAAGTCCTGCCGATGGATGTAGTGCGCCGCACGGTCTATGCCTTTGGCGTGACGCGGGTCGAGACGCTCGAATCCGGCGCAGTGATGGCGGTCTATCTACTGATTGGGCTGGGGGCGGGTGTGTCCCTGCTTGCCAGCCTGGCTTCTTCACGTCTGTTTGCCAGGATCGGCGGCGGGATGAGCCTGGCAGGCATGGTGCTCTTCTTATGGCAATTGCCTGCAATCCTGCTGCAGGCGAATGTTCAAAGCGGCTTCTCATTGTGGCCAGCGTTTGGCTGGGGCTGGTATCTGTCCATGCTGGGCACGGCGCTGATCCTGTTGGGTGCGTTTATGCGCCAACCAACGACTGGTACGTTTTTTAATTCAAATCGACTTTTCAAAAGGAATATCTTATGAAAACTCTTCGCTCCAACGCCACATCTTTCATCTGGCTGGCTGTCGGTCTGGCCCTGATCACGGCCCTGACCTATGTTCTGATCGCCCTCGGCATCCTCAGCGTGGGTGACCCGCAGGTAGCCCGTGACGGCGGCTTTATCGTCTATGTGGCAGCCGGCTGTTATCTGCTCGGTGGTTTGCTCATCTTGCTCCGCAGCCGCTGGCTGCTGCTCTTCGGGGCAGGGATCAACCTCCTGGTCATGCTTTTCTTTTTCAGCATGTACCAGACCCGCCCCGAAGTCATATTCTCGCCCGGCGGACTTGTTTCCAAACTTGCCGAGGCCCTGCTCGAGATCCTGCTCCTGCTGGCGCTTGTGACAAATTGGAAGAAATAGGTATTTTGGGTGTTTTATTGGTGGCGTAGCCACCCATAAAACACCCAAACGTTATTCTAGGAGACGTTCATGAAACACACAACTGCCCTCAAGACATTGATCCTGCCGATTGGTTTGCTGGCCCTGTTTGCGGCCGGGATGGGTCTCTTCTACCAGACGCCCGGCGATTCGTATCCGTTCACCTCCCAGCGGGGCGAGACCGTGATGATCAACGCTCATGGTTTGTACTATTACGACACCGTCAGCAGCGCTGCCCAGCAGCAGGGAAATGACGTCGTCACCCTGTTCGCAGGGCTGCCTTTGCTGGTTATTTCCACCTGGCTGACCTTGCGCGGCTCTTTGCGCGGCCGCCTGCTCCTGACAGGTACGCTCGGCTTTTTTCTCTACACCTACCTGTCCATGTCGATGCTGACGGCCTTCAACGCCCTGTTCCTGGTCTACGTGGCGATCTTCGGGCTCAGCCTGTATGCTTTCATTCTGTGTACGATGTCGTTCGACCTCGAAGCCCTGCCGGGCCATTTCTCCGCCAGCCTGCCGCGCGGCTGGATTGCGGCGCTCCTGTTTATCATCGCCGCCTTTCTGACGGTTACCTGGCTGGGACGGGTACTGCAGCCGCTGCTCAATAACACCCCGCCGCTTCTGGACAATACCACAACCATGGTCATCCAGGCGATGGACCTCAGCCTGATTGTGCCGCTGGCCGTACTTTCAGGTATTTTGCTCCTGCGCCGGTCTGCCTGGGGCTACCTGCTGACATCGGTATTCGTTCTAAAAGCAATTACCCTCGGGTTGGCAGTCTCGGCCATGGTGGCCAGCATGACGCTGGCTGGCACCCCTGACGATGCGGCGATTGCCATCCCCTTCCTGATCATCACCGCCCTTAACCTTGCCGCAGCCATCAGCCTTTTGAGAAATGTAAAGGCTTAAGATTTTCGGGTGTTTTTTGGGTGGCTGCGCCGCCCAAAAAACACCCGAAATAAAATCAGCTGGTGGAGCGAGCGCAATTGCTGACCTCAAATCGGTTCAACCTTCAATTCACTCGGGGTCTGCTGGATCAAAGACTCAATCGCGAACAGGTCCGGGTTTGGGACATAAGTCAATTCCAACATGCCCGAAAATTCCACCTCGTAGGTCTCCCCAGACGGATGAAGGTGATAAATTCCGGTGCAGGCCGGGCAGATAACCGGATCACCATTTTTATAACCCGGCTGGATACTGATCGTTGGCCCGCACTCACTGCAGGTCAGCAGCAGATGGTTCTCACTGCTGTGCCCGATAATATGATTGGCTATCCCTTTGTGCACCATGTCGGCAAAAGAGCCGGTCAGAGCAGCGTCAAACTGCTTGCCCTGCCCCTGCTGCAAGATACCCAACGCTTTTTCCACCGCCATCTGCTGGCGGTAAGGCCGGGCGCTGGTCATGGCGTCGAAGGCATCTGCAATCGACACAATCCGCGCATAGAGCGAGATCTGGTCGCCCCCCAGCGCGTTGGGATAGCCTGTGCCGTCGACCCGCTCATGGTGCTGGCGGATGATCGCATCCACCAGGGCCCCCAGGGGGTGGTCGTGCACCAATATCTCACCAATATCCGGATGCTTTTGAATAATCTCAAATTCAACCTCGCTCAGTTTGTCGGGTTTCTTCAAGATGCCATCCGGAATGCCGATCTTGCCGACATCATGCACCAGCGCCCCCAGCGTAACCAGATAGACCGCCCCGGCGCCCAAACCGACAGCCTCTGCCAGCTTTCGGGCGTATTGGCTGACCCGCCAGGTGTGCCCGCCGGTGTAGGGATCCCGGGCTTCGATCATGGTCGCCATCACCAGCAAAGATCGGACCATGGGTGGGTTCAAGGTAATTGTATTCATTCGTTTACTCCTTTAGTCAAAAAAGGTTGTCAATCCACAAACTGCAGCACCAGACCCTCCAGCGTCAGCCCGGCGCCCTGCAGCTGGGCCTGGCGGACTTCTGTCTCAGGCATCCGGCTGGCGGCCTGGGCCTCCACATCCCGGGCCTGCCGCTTGACCTCGTTCCAGGTGGTCGGATGGCTGGCGATGCACACCGCCATCTCCAGCGCTCGGGCCGGCTGACCGTCAGCCAGCAGCAGGCTGGCAAACCCGACCAGCGGCAGAGCTTTCAGGTTATAGTAATCCCGCTTCTGGGCCTGGCGCAGTGCGGCCTTCAGATTCTCCTGTGCCTCAGCCAGCCGCCCCAGGTGGATCAAGGTCACCCCCAGCAGCGCCTGAGCATAGATCTGCCCCCAGCCTTTGATACTGCGCTTCTCCTGCTCATGAAATGCCAGCGCCAGGTTGAACTCGCGCAGGGCTTCTTCCCACTCCCGCCGGGTGAGGGCAATTTCGCCCAGGGCCCGGTGGTAAAAACCAATCCCGTTGAATTCCTGCAGCTTTTCAAACACCGGCAGGGCCGACTGGTAGTGTTTGCGCGCCTGGGCCAGGTCGCCCTGCAAACGCCAAATATCACCCAGCTCCCAGGTGTGCCAGGCAATGTCGTTCTGGCTGCCCACCTCCAGGGCGATCTCAATGCTCAGCCGGCGGGTGCGCAGGGCATCTTCCAGGCTGCCGTAGCGCGCCAGGGCCATACTTTCCCATGAAAGCACCTGCCCATACAACCGCCGGCTGCCAGTTTTCTCCAAAAAGCGCTTCAAATCGTTGTAGGTCTCAAAACCCT
>Ga0268298_10002788_pt1 | contig 18607 bp, 24 predicted proteins | sample WWTPWeurt_MetaG_FD_194462 | JGI IMG/M metagenome (GOLD analysis project Ga0268298, IMG submission 194462) | Activated sludge microbial communities from WWTP in Nijmegen, Gelderland, Netherland - WWTP Weurt | ecosystem: Engineered > WWTP > Aerobic digester > Activated sludge | place...
TCGGCTCGTTGGACGGATCGCCTCGACGGGCGGAACACGCAGGGCGATGTCTGGGACGCTTTCTTTGCCGACTCGGGCATGGATGCGGTGTGCGGCTTCGGCGGCAACGTCTGGGTGGTGTGGAACCCGGGCACGCTGGTGTCCATCACTCGCTTGAGCCACCGCGAGGCGATCCGACGCCTGTGCGCCGAGTTCGATGAGGACGGGCCGCAGTGTGGCTACAACGGTGTTGTCTCCGATTACGCGAGCCTCTGGTGGAAGCAGGATGCCACCGATCCGAACCTCTCCCGGTTTCCCGATCACCGCCAGCAGTTGATGACGCGCCTGAAGCGCTTTGTTGGCTGTACTCACTCGACGAGGGCCTGAGATGCCTCTGGAAAAACACCTGATCGACCGAATCACCCTGGAGGAGCGCGTGGCGCTGATCGAGGTCCATCACTTGCTCAACAAGGCGCAACAGGCTTGGAATCGGATCGAGAGCGGCAAGCAGTGCGAACTGAACGGCGTGCACCACGAAGAAAGCTCGCTGGCGCATTGCCTGCGGTGGGGCAAGCAGGCTGCGGAAGACCTGGTCGAACTGGCGAAGGGCACAGGCAACCCAGCCCAGACTTGACGGGTGGCCCGAGCGGGTAGTGAGCGTTTTCCGGTCCGGGCATGCCCTTGAAGGCCGTCCATCTTACGAGAGCATGAAGGTATCCAACAGCAGGAGACCTTTATGGAAACACCCGCCACTCCCACCTTGCCGATCAATCGCATCGTACAAGGCAAGAACCCCCGCGAATACTTCGATCCGGTCGAAATGGCCGACCTCGAGGCGGGTCTGCGCGCCGCCGGTCGCGTCGTCCAGCCCATCCTCGTCCGTCCCATCCCCGGCTCCGACCTCTACGAGATCGTGGCCGGCGAGCGGCGCTGGCGAGCCGCGAAGAACGTCTTCGGCAACGACTACGGCATGCCGGTGGTCATCGAAGCCTTGAACGACGAGGAGGCCGAGGCCATCGCCGTCATCGAGAACCACCACCGCGCCCCCATGTCCCATGCCGAGGAAGCGCAGGCCGCCAAGCGCCAGTTGCTGCGCCACAAGGGCGACAAGGAAGAGGCGGCGGCGAGCCTCGGCTGGAAGCCGGAACTCTTGGAGCGGCGGTTGGCGCTCCTGTCCTGCACGCCTGCCGTCCTGGCCGCGCTCACGCGCCGCCAGATTCAACTCGGTCACGCCGAACTGCTAGCCGGCATTCCTCCCGACAAGCAGAGCAGCGTGCTGACCGGCGTGCTTGCACACAAGGTGCCGGTAGGTGTGCTGAAAGAACAGTTGGGACGCTTCGCCCGCCAACTGGCCGCCGCCATCTTCGACACCGCGCAGTGCTCGGCCTGCCCGCATAATTCCGCCCGGCAGGCGGGCCTATTCGACGAATCCCTCGGCGAGGGCTACTGCCAGCATCCTACCCATTTCGACGAATTGACCCTGCAAGCCGTCGTGGCCAAGGCCCATGGCTTGCGCGACCAGTATCCGTTGGTGCAGATCGTGAAATTGAGCGATGGCAGCGCCTACCTTCCAATCGCGGCGGAAGGTGAGTTGGGCGTTGGGGCCGCGCAGTATGCCGCCTGTCAAGGCTGCGCCTCGTTTGGTTGCGCGGTGTCGGCGCTGCCCGGTAGCTACGGCGATGTGACGCTCTCGCAATGCTTCGACGCCGCCTGCAATACTCAGAAGGTTGCTGCTTGGCGCAAGGCGCAGCGCGAGAATGAGCCACCGCTTCCCCCGAAAACCGCCAAGACCCTGGCCAAGCGTGACCAGCCCGACGTGACCGTTGCCCGGCCCTCGAACCAGACTCCGCAGCGGGTGAAGGACTTCCGGGTGACTGAGTGGCGTAAGTGGGCGGCAAAGGAGTTGATGGCCAAGCCCGAGCGCAACCGACGCGTGATGATCGCGCTGGCCCGCTGCGGCCATACCGGCGATGTCCGTAGCATCGAATTTGGAGCAGCGGCCAAGCGGATCGCGGGGCCGTGCGTGCTTGAGCGCCTCGATTTCGCGGTGGCGCTGCCCGAGGCTGATGCCATCGACGCGCAGCATCTGGAGCAGTTGATGTTGGCGGTCACCGCATCGGCCGCTTTCGGTGTCGGACAGCGCGATCTCGAAGCCCTGCTGAACTATCTGGAGGTCGATGAGGGCCGCCACTTCAAATGGAACACCGAGTTCCTCGAACTCTTCACCCTGAGCGAGTTGGAATCCCTGGCCGGCGAGGTCGGCCTGAAAGCGAAGATGGGGGCGGCCTTCAAGCTGGCGCGGGCGAAGAAGAAGGGCGATTTCATCAAATCGCTACTTGCCGTGCCGGGGTTTGCTTACCAAGGCACCGTGCCCGCCGTCATGCAATACCCGCGCCGCCCCGTTCCCGCAGCGTCCATCAATCTGGCAAGCGACGAACTCACCGTTGTGCCGGTCGAACCTGCGGAAGAAGAAGCCCTCGTTGCCTGAGCGGTGCAACCACTGGAAAACCCCGAATGCCTTCGTAGCATGGTCTCGAAGGAATTTCTTTTTCGAAGGAGCGTGACATGACAATGTTCGAAGAACTCTATGCGCTGGCGACGAGCACCACCTTGACGATGCTGCTCAGTGCCGACGAGAAGACCGGGCGGATGACGATCAACGTGATCCCTAAGCCGAAGAAGGACGTAGACGAACCGGCGCTGACCAAGGCCTTGAGTCTGACGGCGACACCCGCTGAATTCGATGCGGGCTTCGTAGAGGTGTTGAAGGGTTACCGCGAGGTCCGCCAGAGCCTTGCCAAGCAGGCCGAAGCCACGCAGGAAGTGCTGCAAGCGGCCAAGGCGGCATCGGCAAAGAAGGCGGGGGAGGCGATGACCAAGGCGGTCAAGCACGCCCCTGCTGATGCCACGACGAAGGCCCCGGGCACGGTACAGACCAGCCCAGACGGTGGCCTCGACGACGGTGACGACGAGAACGGTGGCAACGAGCCGCAACCATCGGCAGCAACCGCTGCCGGCGGTGATTCCTACGACCTGTTCGGCTGAGTTCCGGCCTTGAAAGCGGGTCGGGCGGCGAGAGACTGATGGCAAGGGCCTTCCCTTCGGGAGGCCGTCCAGACGACAGGAGTCCAACGATGAGCATTGCAATCAACGAAATCCGGCGGGTCTTCCGCTACAACGGCATGCAGTTGCCCGACGTGCCGGGTATGGAACCGAAGGAGGTCCGCGATCTCTACAGCACCCAATACCCCGAACTCATCAGCGCCGAGATCGAGGCAGGTGAGGTCCGGGACGGCGTGCAGGAATATACCTTCCGCAAGGCGGTGGGAACCAAGGGTGGGAGTGACGATGAAGGGGAGCGGCTGGCCACCCTCATGGCTGCTGTGGCGGTTGAATCCGAGGGGCGCTCGGATATCACCGGCAAGCTCGCCAAAGCACTGACCCGGCGCGGCACGCAGGCATGCGGCAGCGCTTGGGGTGCCTTCGTGTTGCGCACCCGGCGCGATGCGACGGAACGCCATACAGCCCGCGTCCTGCCGACCAGCGACATGTTGGCCCCGCTACCATGATGGCATTGGTCCTGCCGCGCATCGCTCCGCAGGTGCCGCGCACCATCGCACCGGGGGCGCTGCTGGCGGCCAATGCCACGGTGTCGCGCTTCTTGATTGAAGCCGAGGCCTTCGACGAGAGCGACATCCCTGCGACTTGGAGCGACTCCCTCGATGCCTGCCGGCAGGCGCTCGATGGCTGGCTCAAGCGCCAGATCGGCGCGCTGCATTGCCTGAAGCCGCGCTTTGCCCTGCATATGGTCTCCAGTGATGGCGATTACTACCGCTACTACGGCGGCCAGCCACCCAAGGACTTCGACTTCGATGCGATGGAAGCCTCGTGGTGTGAATGCCATGAGCAGGAATGGCCGGTGGGGGCGGGGCTGGAGGCTCTGAGCGCCCGCGTGCCCGGCTTGGGGAGCGTCATCCTGCATGTGCTGCGCCGTCAGAGCGCCTTCGTCTATCCGCTGTTTACGCCCGACATCGCCTGCGACGTGGCGACCTATCTTTACTGGTGCGGCGAAGAAGACGAGGAAGCCGCACTGGACATGAACTGCGGCGAGGATGAAGAAGAGCGCGAAGCGATGCGGACGGAAATGGTCAGCAAGGCCACGCTGGAAGCGTGCTTTCCGGCATGGACCCGGCGCTGGCCGCGCGGGCTGGAACTGGCGCAATGCGCCCGCTTCCTGCGCCGGGCGATCAAGCACCAATCCGATCCGAGCGCCAAGGCAGTGGCCGAGGAAGCGCTGGCGCTGGCCAGCCTGGACATCGACGATAGCTTCCGCCACGACATCGACGGCGAGTTCGTCGGCTTCGGCGCCGTGCTGTCGTGGACGGAAGGGGACGTGACCACCCGTATCTACGACGACCTGCTCAACCTCGCTCATCAAGGCGAATACTGCGAGCACATGGGCGAGGTCCGGGTGCCACTGGACGACCCCGGTGCCTTCGGCGCGTGGCAGCGGGCGATGGCCAGCCGCTTCGAGGCCATCCGGCGGATCGACCGCTTGATTCATCACCTCTCGGCGGGAAACTGATCGTGGAGGTAACAACCATGAACCAAGCCGAGTTTTCCATTCAGGCCCCGAGCGCGGGCACCGTGCATCTGCGCCGGGCGGTCCTGATCTACGACGGCCAGCAGGGTAGTGCGCTGGCTACCGTGCATGACATCGAGGAAGTCGATGGCGAAGCCGTCATCGGCGCCGGGCAGGCGATGACGCCCCGGGCGGCGATGGACCTCGCCCGCGCCCTGCTCAAGCGAACTGCCCACGGCGGATTTCTGCCGGAGACGGTGCTCTACATGGATGGCGACCTGATCGTCTGGTGGGTTCCACCGGCACGCTGCCACATCGCCTTCCGTGTCGACGAGGAACACGCCGAGGCCTTCGGCGGGCGCGAACGCGGCGACAGCGTGCCCCATCCGGGATTGGTCTTTGCAGCTTCTGGCCGGGTCTGGCGGGTATGGGCAGTGAAGGGAGTAGGGCGTCCAACCCCGGCCACGCCACTATTCCAAGTACCGTACTTCAACGTCGATGTGCGGGGCAACATCTGCCAAGGCAACGTCCCCGTGCCCGAGGGCACCACGGTCGAGAAGATCGCCGCGTGGAACGATGCTTTCTTACGCTCCTACTTCACCCATCCGAACGGCCCCGGCAAACTGGTGCGCTATCGCGGCGGCGCTTACGCCTTCTGGCGAGAGATGCTCGATGGACGATTCCGGCGTTTCCCCGAGCGGGTGCTGGTCGATGTAAAGATGACCCTGGGTGGTCTGTTGGGCATCACGGAGGGGACATGATGGATGTGCGCGACCTTGCCCTACAGTCGGCTTGCCCGGTCATCGCCGCGCCGCGTTTTGGCCCCTTGCCCGACATGGTGAACGGCCAAAGGATCATTCTCGCTGCCAACGGCGTTTTCGTGCAGGTCAAACTCGACTGGCTGGACTGCATCCAGCGGCTCTCCCCCGCGTTGCCGATCCCGCTGCCCTACGGCGGCATCAAGGAGCGGCTGACTTTCACTTTCGGCGTATTGCCCATCCGGCTGATCGAGGCGTTCATCGAAGCCGGTCGCCGAGGCTTGCCCAACGAGGTGGCCGGAGCGCTGATCTACTCCCGGCGTAGCCGGAGCTTGCGGCTCGCGCTGTGCGAACCCCTCGATGTGTCGCCGCACCAGATCGATTACCGGGTGCCAGCGATGGATGCCGACGAGACACTGGCCGTGGACCTGCATACCCACGGCCACGGCTTGCCATTCTGGTCGGCAAAGGACGACCGCGATGATCAGGGCATCAAGGTGGCCGGGGTGCTTGGTTGCCTGCATCAGCCTAAGCCCAGCGCCCTGTTCCGGCTGGCGGTCAATGGCCGGTTCCACCCCTTGCCGCATCCGTGGCAGGCTGACACCACGGCGCCACACTACCCGGAACCCGACCTTGAACCGGGCCTGCTGCGCCGGATACTGAGTTTCTACCAAGGAAGGAGGTTCGGACCGTGGAACACCTGATCGACCCCGCACTGCTCGACCGTCGCGTCAGCATCCATCTGGTCGGTGTCGGCGGCAACGGCGCGCAAATGGCCGCCTGCCTCGCCCGGCTCGACATTGCCATGAAGGCGCTCGGCCACCCCCACGGCTTGCACGTCACCGCCTTCGATGCAGACCGGGTGAGCGAGGCCAACATGGGCCGGCAACTCTACAGCCCCGCCGACATCGGTCGACACAAGGCCATAGTGACCATCCACCGCCTCAACCAGTTCTACGGGCTGGACTGGATCGCCCATCCCGTTCGCTACGAGGCCTTCGAGACCAACCGCTACTCGCCGCTGAGTGCCGATATCCTGGTAAGTTGCGTGGACAGCCGCTTCGCGCGTCGAATGCTGCATGAGGCAGTGTTCGATGGCGGCGGACGCTATCGGTACTGGCTGGATCTCGGCAACACCGAGGCAAGCGCTCAGGCTATATTGGGGCAGGGGCCGCACCGGACAAGGAGTGAGAGGAGTATGCGCCTGCCCTGCGTCACCGAACTCTTCCCCGAATTGCTGGATACCAGTGCTCCAGACGACAACCGGCCTTCGTGTTCGGTCCGGGTGTCGCTGGCTTCCCAAGGCCTGTTCATCAACGACGTGGCGGTGCGTTTCGCGGCGCAGTTGCTCTATGAACTCTTCTCCAATGGGCGACTCGACCAGCATGGCGTGGTAGTCAATCTCGACTCGAAACGGACCGGCCCCATCGAGGTTGATCCGAAGACCTGGGCGCGTTTCGGTTGCGTCATGGCCGATGAGCGCCAAGACGAGGATGAAACGTTGGCGGAAGCAGCCTGAGCGGAAGGGAGACATGGCACACAGAACATGGAATGTCCGCGTGATGCGCGAGGGTCGGGCGTTGCGCCTGGGGCAAGTCGCGGAATCGAGCGAATCGCTCGCCCGTTGCGCGGCGCTATCGCGCTCCAGCGTGACGGAAGAGGAACTTGCCGGAGCGCCTTGCAAACCGGACGCCTGCGTCATCTACCCGGACGAGGACTTCGACGTAACGCCCGCCGGCTGACGGCATGGGACAAGGCGGTCGGTGTAAAGGTGAATCGGGTGTGCGGCATTCTGCGCGATGGGTACTATGATGATGCCCATTCCCCCGAAAGCGGAGGCCAGATCATGGATCACCCCATCATCAAGCAGTTCGAGGCCCATGCCGAACTGCTGGACATCAGCGGCAGCGTTGAAGCCATCGACGAGGCCATCGTGCAACTTGCCACCTGGATGGACGGCCTCGAACTTTCCGAGGATGATCAAGCGCTTCTCTGCCACATCGGCGCGGTGCTCTACCGCGAGGGACTTCGAGGCCGCACGGGAATACGACTATGATCGACGGAGCAAAATGGGGGCTGCAAAGCCCCCGTTCCTTTCTTGAGTAGGCCGGATGCAGGCCCAGCTCAACGCTCCTTGGGTAAGCCTTCATCGCCGGATGCGCCCGACGCATTGCCTTGCTGCTGTGCCCTCAGCGCCGCTTGTCGATCAAGTAATCCGCCAAGGTAGGCGCCGGAAGCTCTTGTCCGGTTATGCCCCGCGAGACGGGCGGCAGAGAGTCTTGCCGTAGCGTCCACGTCGGCAGGCACATCACCGCCGCCTCGCACTGGCGGCGCGACGCCGGCCTTGTCGGTGTAGTGGTCGATCATCGCTTCGTGGCGCAATCCGTGCGCCGTGGCCCCCAATCCCTCCGCCGTGATGCCAAAGCGGGCCATCACGTAGTCGAAACGTCGCAGGTTGTGTTTCAGGCTGTGGCGAGGATCGCCCAGGTGCGCGTCATCTTCCTGAACGACTGCCTGGGCGAACGCCAAAGCTGCAATGCGTTGCTCTGAATCCAGTGGCACGAAGCGCAGCCTTCCTCCCTTCGCGCCTTCCTTGATTCGCACGTAGCGATCCGCTTGTCGCTGTTCGTGCGCTAGCCCCGTTGCCTCGAAGGTGACCACGCATTGGTTGGGCCGGAACATCACCGACTCTTTGCGTCGCAGCCCCATCGCTCGGATGAGCCGTAGCGAAGCGCCGACGTAGCGGTCATAAGCGCTGATCCGCTCGATCAGCGCATCGATGTCGATGCCCGCCGCCGTCCAACTCTTGTCGCGCTGGGCATATTCATGGCGCTGGTATTCGGCCGGTGCCAGCCCGTAATGAGCCGGCGTGCGAATGAATCCCGGCTTGCCTAGCCACAGCGCGAGTCCGCGCAGGAAACTGAGGTAGGTCTGGATGGTGGCGGGTGCGAGTTGCTCCTGCTGCCAGACCTTGATCATGGCCCGGATGTGGCGGTCGCCGAGGTTCCGAGGGTCAGGCACGGTGGCGAATCTGGCCTTCACCTTGAGATCGCGGAAGAAGCGCCGCAGGAAGTCGGCCCGTTCCTGCCGCGTCTTGTGCGAGACCGTTTTTTCCAGTGCGGTGTGCAGTGAGTTGAACAGTTCCAGCAGGACGTCGAGCACCCGCAGTGGGTCGGCCTTGCCCGGACGGTAACGTTCCAGGATCTCGGCAGGCGTCATCGATGCCCACTCCTGACGGCGCGGCGCTTGGTGGTTGGCGGCGCGGCCGGCGCCGATGGAGCCTTGGAACCGCCGACGGGTATGGCGAGCGTTGAAATCAGACATGACAAATCTCCGAAGCGAGCCGTGCGCTGTCCCGTCAGCCCAAAGCAGATGTATTGGTGGAATCCATCGGTTCGTCGCGGGCGCGGATTCCGTCGCGTACGCAAAGCGTGGTCGAGTGCTTCGGCACGGCGTGCGACCACGAGCACGCCGTACCTACCCAGGGTTTGCCGGTGTCGCGCCTTATGCGCGGCCTCCAACTCGGTCGGTCTTAAAAATGAAACAGTGATCCGTCCGCTTCCGCATTTCTGCGTTCGTCGGGCTTGGTGATGCAACCTCGCCTCGAAGGCGGGGAGAACATCGGCGCGAAGGTCTCGCCTTGCGCCATAGGGGGATCAGTCCTCGATACGTAACGTCATCCACCTGCATGGGTCCGCCCCTGACCGAAAGTCCAGGGCAGTACAGGCGTACGAGCGGCTTCACACGCGGAGCCCATGAGGGCCAACACGACGTGTGCTGCGCAAGGCGCGTGCTCGAACGATGACGGGAAGCAATAGCGCGGCATCGGGTGCCGGCCAGTTGAACCGAACGCAAGACACGCACTCAAGGAGCGTCCGACAGGGAACTGTCGGCAAGGTCTAACGTTGCACTACGGGTGAAACAGTTTCGGGCACGGTCTCGGGGACCATGCCAACCCGACTCAAGGTCGGGGGCTAAAGAGGCGGGTAACGACCGCAACGCCTTTTGCTCCGCGATGGAGCAGGCCAGGAGGCCTCGGGAGGCTGTAGTTCACACTTGGAGCGAGAGAAGGTCAATGGGCGAACCCGCTGACGGAACCTGAATGCCGGGGCTTGCGGGTGGCACTTGAAATTGAAACTCAGGGTGCGTTTATTTTTCGGGAGATGACCGGAGCGAGGCTGAATCAGGGCTTGACGGGCGCCAACTCGGCCTCTGGTTTCCACTGTGAGTGTTTCGATCCTGTACTGCTGTTTTCGATGGGACAGCCGCTGGAAATGTACCCTTGACGTACCCCGATCCAGTGAGACCGTAAATCGACGCGAGAGCTGTTTTGGCACCCGGGCGCATGACCTCAACTTTCACCCCAACTCAGGTCGACTGGACTTCGAATACGGTCGAGGCTGATTGCGATAGCCGGGGCAACCGGAGCGGATTTCGCGTGGACTGGCCGCATCGGGGTGCTGATGCTGGCTGCTCGCAAACCTATACAGGAGCCTCATATGGACTATGTCGTCAGAGCGGTGGATGTCGGTTTCGGCAACACCAAATACGTCAGCAACGTGGCTGGTAGCGACATCCGCTGCGCCAGCTTTCCTTCGGTCGCTTATCCGACCATGCGCGAGCCTTCGGGACAGCCTGGCTATGAGCGGCGCAAAACGGTTGCGATCCCGATCAATGGCCTCTTCTACGAGGTCGGCCCTGAGGTTGAACTGGCCGCCGATACGTTCCGCGCCACCCAGATGCATGACCGTTATACTGAGACGCCGGAGTACTTGGCGCTATTGCGGGGCGCCCTGGCTCTGATGAAGCAACCCGCGATTGATCTGCTGGTCGTGGGGCTACCGGTGGCCGCGCTGACTACCAAGAAGACCGCCCTTGAGAAAGCGGTGACCGGGACGCACGATATTGGCAGCGGCAAGACCGTGGTGGTCCGCAAGGCCTTGGCGATCGCGCAGCCCCAAGGCGCCCTGGTTGATTTCGCTGTTCAGCACGAGAAGATGGCCGCCATCGAGCGGGAGCAAAGCCTGATTCTCGATCCGGGGTCACGCACTTTCGACTGGCTTGTAGCGCGGGGTATGCGCCTGGTGCAAAACAAGAGTCACTCGGTGAACCGGGGTGTTTTCGACATCCTGCAAGCCATTGCGGCAGAAATCGGGCACGACATCGGTACGCCCTACAACGACATCGAGGCCATCGACCTGGCATTACGCACCGGAAAAAACCCGGTGATCTACCAGAAGCCCTACGACATCTCGCGAGCCATGCCCATGGCACATTCGATCGCCCAGCAGGCCGTGGCGTCGATGATGCGCTGGATCGATGCGAGCTACAGCTTCCAGAACATCATCCTGGTCGGAGGCGGTGCCTACCTCTTTAAAAAGGCGGTGAAAGAGGCATTTCCGAAGCACCGCATCCTGGAGGTAAAGGATCCGTTGCACGCCAACGTCCGTGGCTTCCAGATTGCCGGCATGAATCACGTGGACAAACTCTTCGGCACTACCGCCGCTACCGCAGTTCAGGGGGCTGCGTGATGAGCGAGAAGAAGACGCCAGAGCACGAGACGATCCGCTTGCTGTTCGAGTTGGACCGAGTGGATGACCCGCAGTTGTACGACGACCTGATCCGCTTCAAGAAGGGGACGAAACGGATCAACCGGTTGCGGTTGCTGGCGCGCGAAGGGGTGATTGGTCAGTTGAGCCTCGCCGGCGGTGGCATGGTGCCGCGCTTGGTTCAGGTGGCCGATGTAAGTGGTCCCGCCGCAGAGTTGCCGGCAGTGCCAGCGATCGCCATGCCGTTCGCCTCGGAGGTGTTCGGCGAACCGATCGCCGATCGTTGAGCGAGCCGTGCGACTAAGGATATATCTATGGATCAGAAAGACTTCCTGGCTATCCACGGCTGGGTGGACGACATATTGCGCGATCACGCAGGCAGCGGCTATCTGCTGCGAGTCAGACAGGATGGGGGGCAAGTGGCCGATCTCGCATTGGATCAGCCGCTTGGTTCAATGAGGCTTGAGGACGAGGTGAGCGTGGTGGTCGTAGGCCCGCGACCGGGCCGCGTGTTGGCTCTCATCGACCACACGACGGGCGAGGGGGCGAATTTAGTTGGCGAAGGGAGACGCCGGTGGCCTGGCACAGGTGACCTGCTGCTAATCTCGGCGACCATTGGGTCCTCCGCGGTCGTCTTGGGATGGGTGGCCCTGCCAGCCTCGCTGTGCTTCGTGCTGCTTTACTGGTTGGTGACGCACAGAATTCCCGAGGCAAGCCGACGTTTCACTGCGGCGCGGATTGATTACATGATCGACCGGGAGTATTGCCTCTGGCAGGCAATGCGGACCCGGCAGGGGAGCATTTCGTGAGCGCCAATAGCCGGCCACGATCCGGCCGGTGCCAGCGTGTCAGCGCCTCGTCGCTTGCCCAGATGGGGGTCTGCGAGCGCCTAGTGCTATTCGAGCATCGCTATGGTCGGCGGTACTCAGTCCAACAACGAAAGGACATGGCTCGAGGGGGCCGAGAGCATCGGCGCTTCTATCTGGAACGGCAGACGCAGCCCGGAGGCAAGGGGCCGTGCTTCATTGCCCAACCGGTCTATGACGAAGGGTATGGGTTCTCGGTGCTGCGAGCATTTCGTGAGCTGGTGCTGCCTCCCTCAATGCTTGGCCGAGGCATGATCCTTACCTACTACCGCGCGGCACCAGCCGTTTGCCGGATGCTCGCGGCGCATCCGTGGCTGATTCGGCTGATGCGCGCTTTGCTTCGTCCCGTGGTCAAGATAGCGGCAAGGCTATACCGGCGGAGGGTAGGCAATGATTGAACAGATGATTGCTGGTGCCATGTTGATCCTCTTGCTTATCTGGGTGCTTCATCGCTTGAAACGCCAAAGGGATCAAGCTTGGTTACCGCGGGAGTTGCGACGAGCGACGCTTGTCTATGCAGAGCAGCTATTCCGGGCTCGTGGTCCAATAACCCTGACGGCTAAGGTCGACCGTGGATACCGTGATCCTGCTGGGATCATTATCCTTATCGAGCTGAAAAATCGGCAGCGTGACTGTGTATCCCTCGCCGACGTGATCGAACTTTCGGCGCAGCGGGTGGCTGTTATGGCGGAGACAGGAAGGCAGGTGGCCTTGCATGCCTATGTGATCGTGCAAGGACCATCGGGCCGCCGCGTTGCTCACCGAGTCGGATTGCTCGATGTTGTCGAGGTGAAAGCGTTGATCCAACGGAGGGAAGCGATTCTGATCGGAAAAGCTGTAGAAGTTCAGACTTGATCTGACAGCAGGGCCTTGCCAAGGGGTGGGGTTACCCGTTTTGATAGAGGTGCGAATCTTTATCTAAACGGCGCGCGAGCGCCAAGGAGTAACCCCATGAGTAGTCTTAACCAGAATGTCATTCGTCACAAGATCGGCCTGCTGAATCTGGCCACCGAGTTGGGCAACGTCTCGAAAGCGTGCAAGGTAATGGGCCTGTCCCGCGACACCTTCTATCGCTACCAGAATGCCGTCGCCGAAGGTGGCGTCGAAGCCTTGTTCGATGGCAACCGGCGCAAACCGAACCCGAAGAACCGGGTGGAAGAAGCCACGGAAACGGCGGTGCTGGCCTACGCCACCGAGCAACCCGCGCATGGGCAAGTGCGAACCAGTAACGAACTGCGCCAGCGCGGTATTTTTGTTTCGCCGTCCGGCGTTCGCTCCATCTGGCTGCGAAACGACTTGGCCTCCTTCAAACAGCGGTTATCAGCCCTGGAGAAGCAGGTGGCCGAGCAAGGCATCCTGCTGACCGATGCTCAGGTAGCGGCGCTGGAGAGAAAGCAGGACGACGACCTGGCTCATGGCGAGATCGAAACCGCCCATCCCGGCTATCTGGGATCGCAGGACACGTTTTACGTCGGCACTATCAAGGGCGTTGGCCGGATCTACCAGCAGACCTTCGTTGATACCTACAGCAAGGTCGCCATGGCCAAGCTCTACACGACCAAGACGCCGATCACCGCCGCTGATCTGTTGAACGACCGGGTGTTGCCGTTCTTTGAGGAACACGGCATGGGCGTCATCCGCATGCTGACGGATCGCGGTACCGAGTATTGCGGCAAGCCGGAAACCCACGACTACCAGCTCTACCTGGCCTTGAACGACATCGAGCACACCAAGACCAAGGCGCGGCATCCACAAACGAACGGCATCTGCGAACGTTTCCACAAAACCATCTTGCAGGAGTTTTATCAGGTGGCGTTCCGCCGCAGGCTCTATCTGTCGCTGGAGGAGCTACAGACTGACCTCGATGCCTGGCTGGCCTACTACAACAACGAGCGAACCCATCAGGGTAAGATGTGCTGCGGACGCACGCCTCTGCAAACCCTGATCGCAGGAAAGGAGGCGTGGAACGAGAAAGTCACCAACCTGAATTTGATCTGACAATCAGGCACCGTCAAAACGGGGAACTGTCAGATCGGGTCGCGACTTCTACAATTTAGGCTTGGTTAGTTTCTCGCATCAAGTAGCGGGTTTCAATGGGCTGTTAGCGACGCCATGCTCAAGCCGGTCTGATTCCGGTCGATTTTGGATAGCGTTATCGATGAGTTGTGCGAGAACCATGCCCCATGGACTTGCTTTGGCGGCGTCAGCGGAAGACGCGCGGCTCGATCGTCGCCCCGCGCATGAAGGCGAGGTAGGCGCCGGCCTGGCCGATATCCCGAAAACTGGCGACGACTTCTTCGCGCTGGAGTACGTCCCAGGGGCGTTCGGCATCGGCCGACGGTTTGATACTCAATTCGGCTTCCCGATAAGCGTCATGGCGGTACAGGAAATTACCGGACGCCCAGTCAACGATGGCCAGGATGCAGGCGCACAGAATGGCGCTGCCGCCATGTTCGCCAGGTTCGATCAGAAGTGGGACTTTCAGGGTTCCGATCGAGCGGCCAATCCGGCCGACGACATCGTGCTCTTCCAGCCAGGGTTCGCCGGTAAGCGTGTCGCCAAGAATCAGGCGAATCTTTCGTTCGTGGGTCCGACAGGACTCCAGAACCTTGGCGGCACTGGTATCGGTACCTGGATCGAAGTACGTCGTGCGCGTGAGCGGCGATTGGCTCCAAGCCTGGACGGCATGGCAATACTTCTCGTAACCAGCGAGAGTGGCATAGTCCTCATCCGTGAAGGCGAGGTCGGCTCGGTCCAGTTTGTGGGCAATCAGGTTGGCGTGGTCGCGGGCGTTGGCAAAGCCGAAGCAGGTATAGCCCTCGCCGCAATCGATGACATAGAGTTGTTGTTCGGCATTGATGCTGACCTTGTTCATCTCGGGTTCCTTTCGACATGGCGTGGAACCCGACACCCCATGGGTGTGAGCCCCACGGGGTATTGGTTGGTTCGCCGGTCCGGAGTATGGCCGGCGTGTCGTTGCGCGGTAATTCAGGCCGTTTGCGCTACCGGCTGGAACACTTGCTCAACGACCACGTCATTGGCGACGACGATCTGGTCGAATATCAGACGGTCCAGTTTCAGCAGCAGGGCGTCCGCGTGCTCTTGGTCATCCGGGCGCAGGGACGAACGCAGTTTTTCGACCTCTTTCTTGATGAGGCGAAGCTCTTGGACGATGGCGCGGTTGGCATGGGCTTCGATGGCATTCAGGATTGCGGTAACGGTGATCATCGATGGCTTCCTTTCATGGCTTGAGACGGGGATGGGCATGCCGATGCCCACTGGCGGACGGGGGAAGGTGAACGCGGGTCGGCAATGCGGGATTTGATCGTGCGAGGCTGCCTCGGGGGGAGCATCGGCACGCATGGGTGGGATCGAAGCGAGCGCCGTACGCACCGCGAACTGAAGCGCGGGCATGGGCGTTCGGCGATCCGGATACGACAGCCGTAGCCGTTACATCGCAGGCCGGACCGGAAGGGTCAGGCGGCCGTGCGCGGTGCTTTATCGGCGGACGAGGCCTGGTCTTCGGTGGCTGCGGGGGCCAAGGTGACCTGGCGCTCGAAAGCCGTGCGGGCCGTCGCGAACCCAGATTTCCGGGGCAGGCGACGCACCTGGACGGCGGCCGGTACCTTGGCTGCTTCGGGCAGGCATTCAAAAGCAAGGTCGCTGCCGTGGCGCCACATCGTCTGCAGGTTGCGCAGTGGCTGGATGAACAACCCGATGCAAAGCCCGCGGATGAACTGACCGATCCGCTTGTGCCGTGCCTGGCGGGCCTTGTGCTGGCGCAGGGATTCCCTGCAGCATAGGTAGAGTGCCAGATGGCTGCGCTTCATTTCAGGATCGGACTCCAACTGGGCCAGAACTTCGCTAGCGATGGCCGGATCCCGGCCGACGCGCTGGTAAAAACCAACCCAAGCACGTTCTTCCTCAGATTCGAAGCTGGAGCGCCGCGGACGAGGACGAGACTTCTCGATTGACATGGTGTTATCTCCACGGTGAACAGAGGGAACACCTGTCCCCGGTCGGGGAAGCGGTAGACTCCCCGGGGTTGTACGGACATGTGGCGCTGCTAAACTGAACGCTCACACATGAAAGGTGCCCACAGCATGCTGCGTGCAGGCAACGCACTACGGTTCACGCCCGACGAAATCGAGGACTTCCGAAAACTCGGACTCGACTTCGACGGGGCGCGAACGCCGGGCGACATCGAACAGGTATTGAGCCAGTGGGCCGATACGCTGAACGACGAACGTCCGAATCTGCTGGAAAAGATCGCTGTGGAACTGGCTAAGGCCAAAGGCATCCCGCTACCCGCACGCTTGACGCGGGTACGCTGATCCGACCTTGCTGTTCACCTCGGCAATCCCGATCCAGCGGTCGGCGATCCGGTCCAGATAGACCAGATCATCGACTTCGATCTCGCCCGACTCTCGCAAGCGGGCGATGACCTCCTTGACCAGGGATGGATCGTCCTTGGCCAGTTGAATCACGGTGGCGGCAATGCGCCGGCGGTAGAGACTGATCGGCATCATCAGGCTCCTACCGCATGAGACTCGGAAGCGCAGCCGGATTGTCCGGGGATGATCGGCGGCGGTTTCAACAACGCTGGTACGGCCGGTGTGCGTGTGGCAGGCCGGGCATACCCGGAACCACCCAATAGCACGGCAACTGGACGCGACGTTTTGGTCACAGAGGTTGCGAACATGGTGTTCTCCTTCGGGAATGAAAGGGAACACCGATCCCTGGCGGGGAACTTGGGGTTCCCCGTTCGGGATGCTCCGCCCGGATCGGCAGAGCGGCTCAGGACATGCCAGCCGGCATGTGCAGGATGACGGCCTACGGTTCTTGCGAACAGGGCCTTCGTTCAATGCCGATCAACCCGAAGGTCGAACGGCGGCGAAACACAACATTCAGCCTGATGGCTGAACAGTACTCTCGGCCAAATGAACGGCCAGACCCGATGGTGGTCGGGTATTCGGAAGGCAGGTGACGACTGCGACGCCAGCTAGGCTGGACCTCAGGGCGACCGGAGTCGCCGATGAAGGCTGTGCAGACACGATGTCCACAGAAAGCGCTTGTAGTATCGCGCTGTGCGTTGCCTGGGTTCAAGGCCATGATTGCTTTTGCCATACCCAAGCGCTTGGAATTTAGGTGTGCGTTACGCCAGACATTCATTGCTTACGGACCGTCCATCCATAGGGAAACAGGATGCGTTCATTACCCTGCCTTTCGAATGAAAGGAAGTTTACGGTCAGGAGGTGCGACGGCAGGACTATTTGTTCCGTGAGGGCAGTCGTGCAACTGCTCATTCGCTCGCTGCTTGAAATGCGGCCTGTACGGCGCGTACCAGCGAGGGGTGGAGGGTGCCCAACTTGGGTGTTTGCCCATGGGGTGCGGCTGGCGGCACCGAAAACCACTCGGTGGTAAAAGGTAAATCGATGGCCTGTTTCAGGTCGAATTTGGTGTCGTAGCTCAATCCAGCCGCCTCGTAGGCGGCACGGTTACGATCGCGCAGGATCGAAAACTCGCGCCGATGCAATGTTGTCGTCCGCTGGCTGGTACCGTAAGCAACACGTACCTCGAAGTGCGGTGCATCGTCGTCAAAGACCGCCAGGATCAAGGCTGGTCGGGGCTTTGGCCGGGGGGTAATGTTGTCCGGGAAATGGCACCAGACGATTTCGCCAGCGGTAGGTTCTCCCCACCACTGGGGCGTCATGCAGTTTTCGCTTCGAACAAACTCGAACGTACCGAGCGCTTGCTACCTTGGGGGACGTGTTTCCTGATCTGACGGACCTGAACGGCAGTCAGCGGGCCGTCGTCGGCTTCGTATTGCGGCAGCACCTTGACGGCCAGTTCATGCAGCGCTTGATGTATCGCCTGGGTTTCATCCACACCCAAGTATTCCGCCAGGCGTTTGGCGGTATCACGCGTAATTCCGGTGGGGCTATCGACCGTGCGATAGCGAAATGCGATCTGGTTGGCGGCAGCGCGGGCAGTCATGGCAATATTCCTCTATTTGGATATCTTAAAGATATCCATAGTGACCCTGTTCGTCAAGGAGGAAAATAGTTGCCGAAATGTTGGGCGATTTCTCATTTGCTCTGCACAAGAGTGCAGCCTGTGCGATCCAACGTCGCCAAAAAAATCCCCCACAGCCTTGCGGCCATGGGGGTTGAATCGATTCATGCGGCTTGCCGAATTTCTTCGGCGTCGGCCTTCGCACTGCCCGCTTCATCCTTGTCCAGGTCGAGTTGCTTGAGCAGTTCTCGTTGCCGGACCAGTAGATCGGTGAGCCGGCCTTCGTGCTCGAAGGGCCGGGCCAGTTCCAGCCGCAGATCCTCCAGCCGCTTGCGGCGGGTCGCCAACTGCGCCACGGTATCGGCGTGGTGCTTGCCGACCGATTCCAGCGCTCCCAACAAGGCCGCCACCAGGGCTGGACCCGTTTGATAGGGCTCGGCGTTGTACAGGCAGTGTCCCGCCAGGTACAGACTGGGCGTCTCGTCGCCGCGGGCGGCGAGGATGCCGAGGTCGAAACCGCCAAAGCGGCCGACGACCCGCTCGATCATCCGGCTAGCCGTGCGCACTTCTTCCTTGGCCGACTTCACCAAGCCGCGTAGCGCTTCGCCCACCGCATCGGGACCTGCAATCTTGCGCCTCGCCAATTCCACCGCGATGCTTTGCATGGTCTGCGGTTCAATGCGAGTGGCGTCCTCTGCGTACAGTGCCAATTTCTTCTCCAGCGACTCCAGCATTATCGGCAACCGGCCAACTTCGCTCTCGTTGGCGTAGCGCTGGTTGCGCCACACCGAGAACAAAGTTGAGAGCCGGGCCACCTCCGCATCCACGCCGGCCTTCTCGATCACCAGCGGATTGCCC
>Ga0268298_10002789_pt1 | contig 18594 bp, 15 predicted proteins | sample WWTPWeurt_MetaG_FD_194462 | JGI IMG/M metagenome (GOLD analysis project Ga0268298, IMG submission 194462) | Activated sludge microbial communities from WWTP in Nijmegen, Gelderland, Netherland - WWTP Weurt | ecosystem: Engineered > WWTP > Aerobic digester > Activated sludge | place...
TCGCGCGATTCGTTTCGGGTATCACGCGACCGGGACTCGGGCAAACTCCGTCAGTCGGCGGACTCGCCCCGCGGTTCCCTGTCGCGTCGGGCCGCTGTCGAGGACACGTATTCCGCAGCGCGCCACACCCAAAAGAACGCGAACACCGTCAACACGGACCAAATGGCCGAACCCCAGAACACGCGCCGACGGTCGTCCGGGAAGCGAGACCCGATCTGGATCAGTCCGTCGGTCAACTCCCCGTGGGGCGCGCTCTCCGCGTGGCGGTCGCGCCGCTCGGCAGCCAGCGTACACGGCTCACCGGTCGGCAGGCGCGGACCGTCGTAGGTGCCGCGGTAGATCGAGTCGAGGTTCGGCAGATTGCCTTCAGTGTCGAGACCGGTCTCGCACACCGGCCAGCCGTCGATCTGGCGCGAGCGAAAGCGCGCCGCGTCCAGCACGACGGGCGCCGAGTACCCCAGAGACGCGAGCACCGCGAGCAACAAGAGGCCGCGCGCCGCGTAAGGCGCCGTCTGGACCCAACGCCGGAGCACGAGCGCAGCGAGTGCACCACCGACGCACATCGCGAGACCGACCTTCGGCCACTCGGTCCCTGGGGCTCCGGTGAGCGCGTCACCCAGCGCTCCCACGCTGTTCGCGGCGAGGACGGCGTCCCACATGGGAAGGAGCCCGACCAGTCCGAACACGGCGAGCGCCGCGAGGTTCCGGAACGCGGGCGGAAGCTCACTCGGCGCGTGTGGGGTCGGCGCCCTCGCGTCGGGCTCGGAGCCGGGCTCGTCTTCTTCCTCGACCGGTGTGTCCGATTCCGGCTCTCGGGGCCGCTCGGCTTCGGCGCGCGCCTCCGGTGTGACCGCGGCTCGAACCCTGCGCGCCGCGTCCACCAGGGCGATGGCGAGAGCCACTTGCACCAAGATGAGGCCACTCCGCTCCGTGGTCGGCGCGGCACCTTCCCGAACCGACCACAACCGATAGAGGGGGAAACCAGCATCGACGGCCGCCAGCGCGAAACACGCTCCAACGAGGACAGGTGCGAGCGGGCGCTCGAGCGATTTGCCGATGCGCGCGAAGGCGAGCACGAGCGCCAAGAGCCCCACCGCGCGCGCGGCCCCGACCAGGCTCCAGAGCTCGCGCGTGGACATGCTCTCGGAGGAGCCGCCGCTCACTCCGAGCAGCAGCGCGACCGTCAAGACCACCACCGCGACGAACGAAACCGCAGCGATCAAGGCCGGAGTCACCGCCCGCGTACTGGGAGGGACGCGCGTGATCCGCAGGAGCGCCACGGCGACCACGATGGCGAGCACGGCGTAGACCGCCTGGTAGCTGTACGAAGCGATGGCGAGCGCCAGCATCGCGCTCGGATCACGTGCCGCCACGCCCGGGGCGAGGCGCAGGGAGTGCAGCTGTACTCCGACGCCCGCCACCGTCAGCACGAGCCACGCGCCAGCGAACCACCCGAGCCCGGAGCGCACGGAGCTCCAGCTGGCTGTTCGCTCGAGCTCTCGCTTCGCGCGCGCGGTCACCATCGACCGCGCATCATGGCCGAGGAGGGGCGGCGGGCGAAGCAGAAGCTCTCGGCGCTGGCGGCCGCCACCGGCGAACCAGCGTTTCGCCAGCGCCGCCTGGGCATTTCCCTGCACTCTCCCGCGATTTTTCGCCTGGCACGCCTCTCGCAAAACCGGCGTGTGTGCGGGCGAAAAAGCCCGAGGAGGAAACCATGAACGAGTCGAAGATGAAGGTCGCTTACGTGATCACTCAGCGCAACGGCAAGAACCACTGGACGCGCATCGGCGTCGGGTTCGTGAACCGCGACGGTTCCATCAACTTGAAGCTGGACGCGGTGCCCGTGTCGGGCGAGCTCCAGCTCCGCGATCAGGTTCCGCGCGAAGGCTCGCTCTCCTTGCTGCCACGCGCGAACGGCAAGGACCTCGAGGGCGCGGCCGGCCTCTCGGAGCTCGGCTAGGCGATGGCAGCGCCGACGACGGAAACGCGACCGTGCTCCACGGTCGCGTCGGAGCAAGAGCCTCGGCGCTCGCTCCCCGCAGTGGTCCAGGTTGCGGCAGTGTTCCTGCTCTTCGTGGGCCTGGCGGCCATCGGAGCGATCTCGATGGTGCTCGGACAAGGGGGCGTCGCCGTGGCCCACGGCGCCGCCCCGAGCTCGCTGCCCTCGGCGGAACCTCCGCTGGAGCTCACGAGCCCCACGAGTCGCACGGATGGAGGCGGAGCCGGCGGGACGAGCCCTGCCATCACGGCGGACGGCAAGGTGATCCTGAACCTCGCCGAGGTCGCGGACCTCAGACGCCTCCCCGGCGTCGGGCCCCGGCGCGCCGAAGCCATCGTCCAGCTCAGGACCCGCATCAAGCGCTTCCGGCGAGTGACCGACCTCTTGCGCGTGCGAGGTATCGGCATACGCGGTGTGCGCCGCATCGAACCCCACGTCGTGCTCGATCCACCGGCAGCAGCCGACGCCGGCAGCGAAGCCGGCCTCGACGCCGGCGCGCCGGACCGATGACCGTACTTCCGACGAAACAGCTGTCGCGACGCCGAGAGCGTAGGCCTACTCTCTCGGCGTGCGACTTTCCTGGGCACTGCTCGGCACGCTGGTTTTGGCCTGCGCCGCCCACGCTCCTGAAGCCATCGACCCACCGCCTCCGCCCGCGCCGAGTCGCACCGAGGCCGTGCGGCACGCCGACGCCGGCGCAAAAGCCGCCATCCCGGACGCAGGTGCGCGCGATTCATCCGGCGAGCTCGGCTCCAAGTGTCCACCCGACATGCTCCACATCGAGCGGAATTTCTGCCCCAAGGTCGAACGCCGCTGCCTCAAGAGCGAATACGACAAGGCGAACCACATCACGATCTGCCATCGATTCGCGCCCGGCGTGACGGAGTGCCAGGCGCCACGCATCCCCCTGGCGTTCTGCATCGACCGCTACGAGTACCCGAACGAGAAAGGCGCCCACCCGCCGGTGATGGTGAGCTTCTACGACGCCAGCGGCCTGTGCGCGGCCAAAGGGAAGCGACTCTGCTACGAGAGCGAGTGGACGGCGGCTTGCGAGGGGCCGAACGAGACTCCTTTCCCGTACGGATGGGAACGCTCCGCCGAGAAGTGCAACTTCGACAACGCTTGGGTGAACCCCAGCTTGAGCAAGATCTACTCGAGTGACCCCGGCGTGCGCGACGCGGAGCTCGCGCGCCTCGATCGCAGCGTCCCCAGCGGCTCGAAGCCCGAGTGCGTCAGCGCGGACGGCGTCCACGACCTGACCGGCAACGTCGACGAGTGGGTGCTGGCAGATCACGATCGGCCCGAGGAAAAAGGCCGATTTTCGGCGCTGAAGGGCGGCGCGTGGGGCCACGTTCGCAACGCCTGCCGGCCCGTCACCACGAGCCACGCCCCGGAGTTCACCTACTACTTCGTGAGCTTCCGCTGCTGCAGCGACCCGGGCGGCGAGCCGCGGGACGACGGCGGCTGAGCTTCAGCCGAGGACGCGCCGCAAGCGCTCGACGACCGGAGCCACCTCGGCTCGCCGGAGTTTGTATTGGGCACGGTTGGCCACCAGGACGCTCGACACGTCGAGCACCAGCTCGCGTTCTTCGAGGTCGTTCTCCGAGAGAGTCGTCCCCGTCTCGACCAGGTCCACGATCAAGTGCGCGAGGCCGACCAGTGGAGCGAGCTCGACGGAACCCTGGACGTAGATGATCTCCGCCTGGATGCCACGGCGCGCGAAATACTCGCTGGCAATGTGTTGATACTTGGTCGCCACCCGCGGCACGGCGGGGGCGACGCTCCCGCGCTGGGCGGCGACCACCATGCGACAGCGTCCGATGCCGAGGTCGAGCGGTTGGTAGAGTTCGTAGCGCCGCTCGAGCAGGACGTCGCGACCACTGACTCCCAGGTCGGCCGCGCCGTACTCGACGTAGGTGGGCACGTCGTCGGGCTTGAGCAACAAGAAGCGCAGGCTGCCGTCGGCGCTGTCACGCGTCAGTCGCCGATCGTCGGAGAGCAGCGCGCTCGCGTCGATTCCGGCCCGCTCGAACAGCTCGGTGAGCGGACGCGTCACCCGGCCCTTGGGCACCGCGATGGTCAGCGGGTTCGGCATCCCTCTACCGCCGCGCGCCTCACGGCATTCCTTCCAGGTCGATCCGTTCTACGTCCGCTCCGGCGCCGGCCAGTTTCTTTTCGATGTGCTCGTAGCCGCGATCCAAGTGATAGACGCGGCGCACGATGGTCTCGCCGTCGGCCACGAGCCCAGCGATCACCAGCGACGCGCTGGCGCGAAGGTCCGTGGCCATCACGCTGGCGCCCGAGAGCCCTTTCACGCCCTGCACGAAGGCGGTGTGCCCGTGGGTCTCGATCTCGGCCCCCATGCGGCACAGCTCGGGGACGTGCATGAAGCGGTTCTCGAAGATGGTCTCCGTGAGCACGCTCTGCCCTTCGGCCACGCACATCATGGCCATGAACTGCGCCTGCATGTCGGTCGGAAAGCCGGGGTGCGGAGCCGTCGTCACGTCGACGGCGCGGAGCGGCCCGAGCCGCCTCACACGCATGTGCTCTCCCTCGCGCGCCACCTCGAGGCCCGCCTGGCGCATCTTGACGATCACGGGTTCGAGGTCGTCGATGGGAGCGTTCTCGAGCAGCACGTCGCCGCCCGCAGCACCGATGGCGGCCATGAACGTGCCCGCCTCGATGCGGTCGCTGATGATGGCGTGGTCGAAGGGATCGAGGCTCTCCGCCCCCTGGATCACGACGACGTCGGTACCTGCTCCCTCCACCTTGGCGCCCATCTTGTTGAGAACGCGCCCGAGCTCTTCCACCTCGGGCTCCCGGGCGGAGTTCACCAAGGTCGTGCGACCCTTGGCCAAGGCCGCGGCCATCATCAGATTTTCGGTACCCGTGACCGTGGGCAGGTCGAACACGATTTCCGCGCCGCGCAGGCGCGGGGCCTCGGCCACGACGTAGCCGTGTTCGACGCGGATCTTGGCGCCGAGCGCCTCGAGGCCCATCAGGTGCTGATCGATGGGACGCGCACCGATGGCACAACCGCCGGGCAACGAGACCTTGGCCCGGCCGTAGCGCGCCACCAGCGGCCCCAGCACCAGCACGCTCGCGCGCATCTGCCGCACGAGCTCGTAGGGTGCCTCGGGGCGAACGCTGCCCGACTGGGCTCCGACTCTCACTTCCGGCGTGGCGACACTGACGTCCCGACCGAGGAAACGCAGGAGGGCGGCGGTCGTGTCGATGTCGCGAAGACCCGGCACGTTGCGCAGCAGGGACGGCCCGTCGGAGAGCAGCGTGGCGCACAGGATGGGCAGAGCTGCGTTCTTGGCCCCGCCCACCTGGATGCGGCCGGACAGCGGGCGTGTTCCTCGAATGCGTATCGCGTCCATGAGAGCGCGGTCGGCGTACGCTCGCACGCTCCACGCCGCAAGCGCGAACCCCCGGGCGCGCCGTTCGAGCGCAACGAATCCAGGAAATCCGTCCGTGAAAACTGCTCGAGATTCGAACACGCCAGCGCGGTCGCGCCACGCGCCGCAAGTCAGGGTCTCGACGAGACGCCTGTCGCAGGTCTCCGGTCGTTGATTTAGGCTAAGCCTCCCTGCGAATGACTCGGTCACCGAGCGACTCCGATTCCACCCAAGGCATGACGCCCTGGTCGGGCGCCGCGGATGCGGCGACGGAGTCGGGCGCACGCGTCGTCCTCGGAGGGCGCTACGAGATCTTGGGACTACTGGGCTCGGGCGGCATGGGCAGCGTCTACCGCGCTTTCGATCGCGTGCTCGAAGAGGTGGTCGCGCTCAAGACGCTGCGCAAGGACGTTCCTCTGAGCGAGCGACTCTTGGAGCGGTTCCGACGCGAAGCGAAACTCGCGCGACGGGTCACCCACCCAAACGTCGCGCGCACCTTCGACATCGGCGAAGACGGTGAAGAGCGGTTCCTCACCATGGAGTACGTCGAGGGTGAACCTCTCGCCGCCCTCCTCGCGCGGGAAGGACGCCTGGCTCCGGCGCGCGTGACCCCCATCGCACTGGCGGTCTGCGCCGGCCTGGAGGCCGCGCACGCGGTGAACGTCGTGCACCGCGACCTGAAGCCGGAGAACGTGCTGCTCGAGAGGACCGGCCGCGTGGTCATCACGGACTTCGGCATCGCGTGCGCCAAGAGCGACCCCGACGCCGACCGGCGCACTCTGGGTGTGGTCGGAACACCGGCCTACATGTCGCCGGAACAGGTCGAAGGCAGCGAGTCGGTCGATGCGCGCTCCGACATCTACGCGCTCGGCGTGATGCTATTCGAGCTCCTGACCGGCCGCCTGCCCTTCGTGGGCAACACCCCATACGCCGTCGCGTCGGCGCGCCTGACCCATGCGCCGCCGGACCCACGCCGCGAGCGCGGCGACATCCCCGACGCCATCGCGCGGGTGATTCTGCGCTGCATGGCGCGCAGCCCGACCGACCGTTACGCCAGCGCGGCAGCGGTCGCGGCGGAGCTCGCCGCCACGGCCCCCACCCAAATCGACGAGTTCGGCACGAGTCGGAGCTCTGCCGACTTTCGGGCTCCCGACCCGCTCCGCGAGACGCGCGCAGGCGAAAAGACGGTGGCCGTCCTGCCTTTCCGCAACGCGGGCCCCGCCGAAGACGAGTACCTGGCCGACGGCCTCACCGAAGACCTGGTGGACACGTTGAGCATGCTCGAGGGGCTACGCGTCCGGCCGCGCGCCAGCGTGCAGAAGTACGCACGCGAGCTCACCGATCCCCGGGAGATCGGGCGTGCCTTGGGGGTCGAGGTCGTGGTCGAAGGCTCGGTGCGCCCCATGGGGGAAGCGCTGCGCATCGCGGCGCGCTTGATCGGCGTCGGCGACGGCTACCAACTCTGGGCGAAGCGCTTCGACCGACCGCGGAAAGACGCGCTGGTCGTGAGCGACGAGGCAGCAGAAGCCATCGCCACCGCACTCTCGGCCAGCGAGCGTCCGAAGCTCCGCGCGGCGCCGAGCGACGCCAACGCCATCGACCACTACCTGCGGGGCAAGGCGGAGCTCCGGCGGATCTGGCGCGAACCCATGCGACGTGCGGCCGAACTGTTCGCAGAAGCGCACCGCCTCGCCCCGGACGACCCGAGCTTCCTGGCGGCCCTGGCGCGAGCGCGCGCTCGGCTCTGGTACTTCGATGGCGGCGCCACCGAAGGCAAAGAGGTCCGCGAGCTCGCCGACCAAGCGCTCGCACGCGCACCCGAAAGAGGCGAGAGTTGGCTCGCGCTCGCCTCCGTGCACTTCGTGGAGCAAGACCTGGGTCGTGCGACCGAGCTCCTGCGAGAAGCCCTCGAGCGCGCACCCCAGTTGGCCGAAGCGCACGAGCTCTTGGCCGAGATCAGCCTGGAGGTCTGCACACCGGAGCGTGCCCTCGAGCGCTATCGAGCGGCGCTCGCTCTCGACCCCGCGTTGCGTTGTCGCTTCCACATGGCGCGCGCCCACGCCTATCGAGGGCACTGGCACGAGGTGGACTTGCTCGAGCAGATCCCGCCAGAAGACGAACAGACGGCGAGCATGCGCGTGGCGTCACAGGTGCGGCTCGCACTCTGGAGTGGCGAAGCCACGGCACGCACGGGTTCGCTCGTCGTCCCGGAATCGGTCGAAGACCTGTTGCCGGTGCGCTACGCAGAAATCGGGCTATCGGCCATTCATCGTGGCGCGCTTTCCGACCTCGGCCGCACGTTCATCGAATCGCAGCTCGCAGCGCGGGAACAGGCTCCGCGCTTCGTCATCTTCAAGCACATGCTGGTGACGGAGCTCGGTTGTTTCGTAGGCGAGCTGGAGCTCGCGCTCCGACACTTGGACGCGGCCGTCCAGAGCGGTCTTGGCGACCGAAACTGGCTGGAGCTCTGTCCGGTCCTCGCCCCCATCCGCGAGCGGCCGGAGTTCGAGGACCTGGCGGGGATCGTGAGCGAACGCGCCGCGCGGGTCAGGATTTGAGCCTGCCGGCGAATTCCCTTTTTTTTCGTTCGAGCTTCCCACTCAAGAGCACTACTCTCCCGGGCCATGCGATTGGGCCCGAGACTCGCCCTTCCTCTGGGGGTTTTTGCGCTTTCGAGAGTGGCGATCGCCGAACCGGTGCCCTCGCTCGACCTCAGGAATTTCCACCCGCCCGCCGACCCCGCCGGCTCGCTCTATCTCGAACCCACGGCGACGCCGGGCGCGGGCGATTGGAACGTGGGCGCCTGGCTCTCCTATGCCCACCGACCGGTGACGCTCGAAGATGGTTCGGGAAACCGGGTCGCCATTCCGGTGAAGAACCAGCTCTCGCTCGACTACGTCGCAGCGCTCGGCATCCTCGATCGCCTGGCCGTGAGCCTGACGCTGCCGACGGTCCTCTACCAGAATGGCGACGACGTGAACGCCGAGCTCGGCGACGGTCGCTTGCCCCAGACGGCGCTGGGCGACGCCGCCTTCGGCCTCAAGGCCACGCTCGTTCCGACCAGCAGCATGGGCGGCTTCGGCCTCTCGGCTCTCGCTCGCGTCACCGCGCCGACGGGTGACAGCCGCTCGTACCTCTCCGACGGGGCGGTGAGCGGCGAGCTCCGCTTGCTCGGCGAGCTGCGCTTGATCGCCCTCGCGGTCCAAGCCACGGCGGGCGCGAAGGTGCGCGGCGCCGAGCGTACCTACGTCGGTCAAGACTTCGGTCACGACCTGCCGTGGGGCGTGGGTGTCCAAGTGCGCCCCCAGGCGCTGGGGCTCGACAAGGGCGGACACGTGACGGTGACCGCCGAGGCGCGCGGTCAAATCGCACTGACGCCCGAATTCGGATCCGGCCCCGGCTCGCCGGTGCTGGGAGGGGTGTCCATGCGCTACGCACTCGGTGACGCCTCCGTGCTCGGCGGCGCCGAGATGCCGTTGAACGACGCGGTGGGGAGCCCCGTCGTGCGCGGCGTGCTCGCCGTCTCGTGGGCGCCGCGCTTCTACGATCAGGACGAAGACGGGATCGCCGACGACCTCGACGAGTGCCCGGAGCTCGCCGAGGACCGGGATGGATTCGAGGACCGCGACGGTTGCCCGGACTTCGACAACGACGACGACGGCGTGCCCGACGACGAGGACCGCTGCCCCGTCGAGAAGGAAGACGAAGACGAGTTCCAGGACGACGACGGCTGCATCGACCCCGACAACGACGGCGACAGCGTGCCCGATGCGAAAGACGCTTGTCCCAACGAAGCGGGCCCAGCGCAGGGCGGCAAGCGCGGCCCCGGTTGTCCGTCCAAGGACGCCGACGAAGACGGCGTGGACGACACCAACGACAAGTGCATCGACCAGGCCGAAGACAAGGACGGCTTCGCGGACGACGACGGCTGCCCGGACCCCGACAACGACGGCGACGGCGTGCTCGACGAAGAAGACGCCTGCCCGATCCTCAAGGGCGAGACACGCTCCGACCCCAAGTTGAACGGCTGCCCGAGCCCAGACCGTGACGGCGACACCTACGACGACGGCGTGGACAAGTGCCCGGACAAGGCCGAGGACTTCGACGGCGTCGAAGACGACGACGGTTGCCCGGACGACGACACGGACAAGCCGCCGGCACTCCGAGCAAAGCCCTTGCTCACGCTGGAGGAGAAGGCCGACCGCCACAGCTTGCGTTTCCGCGTCGCTCCGAAGCTCGTGGGCAAGGCAGACGCGGTCGAGCTCGATCCCAAGACATTGCCCAGCGTTCGCGCGCTCGCGACCGAGCTCGTCAAGAACCGCTCCTGGGTCGCGCTGGTCGGCGTTCGCCCGAACGGCAACACCCCCGCGGCCGAGCAGGAAGCGCTGAACAAGTCGTTCGCCATCGTGAACACGCTGCGCATGCTCAGCCATCGCGACGACAGCTCCGAGAGCATCGGCTGGAGCGCCGTCAAAGCCGAGCCTGGCGCGCTGGTGCAAGGCTTCGGGATCGTCGTCCTCGGCGGAGCCGCCGGGAAACCGCCCGCGCCGCCCGCGACCAAACCGCCCGCGCCGCCCGCCACCAAACCGCCCGCGCCGCCCGCCACGAAACCGCCCGCGCCGCCCGCCACGAAACCACCCACGCCGCCCGCGACGAAGCCGCCTGCGCCGCCTGCAACCAAGAAATGATCGCGCGCCGCTTCTCCGTCCTCGCGCTCGCGCTCGCGTGCATCGCGCCGCTCCCCGCGAGTGCTCAGCTGAAGCCCAAGCCGCGCAAGCCGCCCCCCACCCACGTTCCGCTGCCGAAGAAGCCGGCTCCCAAGGTTCGAACCACGCCAGCCACGTCGACGGGCAAGCCGAGCAGCCTGAAGTCGAGAACCGGCATCGCGATGGCGACCGCGCTCCTCCGCGCGGGCGAGAGCAGCGAACGTGTGCGGGGGCTCGAACGCTTGGGCGAGGTCGGCACGCCGCCTGCGCTCGAGCTCTTGGGCAAGAGTCTCGAACCCGGCGGCGCAGCAAAAACCTGGGAAGAGCGCTTGGCCGCGGTGCGCGCCCTCGCGCAGCACACTTCGACTGAGGCGGCCCGGCAGGCGCTGGCGCGCGCCATGGCGAGCTCGGCAACGGGCCGCGCGGACGACGCGGGGGAAACCCTCGTGCGTGACACCGCCGCGCTGGCGCTGGCGCGCTCGCGCAAGCAGGACTCGCTCGAGATGTTGGGCAAAGCGCTCCGGCAAGAAGGGCCGGTCGCGAGCTCGGCCTCCCGCGCGCTCATCGCGCACCCGCCCCGGGACCTGCGCGCGATTCTCGAGTCGCGAGGCGCGCCGACGCGTGCGCTCGTGGACCTGCTGGAGGGTCTCGGCGATCAGCGCGCCTTCGCGTCGCTGCGCGCGTGGGTGAAGTACGGCTCGCCAGAGCTCAAGGCGCGCTCGGCGCTGGCGTTGACGCGTCTCGGCGACTTCGAAACCGTGGAGCTCGCCCGGCGCTGGCTCGCGTCGAAGAACAAGAAGGACGCTGCGCTGCGCTCCGCCGCGACTCAGATCCTGGTCCTGGCACGCGCGAACGACGCTCCGCGGGCGGTCGCGCGTTTGCTCGACGACTCGGAGACTCGGGACCTGGGCCTCGATCTCGCGCGCACGCTCCGGAGTCCGGAGCTGCTCCCCGCGCTCGAGAAGCGCCTCGGCACGGCGGACGCGAGCAGTGCGCCGGCGCTGCTCGGCGTCATCGGCCGCATCGGCACCAACGCCGCGGCCGACGTGCTTTTCCGCGAACTCACCCAACCCGAGCGGGGCTTCGCCGCCGCGTACGCGCTCGGCGTGTGCACGGCGCCCGAGGCCAAGGCACGCATCGAACGTGCGCTCGACTCGGACAAGACCAGGCGCTCCGCGCTGCGCGCGGCCGTGCTGCGCGAGTTCGTGCTGGGAGACAGCGTCTCGGGGCTCGAGGCTGCCCTCGAACGCGGCATCGTCGCCCAAGACCCTGCAGATCGCGCAGCCGCAGCCTGGGGGATCGCAACGCGAGACGAGGCCAAAGCACGAACGCTCCTCGGGAGAAGCGACCTGGTCGTGGTCCGAGCCGCGGCGCGGAGCGCGCTCTCCGGTCCGCGCGCGGAGCGTGCCGCGGAACGCCTGGCCAACGAAACCGACTCGCTGACGCGGGTGGCGCTGGCGGTGTCCTTGGCGCACGAAGCGAGCGCCGGACGCGTGCCGACGCGGGTCTTGATCGAACTGCTCGAGGAAGGCGGCGCCGCCTCCCCGGTCGCGGCCAAGGCCCTCGCGAGTCGAGACGACGAGCACACCCGACCTCAGATCGAACGCTACGCGAAGAGCGGTGATCCGTTGATTCGCGCCCACGTGGCGCTGGGTCTGGCCGATAGCCGCGACCCGTCGTCGGTGGGGATCCTCGGGGAGATGTATCGCGCCGAGCAGAACTCCGACGTGCGCCACGCCGTGGTGGTGGCGCTCAGCCGGCGCGCGGACCTGAGCCGCGAAAAAATCCTGGCGCTGGCCGCCGACCTGGACGGGGACGAGCGCGTGCGGAGCGCCGCGCGTCTGGCTCGAAAAGGGGCGCGCCTCGGCGCTCTGCCCGCCGGACGTGGCACGCTCTGGCTCGCTCTGGTCGACGACTCGAGCGCGGGCGGCCCGCCGGCCCAGGCGCGCATCGGAACTCCATCGGGGGTGGCGCTGCCCGTGGTGGGCGATCCGGACGGGACCGTCACCCTCGCCCGGCTGCCCGAAGGGCCGCTTTCGCTCCGACTTGCCAGCGAAAGCGCCGAAGACAACGCTCGATCGTCAGGGAGGTGACCCGGTGGCAGGCAAAGGCTCCGAACGCAATGGACGAGCGCCGGCAGAGCGCGCGGAAGAGCCGAGCTTCGAAAACGCGCTCGAGCGCTTGAGCGACATCGTCGAGAAGCTCGAGTCGGGGGACTTGCCCCTCGAACGGTCCCTGGAGTTGTTCGAAGAGGGCGTGCGACTCGCGCGTGCCTCGCAGGCCAAGCTCGACGAAGCAGAACGTCGCGTCGAGCAGCTCCTCTCCATCGACGAACAGGGAAACCCCGTGGTGCGCGAGCTCCCCAACGACTGAGCCGGGGCGAGAATGCAGACCAGGGTCTTCGACACCGCTGCGGCGTTGCTGATCGGCAACGAGCTTCTGAGCGGCAAGGTACACGAGGCCAACTTGGTGGAGCTCGCCAAGCTCCTGCGCGCGATCGGCGTGGAGCTACGCCGCGTGGTGATGATCCCAGACCAGCTCGCGCTGATCGCGCGCGAGGTACGAGAGCTGTCTGCCACGCACGACGTCGTCTTCACCAGCGGCGGTGTCGGCCCCACCCACGACGACGTGACGCTCGAGGGTGTCGCCCGCGCGTTCGACGTCGAGATCCGTGTCGACGAGTCCATGGCGGCCCTGCTGGGCGCCGCTTACGGCGAGCGGCTGACCGACGACCATCTGCGCATGGCGTGGGTCCCGGAAGGCGCCGACCTCATGACCACCGAAGCCGAGAAGTGGCCGACGGTGGTGATGAAGAACGTCTGGGTGCTCCCAGGCGTACCGCAGATTTTCCGAAGCAAGCTCGGCGTCGTGCGACAGTTCGTACGAGGCCGCCAGCCCTTCGTGTCTCGGGCCGCGCTCACCCAGGTGGACGAAGCCACCCTCAAGCCCTGGCTCGACGAGGTGGTCGAGCGATTCCCGGACGTGGACGTGGGCTCCTACCCCAAGTGGTTCGATCCCACTCACAAGACCAAAATCACCTTCGACTCGCGCGATGGCGCCCGGGTCGAGGCTGCGCTCGCCGCATTCCTCGAGCTCTTGCCCTCCGGCGGTCTCGTACGCGTCGAGTAGCGGCGAAAGCGGCGAGTCTCGCCACTCGCGCCAATCCCGAGCTGTGACGCGGCCGCGCGCTTCCCAGCCGGCTCGCGGCGTCGCCAGTTCGCCAGGGCGAGTCCGCGACAAAGCCGGGCGTTCGTCGTGGCACGCCTCGTGCTGGGACGATGGCCCATGAAGCAAGAGATCCGCACCGAACGGCGTTTGCGAGACGCAGTCACCGCCGGACCCACGGAGCTCGGCGACGTCGAGCTTCTCGGCGTGCTCTTGGGGGGCACGCGGCGCAGGCTCGGAGCCGCACGCCTGCTCGATCACGCCGGTGGCCTCGCGGGCATCGCTCGCCTGGGAGTCATGGACATCGCTCAGGGGGCGAGGCTGCATCGCGAGAGCGCCATGCGCGTGAGCGCGGCGCTGGAGCTCGGCCGACGAGTTCACCGTGCCCTCGCCGAGCACGAGCGCGCCGCCATCCAGAGCTTCCGCGACGTCGAAGAGTTCGCACGGCCGCGGCTCGCGCACCTCGAGCACGAAGAAGTCTGGCTCTTGAGCTTGGACGGCAAAAACGCAGTGAAATCCTGGCGACGCATCGCCCAAGGCGGGGCACACGGTTGCGCGCTGACTCCCCGGGACGTGCTCACCCCCGCGCTGCGTGACGCGGCGAGCGCCATCGTGCTCGTACACAATCACCCGAGTGGAGACCCGAGCCCGAGCCCCGAAGACATCCACATGACCCGCGCTCTGGCGGACGCATGCGAGGTGGTCGGCGTGCCACTCCTCGACCACGTGATCGTGGGCAGGAGCGGCGCATCGAGCATTTTCGACGCCGGGAGCGAAGTCGGTGCGGGTCGGTGAAGAACTCGTCCCGAGCGCCCGTCGAACTATAGTAGAGTCGCGCCCGATGACCGAGAGCGGCGTCGCCCAGTTTGCCGCGTTGACCGACGTGGGACGGCAACGCGACCACAACGAGGACAACTTCCTCGTGGACCGGAAGCTGTCTCTCTACGTGGTGTGCGACGGCATGGGAGGTCATGCCGCGGGTGAGGTCGCCAGCGCCATCGCCGTACGCACGGTCCACGAAGAAGTGAAGCGCGAGCTCGAGCTCATCGACGACTATGTCGCCGGCAAGACCGGCGCAGACCGCGTCAGCAAGCGCGACGTCATCAACATGCTCGAGTTCGCGGTGAACCGCGCGTCGGGCCGGGTCCACGCCGAGGCCAGCAAAGACGCGACCAAACGCGGCATGGGCACCACGCTGGTCTCGATCCTGCTGGCCGGAAACCAGGCGTTCGTGACCTACGTCGGCGACAGCCGCTGTTACCTGCTGCGCAACGGCGCGATCCAACAGATCACCGAAGATCACAACGTCTACAACGAGCTCATCAAGAAGAAGAAGCTGCCGAAGGAAAAGGCAGACAAGCTGCTCTCGCAGAAGAATGCGGTCACGCGCGCGGTGGGTGTCTACGAACACTGCGAGCCGGACACCTTGGTGATCGACGTGGTCGCCGGCGATCGCTTCCTGCTCTGCACCGACGGCCTGAGCATGTACTTCGAGGGCGACGAGGTCGCCGAGCTCGGCAAGCTCCTGTCGAGCCATGACGCCGAGGTGGCGGTCAAGTCGCTGATCGACGCTGCCAACGCCCGCGGCGGCGGCGACAACGTGACCGCCATCATCGTCACGGTGGGCGACGTGACGGCGCGCGACGACGCACGAGCCCAGAAGCTCCAACTCAAGCGCGACATCCTGGCGCGCATGCCACTCTTCCGCATGCTGGGCGAACGCGAGCTCTTGCGCGTCCAAGAAGTCACCGAGGTCGCCTCGTACAAGAACGGCGAACGCGTGATCAAAGAGGGCGACCGGGGCGAAGAGTTGTTCATCGTGCTGAGCGGCCAAGTGAAGGTGCTGCGCGGTGGCACCCAGCTCGCGAACCTCAAGCAAGGCGAGCACTTCGGAGAGATGGCGCTGATCCGCGCCCAGCCGCGTTCGGCCACCGTGCTCAGCGATGGCGACAGCGAGTTGATGCTGATCCGGCGCGTGGATTTCTTCGACATCCTTCGCAAAGAGCACCAACTCGCGGTGAAGCTCCTCTGGCAGTTCCTCGGAGTCTTGGCGGATCGACTCGCCGACACGAGCCGTGAGCTCGATCACGCACGGGAAGAGCTCGCGGAAGACATCACTTCGGAAATCTTCGACGAGGAAGAGGACGACAACCGCAAGACCCTCGTCATCCCTCCCCCGCCCCGCTCGCTGCGCAACCCGGGCGGCTCCTCGTGATGCGTGACTCGGGCGCCCTCGGGGCGGTCACGCTGCTGCTCGGCGCCTGCAACTCGACTTCGACGCCCCCCGCACCGACGGCCACGGCGTCGGCCAGCGCTACGCCCGTCGCGATCTCGGCGTCGGCTGCCCCGAGCGCCAGCCCGCCGCCATTCCGAGAGTCCCTGCCCCAGGCCACCAAGCCGAGCTGCCGGGTGGTGCTCGCCAAAGGGGAGGTCCAGATGGGCGGCTCGCCGCTGAAATCCGGAGAGCTCGTCGACGGCGCGGCCTGGATCGAGCTCCCGACCCAAGCCTCCCTCTCGCTCCGCCACACTTCTTCCACACGCGAGTTTCGCTTCGTCGGGCCGGCGCGGGTCCTTCCCTGCGTCCAGGGCGGTGAAGACGTGCTCCTGGCGGAGGGCACGCTCGAAACCGCGGCGGGAGCGGGAGCACGCCCCGGAGGGGAAGTGACCGTGTATACGCCGTTTGGGACGATCAGTTACGGCGATGCCCAGATTCAGATCCATTCGTCCAAGACCAAGGTGGATCTGACCATCGCGAAAGGCGAAGCCTGGCTCCGCCCTGCCAAAGGCACGAACCGCAAAGGCCCCGAGAAGCTCGATGCAAAGGCCCCCAAGGCGTCGATGGGCCCCCGAAGCGCCACCGAGACCCTGGTGAAAGCCTGCGAGGACGCCGCCACCGAGGCCGTCGCACAGCTCCAGCGGCTTCAGACTCCCCCGCCGGACGCCGGTCCCCTGGGCGACCGGGCGGCCGCTCACCTCGACGCCCGCCGGGCAGCCCGCGCCACCTGCGGGGTGGCACAGGTCGCAGTCTCGACGGCCGGACCGGAGCGGAGCGCGCTCGAGGCTCGGGTGGCGGAGGCGGCGCGTCGCTCCCAGGCGGTCTCGGCCCCTCCCGGCCCAGGCCCCGCAGCAAAAAGCTCGGCTCCTTGATGCGTCGTTGACAGTTTCGGCCCCGCACCGCTAGCGTCCGCTACGGGCGACGTCGATGAGTCTTCGTAGGGATAGTCTCGACGCGATGCGGCTGGGCGCGGGGCTCACCATCGCTGTGGGCCTGTTGGGTGTAGCCGGTCCGGCCTCCGCGGACGAACCGCGCAAGGTCACGGAACCTTCGGTATTGCGCGAGCCTGCCGAGGTCACGCAGGTGGTGGACGCCTTCGACGAAGACGACCCGTTCGACCTGCACCTTTCGCTTGGCTACCAGCACACTTGGAAGGGCGCGAAGATTCGACGCGAGACGAGCGCGAATCAGCCAGGCCTCACCACGGGTGGCTACACGTCCGACACCATGAACGTCGCGGACTACTCCGAGACGACGAGTCGCCTGAACACGCGCGCCGCCATCGGCGTGTACAAAGACATCCAGCTGGTCTTCCGCTTGCCGATCATTCTGTCGAACAAGCGCAAGCTCGAAGGGCTCGACGGTAGCGACAAGGTCCAGCCGGTGGTGCTCGCGGGCGCACCGGGCGAGCAGTTGTTCTCGCTGCCCTTCGAGTCACCGACCCGCAGCGGCATCGAGTACCTCGCGGTAGGCCTCGACTTCGCGCTGATGAACCAGTTCCGCGATCTGACCAAGCCCACCTGGGTGATCGGCTTCGAAGGTCGGTTCAGCGTTTCCGAGCCGATGCACGCCTGCTCGAACTCGACCAAGGGTTTGAACCAACCCGGCCCGCAGAAGAAGTGCGCGCACCCATCGGACATCAACCGCAATGGGCTGAAGGACGTCACGGATCCCACCTCGGGTGACTCTCTCGAAGGCGAAGATCTCGGGGAGCGCGACCCCGGTGTGAGCCGCGGCACCACCGGACTCGAGGTCCACACCTACCTGTCGAAGCGCATCAAGTACATCGAGCCCTACGGCGGCTTCCGCGCGCTCTTCGAGTTCCAGAACGACGACAGCGACTATGGTTCGACCGACCTCAAGGGGTCGCTCGTCAATCACCCGCCGCTCCAGGGCTCCATCATCATGGGCCTGAACGTCATCCCCTGGGAGGTGCGCGATCAGTTCCAGCGGGTCACCATCGACTTCCGCTTCACCGGCACCTACCGCTCGGAAGGCCGCGACTACTCGGAGCTCTTCGACGCGATCGGCTCGAGCGACGCGCCCAGCCTGCGGATGCCGACCTACGCCTCCTACCGCGCGAACCCGACCTTCGATCCCACGGCGCCCGACGGCCCGAACAACCCGCGCTCGGTCGTCGATCCGAACTCCCAGCGCGTCTACACGACGGGGCTCACCGACGTGCAGCAGCACGGCATCTACAGCTTCAGCACGGAGCTGACGTGGCAGGCCGGTGAATACGTGAAGTTCAGCTTGGGCGGTGGCTACACGTTGGTGCAGAGCCACCTCCTCACGTTCGATCAAGCGTGCAACCCCGACTTCTCGGACGACATCACGAAGTCTGGACCGTGCAAGAACACCACGGCGACGGGTTACTCGGCGACGGGCATCCCGAACCCGAACTACCGTCCGACCATCAACACGCCGGGGCGTCGCTTCAAAGTCGACGATTCCCACGCGTTCGACGCCTGGCTGAACGCGACCGTGATGTTCTGAGGGGCCGCGATGGCCCTCGGATCCAAGGCCCTCCGCGCGCTGACGCTGGCGGGAGCGCTCGCCATTTGGCCACGCGCCGCTCTGGCCGACCACGACGGGGTCGTGGTGCTGCCGACGGTCGTTCCGGTAGCCACATCCCCGACGGAGCTCCCCGAGCTGCGTCGACCGGCTGCCGAGGACGAATCGGCGCTCGCCCGTTGGGCTCGGGCGCTCGACGCCAGCGTCACCGAAGCGGTGCAAGATCTCGGGCTCACGTTGGACGTGTCGGCCCGCGTGACGCCGGATTCTCGGACGCTGAGTGACGATGGCCTGGTGACGCGAGCCAGCGAGAGCTGGGTCATCTCGCCCCGTCTCGAGCTCGACGGGAACAAGCTCCGCCTGCGCATCGTCGCGGTCGCGCCGGGCTCGCGGGTGCTCCTCGTGCGCACCCAAGAAGTGAGTCCGAGGGAGCTCACCCTGCGCGCTCTGGTGATGACGCGCGACGTGGTGCAGGCAGGGCGGAGGGCGCCTGAGGAGCCAAAGCCCGCCGAAGATGCAGCGCCGCGCGCGACT
>Ga0268298_10002790_pt1 | contig 18592 bp, 20 predicted proteins | sample WWTPWeurt_MetaG_FD_194462 | JGI IMG/M metagenome (GOLD analysis project Ga0268298, IMG submission 194462) | Activated sludge microbial communities from WWTP in Nijmegen, Gelderland, Netherland - WWTP Weurt | ecosystem: Engineered > WWTP > Aerobic digester > Activated sludge | place...
CTCATTGGACTACCCGGAAGCGGCTGCAGGGAAGCGGTCCATTCTAGCGAACCGCAGTGCACCATGCAGCAAAAATCAAGACCTTAAGGCCAGCAGGGATTCATCTGCCGAGGCTTGGCGAGGCAGGCTTCAGCGCGCGGCGGCGAGCGCGATCTCGATCCGCCAGGCCGGGTCGGCGAGCCCGGCGACCTGGACGCAGGCGCGTGCCGGGGCGCTGCCGGGCGGCACCCAGGCGTCCCAGACCGCGTTCATGGCGGCGTAGTCGGCCATGTCCACGAGGTAGATCGTGGCCATCAGGATGCGCGACGGGTCGCTGCCGAGTTTCGCGAGCTGGCGACCGATGGCGTCCAGCACCTCGCGCGTCTGGGCTTCGATCGATCCCGTGCTGTTCGCGGGGACCTCGACCAGGTGAATGGTGCCGGCGTGGATGACAGCGTCTGCATAGCGGGCGGTGACACCGTGGCGTTCGATGGCGGACATGGGCGAGCTCCGGTTCGGGTAAAGGGGCGTCCGAGTATAGGCGAGGGGAGCCGCGCGTGCGTTTGTGAAGCCTGCGCGGTGGGATGCGATCGCCCCGCGTGCGCAAGTGGATCAGGCACCCACCGACGGCAGCGCCCAGGCGATCGCCATGTAGCGCAGGCCCTTTCCCAGCGTCATCCACGCCAGGCAGGCGAAGGCATTGAGGCGCAGTGCGCCCGCGGCGGCACACAGGGCGTCGCCGATCAGCGGCACCCAGGACAGGATCAGGGCGAGGCTTCCCCAGCGCTGCAGCGTATGCGCGTGCGCGCCGGACTCCTTGCGTGGCAGCAGCCGGCCGAGTGCATAGGTGCTCATGCCGCCCGCGGTGTTGGCCGCGGTTGCGACGAGCAGGGCCGTGGGCGTCAGTTCCGGGCGCAGCGCCAGCAGGGCGGCGAACACCGCTTCCGATCCGCCTGGCAACAGGGTCGCGGCGAGGAAGGCGGATGCGGCCAGCCCCGCGAGCAGTGCCGGATCCCCGCTCACCATGCGCATGGTCTCCTGCCGCGACGCAAGGGAGGATCTCTGAAAATCCGGACGGAATTGACTATGCGATATGTCGTATGCAAAATCAGGCTACGCATTTTGCGTAAAACCGGATGAGGGGAAACGATCATGAAGCGAATTCTCGGTGCCACCTGCGCCGTCCTCGTGCTCGGGGCGCTGGCCCCCGCGCAGGCCTGGGCCAACCCCCAGCATGAGCGCATGAAGCGCTGCAATGCAGAAGCAAAGGAGCAGGCGCTCAAGGGGGATGCGCGCAAGGCCTTCATGGGTACCTGCCTGCAGGGCAAGCACGAGGGCTCCCCAGCGAGCGTCCCGGGCGCGGTTGCCGCTCCGGCAGCGGCCGCGGTTCCCGCACAGGCCGCGCCCGCGGTGCCCGTCGCCAGCGCGCCCGCGCCGGCGACGGTGGTGCCCGCAGCGGATGCCGCGCCGAAGCTCTCGAGCGAGGACAAGGCGCGCCAGAAGGCCTGCAACCGCGCGGCCACCGAGCAGTCGCTGCGCGGTGCCAAGCGCAAGGCCTTCATCGGCGAGTGCATGAGCGGCTGATCCCGTCGTTTCGGTGAGGCGTGCCGCGGGAGCGGGCGCCTCCATCCCCTTCGCGCCCTTCTTTTCTCCACGCGGGCGCGGGTCAAACGATCTCGAAAAACACCAGGTCGCGCTCGAGCTCGGTCGTCGAGAAGCCGCAGCCGAGCCGGCCGGGGCCGTCGAGCAGCATCCGCTCCTGCCTGACGAAGCACTCGTGCTTGCCCTCGATCGCAACGAAGCTGCCGTTGGTGCTCTGGTCGATCAGCACGAAGCCCTCGGGGCGACGCTCGATGCGGGCGTGCTGTCGCGAGGCGCGCGGATCCATGATGGTGATGTCGTTGGCCAGTTCACGGCCGAGCAGCAGCACGGGGCGCAACTCCTCGACGAAGAGGACCTCCTTCTGGTGGCGCAGGCGCAGCCGGCTCGATAGTCGCGCGGCGCCGGGAACCGAGGTCACCATGCCGCTGCGCTGGCCGATCGCATGGATCGGAATCCCGACTCGCGTCCACACCGGGCCGCTCAACGGTTGCGAGCCGACCAGCTGCCTGGCTGCGCCGCCGAGCAGCATCACGGCGGTACCGGAGATCAGTGCCTGCCCGTTCTCGGCCAGGTGGGCCAGCTGACGCGCCACCGTGGGGCCTGCTCCGGCGGGGGGCTCCGCGTCGGCGTCGATTTCGCCGTAATGTACGCCGATGCGCACCGTCTGCTTGCTGCCGAGCAGGGGCGGCAGGCTGTGTACGCGTTCGAGCGCCTCGCTCGCCGCATGGACTGCTGCGTCGCCGCGATCGAATCCGGCGATGGTCTGCTCGGCGCCGGCGAGCAGCACCAGGCCACCCTGCATCACCACCGCCCGCTCGATCCTCTTGGCATGGCGCTCGGCAGCATGGCGGGCCTCGTCCGTGCCCAGGCGCTCGGCGAGCACCGGATCCACCGGATGGAGGGCGACCAGCACGCAGAGGTTCTTTCGCTCGGACATCGCAGGGGGCTTTCCGTGTTGGGGTTACCGGCTGGCGTGGCCGGCCCAGGACAGGATCATGCGGATGTCGCGCCGGATCTGCAAGACACTGCCATCCGAGCGGGCCTCAGGTGCATTCGCGTTCGTCCGGGTCACCAGCGCGGAGCAGCCGCACGCTGGCGCCGAGCATGCGGTCGGGCAGCTCGGGAGGGTCGAAGGCGGTATCGCCTTCCTCGACCACGGTCTGCTGTGTCAGGCCGACGAAGTCGAACAGGCGCGAGTCGGCCAGGTGCGAAGGCACCACGTTCTTGAGCGCGGTGGCGAGCGACTCGATGCGGCCGGGGTAATCGCGTGCCCAGCCTTGCAGCATGTTCTTGATCAGCTTGCGCTGGGCGTTCTCCTGCGAGCCGCACAGGTTGCACGGGATGATCGGGAAAGCCATCGTGCGCGCGAAGCGCGCGATGTCGGCCTCGGTGCAGTAGGCGAGCGGGCGGATCACCACGTGGTTGCCGTCGTCGCTGACCAGCTTCGGGGGCATGGCCTTGATCTTGCCGCCGAAGAACATGTTGAGGAACAGCGTCTCGAGCATGTCGTCGCGGTGGTGGCCGAGCGCGATGCGGGTGGCGCCGAGCTCCTTCGCAGTGCGGTAGATGATGCCGCGGCGCAGGCGCGAGCACAGCGAGCAGGTGGTCTTGCCCTCGGGAATCTTGTCCTTGACGATCGAGTAGGTGTCCTCGGTGACGATCCGGTACTCGACGCCGATCGACTCGAAGTACGCCGGTAGCACGTGGTCGGGGAAGCCGGGCTGCTTCTGGTCGAGGTTCATCGCCACGATGCGGAAGTCCACCGGGGCGCGCTCGCGCAGCGCGAGCAGGCAGGACAGCAGGGTGTAGGAGTCCTTGCCGCCGGAGACGCACACCATCACCGTGTCGCCGTCGCCGATCATGTTGTAGTCGCCGATGGCCTCGCCGACACCGCGCTCTAGCTTCTTCTTGAGGCGCAGGAAAGTATTGGAGAAGCGGGCGTCGCCGCAGGCCTCGGTGGCGGGGAGGGTGTCGGCGCTTGCGGGGGCTGCGGTCACGGTCGGTGCTCGTCGGGAAAATCAGGCGCGAATTATCCCAGAAACCGGCACTGAAACGACTCTTGCCTAGAGGTGAGCGCTGCGCCCGCCGTCCACGGCGATGATCTGGCCGGTGACGTAGGGCGCGTCGAACATCAGGAAGGCCACCGTGCGCGCGATGTCGTCCGGGCTGCCGACGCGGCCGAGCAGGGTGTGGGCGACGATGCGTGCGCGCTCGGAGGGCGGGAACTGGTCGTCCTCAGGCCATTCGATCGGGCCGGGCGAAACGCCGTTGACGCGTACCGAGGGTGCGAGCTCGATCGCCAGCGAACGTGTCAGCGCCGCCAGGCCGGCCTTGGCCGCGCAGTAGACCGGATAGCCGGCGAGCGGACGCTGGGCGTGGATGTCCACGATGTTGACGATCGCGCCGCCGGCCTCGCGCAGTGCGGGCGCGAGCGCCTGGGTGAGGAAGAGCGGTCCCATCAGGTTGGAGCCCATGAGCTCGTCCCAGGCCGCGCGATCGATGCTGCCGAGCGGGGTGGGGAAGAAGCTGGAGGCGTTGTTCACCAGGCCGTCGAGACGGCCGCCGCGCGCCAGCACCGCCGCGGCGATCTCCGCGGCAACGCCGAAGCGCGCGAGGTCTCCGCCCACGGTGAAGGCGGAGTCCGCACGCAGCGCGCACAGCTCGGCGGCGAGCGCCTCGGCCTCGCCTGCGCTGTTGCGGTAGTGCAGGGCGAGACGGGCGCCGCCGGCGTGCAGCCGGCGTGCGATCGCCGCGCCGACGCGGCGTGCGGCGCCGGTCACCAGGATCAGCGGCGCCCCGGCGGGTGCGGAAGCGGTATCGGGTTCGGAGGGGGACGTGCGCATCGGATCCACCGTGAGGCCCGGATCTGGCCGGGCGGTTGGGCGGGCGTGCCGCTACAATCGCGGCCTCACCCTCGTGTCTTGCAGAACGATCATGTCTTCATTGCCCCAGCCCTCCGCCGACGCGCTCGCCCAGAGCGCCCGCCTGCTCGAACGCATCGAGGCCGAGCTGGCCGCGGCAGGAGGGTGGATCCCGTTCGCGCGCTACATGGAGCTCGCGCTCTACGCGCCGGGGCTGGGGTATTACAGCGGCGGCGCGCGAAAGTTCGGCCCCGGCGGCGATTTCATCACCGCGCCCGAGCTTACCCCGCTTTTCGGCCAGGCGCTCGCCGCCCAGGTCGAGCAGGTGATGCGCGCCAGCGCGCCCGCGCTGATCGAGGTCGGTGCGGGCACCGGCCTGCTCGCCGCCGACCTGCTGCTCGAGCTCGAGCGCCGCGACTGCCTGCCCGAGCGTTACGGCATCCTCGAGCTCTCGGGCGAGCTGCGCGAGCGCCAGTTCGATACCCTCGCCGCGAAGGCGCCCCACCTGGCGGCGCGCGTGCAGTGGCTGGACGCGCTGCCGGAGCGCTTCGCCGGCGCGGTGGTGGCCAACGAGGTGCTCGACGTGATGCCGGTGCATCTGGTGGTGTCGCGCGCCGAGGGGCTCTTCGAGCGCGGGGTCGCCGTCGCCACCGATGCGGCGGGGGTGCGTCGGCTGTGCTGGGCGGACGTGCCGGCGGCGGGAGCGGTGGCGGAGGCCGCCCGGGCGCTCGCACTGCCGGTGCCGCAGAGCGGCGAATACGTCACCGAGCTCAACCTCGCCGGCAATGCCTGGGTGGCGGCCTGGGCCGAGCGCCTGCAGGCGGGCGCCCTGCTGCTGATCGACTACGGCTATCCGCGCGCCGAGTACTACCTGCCCTCGCGCTCGGGCGGCACCCTGCTGTGCTACTACCGCCACCACGCCCACGGCGACCCCTTCCTTTGGCCGGGGCTCAACGACATCACCGCCTTCGTGGACTTCACCGCGGTGGCCGAGGCCGGCTTCGAGGCCGGACTGGACGTGCAGGGCTATACCACGCAGGCGCAGTTCCTCTTCAACTGCGGCGTGCTGGAGTGCCTGGAGCGGCGCGGCGCGCGCGAGAGCGCGGACTACATCCGCGCTGCACGCGCGGTGCAGCGCCTGACCGCGCCGCAGGAGATGGGCGAGCTCTTCAAGGTGATCGCGCTCTCGCGCGGCATCGACGGGCCGCTGCTGGGCTTCGTGCGCGGAGACCGCACGCACGCCCTCTGAGGCCGCCCGCGGGCGACTACAGCGCGCGCTCGGCCAGCCAGTCGGCGATCCGCATCGCGGCGATCTCCCAGTCGCGCTCGAGCATCATGCCGTGGCCCATGCCGCGGAGGATCTCGGCCTGGCGACCGTAGGTCATGCCGGTCATGTGCACCTGGTCGGGCGGGATCAGGGCGTCATGCTCGGCGCCGAGGATCAGCATCGGCACGCGGTGCATGCGCGCGGGCTGCGGCAGGTTGAACAGCGACATGTCCCAGATCGCACGGTGCGACTCGGGCTGGCTCAGCCGGTAGTAGCGCTCCAGGTCGTCGGCCGCCACCGGCTGGTGGAAGAGCGCCTCGCGCAGGCTGTCGATGTCGACGTCGTTGCCCGACATGATGCGGTTGAGGTCGGACAGCAGGTGCGGGCGCTTGAACATCAGGCCGAAGGCGGAGCCCATGAGGCCTTGCGGCGGCACCGCGGACATCAGCACCGCGGCGGGGGCGTCGTACTGCTCGAGATACTTCTGCACGACCATTCCGCCCATCGAGTGGCCGACCAGCACCGGCGGAGCCGGCAGGCGGGCGGCCACCTCGGCGACGTCGCGCACGTAGTCGTCGATCGAGTAGGAGTCGAGATGCTCGCGCTGGCGGCTGCGGCCGTGACCCGAGAGCGACACGGCGTAGGCCGGCCAGCCGCGGCGGGCGAACCAGGGCAGGAAGTGTTCTTCCCAGCACCACGCCGAGACGTAGGCGCCGTGGACGAAGAGGAGGGGATGGTCATGGGTGGCGCGCTCGGGTGCGTGGCACAGCACCTCGAGTTCGCCGAAGCGGGTTGCGTTCATGCGGGGTCCTTGTCCAGGGCCTTCACGGCAGCCACGCGGGCGGCGTGCAAGGCCTGAGGAATCAGCGATTTGTCGCTGCACTCGGTTGCGATTCTACCGGCATCGACGACGCGCACGGCCTGCAGCGCGGCCTGCCAGCGTGACAGGGGTCTCCATTCCGATGCGTTTTCCGCGCCGTGGCCGCGGCCGGCGTGATCGCAGGCGGCCGCCTGCAGCATCAGGAGGAAGCGCTGCGGGCGGCGCAGGCCGTCGCAGCGCTCGATCAGCTTGACCATGGTCTCGGCGCGCAGCTCGGCGGCGCGCGCCAGGATGCCGTGCTCGCGCGCCACCATCTCGGCGAGGTCGCGGCAGTCGGCGGGGGCTTTCAGGCGCTCCGACACCTCGCGCGCGCGGCGTACGCTCGCGGCCTCGTGGCCGTAGTGGTGCGGCAAGGCATGCGCTGGCGTGTCGCCCTTGCCGAGGTCGTGCAGCAGGCAGGCCCAGCGCACCGCGAGCGGCTCGCCCGCGGCGGCGGCGTGGTCGATCACCATCAGCACGTGCTCGCCGGTGTCGATCTCGGGGTGGTGCTTCTCGGGCTGGGGCACGCCGAACAGGCGGTCGAGTTCGGGCAGCAGGCGTGCGAGTGCGCCGCAGGCGCGCAGCACGCGGATCAGGCGCGAGGGGCGCGCCTCCATGAGCCCGCGTGCGAGCTCCTGCCAGACGCGTTCGGCGACCAGGTGGTCGACCTCGCCCGCCGCGACCATGGCGCGCATCAGCGCGAGCGTCTCGGGCGCCAGCTCGAAGTCGGTGAAGCGGGCCGAGAAGCGCGCCACGCGCAGGATGCGTAGCGGGTCTTCGGCGAAGGCGGGCGAGACGTGGCGGAAGACGCGCGCGGCGAGGTCGCGGCGGCCGCCGTAGGGGTCGATCAGGCGGCCGTCCTCGGTGCGCGCGATCGCGTTGATCGTGAGGTCGCGGCGCAGTAGATCCTCTTCGAGCGTGACCTCGGGCGAGGCGTGGCAGACGAAGCCGGTGTAGCCGTGGCCGGACTTGCGCTCGGTGCGCGCGAGCGCGTATTCCTCGTTGGTGTGCGGATGCAGGAAGACCGGGAAGTCGCGGCCGACCGGGCGGAAGCCGCGCGCGCGCATCTCGTCGGGCGTGCTCCCGACCACCACCCAGTCACGATCCTTCACCGGCAGGCCGAGCAGGGCGTCGCGCACCGCCCCGCCCACGACATAGGCCTGCATCAGCCGTAGAGGTCCTCTTCCGGGATCGACTCGGTCTCGGCACGCGCCGCCGCCGCCCACTCCTGCATGTGCGGGTTTGCGAGCAGGGTGGCGAGGTATTCGCCGGCCGCGCCCTCGGGCTTCACCGCGTAGGTCTGGAAGCGGAAGGCGACCGGTGCGAAGGCCGCGTCGGCGAGGCTGAAGCGGCCGAAAAGATAGGGACCCTCGGCGCCGAAGCGCGCGCGGCAGTCGTTCCAGATCGCCACGATGCGCGCGATGTCGGCATCGACCTCGGCGCTGTGGCCGAAGCCGGTGTAGTCCTTGCGCACGTTCATCGGCATGCGGCTGCGCAGGTTCTGGAATCCCGAGTGCATCTCGGCGGTGACCGAACGCGCCATCGCGCGCGCGATCGGGTCGGCGGGGAGCAGGCCAGGGCGCTTCTCGGCGAGGTATTCGCCGATCGCGAGCGAGTCCCACACCACCGCGCCGTGGTCGTTCAGGCAGGGCACCTTGCCCGAGGGCGAGTGCGACAGGATGCGCTCGCGGCTGCCCGGAATGAACAGCGAGATGCGGATCTCCTCGAAGGTGAAGCCGCCCTCGCGCGCGGCCAGCCAGGCGCGCAGGGACCAGGAGGAATAGTTCTTGTTGCCGATGATCAGCTTCATCGCGGACTCCGTCAGGGGTTGTTCTTCAGCGTCGCGCGTGGCGGCGGAAGGGGTAGTAGTGGGCGCGCGGTGCCGTCTGGCCGAGCCAGGCCGGTGCCACGGTCTCGAGCGCGGTCGGGCTCATGCCGAAGGGCTGCGGGCTGCCGGTGGCGACGTTGTCGACCTTCATCGAGCGCACGTTGTCGCGGCTCATCAGCGGCTGGGGCGCGAGCTCCATCATGCGTGCCTGCAACATCGCGAGCTTCTCGGACAGCGGATAGATCGGGCGCGGCTTGCCGACCAGGGCGGAGACGTACTCGACGAGCTGGCGCAGCGTGTAGACCGTCGGGCCGGCGAGCTGGAAGGTCTGGCCCGCGGCTTCGTCGCGGGTCAGGCTCTGCCACACTGCCTCGGCGACATCCTCGACGTACACCGGCTGGAAACGCGTGCCGGCGCCGGCCAGCGGCAGGACAGGGAACATGCGCGCGAGGTCGGCGAAGAGGTTGAGGAAGCTGTCTCCGCGGCCGAACACCACCGAGGGCTGCAGGATGGTCCAGCCGATCTCGGGCGAGCCGGTGCGTATCGCGGTCTCTCCGGCCGCTTTCGAGCGCTGGTATTCGGAGGGGCCGTCGGAGTAGGCGCCGAGCGCGCTGATATGCACCAGGCGCGGCACGCTCGCCTTGCGACAGGCGGCGACGATCTTCTGCGGCAGCTCGACGTGGGCGCGCGCGAAGTCGGGGCCGAAGGGCTTGCCGGGGCGCGAGTGCAGGACGCCGACGGTGTTCACCACCGCGTCGGCGCCCTCGAACAGGCGTGCGAGCAGGGCGACATCGTGCACGTTGCCCTCCACCACCTCGACGTTGGGCAGCAGCAGCACGTGGCCGGCGCGGCTGCGGCGGCGGGTGGGAATGAGGACCTTGACGCCTTCCTTGCAAAGGCGATTGGCGATGGCGCTGCCGATAAAGCCGGAGCCGCCGACGATGACGACACGTTTCGGGTTCATGTTTCGACTGGACCGTGCTGTTGCTGTGGTTGGAATGGAATGCCGCACCCGGAAGCTTACTCGCTGGCCGCCCCGGGCGCGATCGTACCGAGTCGCGCCTTGAGCGATTGCGGTTGTTTTTCGAGCATCGCCGAGTAGATCACCGCGTTGGCGAGCACCTTCTTGACGTAGTCGCGGGTCTCGTCGAACGGAATCGTCTCGGTGTAGATCGCGCCTTCGAGCGGTGCCGCGTCGCGCCAGCGCCGCGCCCGACCGGGCCCGGCGTTGTAACCGGCGCTGGCGAGCACGGGATGGGCGTCGAGCCCCTCCATGATCAGGCGCATGTAGCTGGTGCCGAGCAGCACGTTGGTCTCGGGGTCAATCAGCAGGCGCTGGCTGTAGCCGGCGAGGCCGATGCGGTCCGCCACCCACTTGCCGGTGGCAGGCATCACCTGCATCAGACCCTGGGCGCCGACGCTCGAGCGCGCCGGGACCACGAAGCGGCTCTCCTGGCGCATCAGGCCGTACACCCAGCCGAGATCGAGCCCTTGCGCGCGCACCTGGGGCTCGATCAGGTCACGGAAGGGGGTCAGGAAGCGCAACTCGAAGTTGCTGCGCGGATTGGCCAGCTCGGCGGTGTTGATCGCGCGATCGTAGAGTTCGTTGCGCAGCGCGAGGTGGGCGGCGGCGAGGCGGAATTGCTCGTCGCGCTCGCGCACGCCCCACACCCATTCGCGCAGCGCCTCGGTGCGCAGCTCGAGCCGGTAGAGCGCGAGCGAGCGCTGCAGGCCCGGATCGCGTTCGGCTTCCTCGAGCTTGGCGCGTGGCAGCGGCGCGGTCGCTGGCGGGGGCGGGAAGGCCTCGCCGAGTTCCTCGCGTGCGAGCATGCCGTAGAAGTGCGGCTCGCCGGCAATGAGCACATAGAGCGATTCGGCGGTGTCGCGGCGGCCGGCTGCGGCGTGGGCGCGGCCCAGCCAGTAGATCCAGTCCGGGGCTTCGCGCTCGTTGGCGGGCATGGCCTCGATCGCCGCCTGCACCGCACGCCAGTCGCCGATGCGCAGCGCCGCCCGCACCCGCCAGGCGCGCTGCTGGGCGGTCGTCTCGATGTCGCCTGCGGCGGCGTAGAGCGCGCTGGCCTCGGGCAGGCGGTCGAGCGCGGCGTGCATGCCGAGCGCCAGATGGGCGTAGTTGCGCTCGGCCGCGCCAAGGCGATCCTGGATCCGCAGCAGACGCAGGCGCGCGGCGCCCACGTCCTCGCGCGCCAGGCGCACCAGCGCGGCGAGCGCGAGCTCGCGGCCGGCGCGGGCTACCGCGAAGTTGGGCGGAAGGCGGTCGAGCCAGGGCGCGGGTGAGCGGATCGCCTGCTCCAGATCGGCCCGGGCCGGTGCGCTCGCCGCAGGCAACAGGGACAGGCTGGCGAGCGCCGCCTCCGGCTTGCGGGTGTCGATCTGGCGGCGGATCCGCCACCACACGCGGTCCTCGTCCACCGCGCCGGCGTCGACCGCAGCGCGCAGCGGCGTGTCGCAGGCCGGATGGGCGTCGGCGAGCGCATCCCATTCGCTTGCCAGTTCGGCGAACACGGTGCGCTCGCCGGTCAGCACGCGCGCGCTCCAGGCGTTGCAGCGCAACTCGGCGTCGGGGTTGCGCAGATCCGCATATACGTCGAGGAATCCGCCCCAGTCGCCGTCCCTGGCGAGGCGACGCAGCCAGTCCGCACGCAGGCGTTCGGCGAGGTTGGAGCCGGCTTCCTCGGCGAGGAAGGACTGCAGCGCCGCGACGGGCACGGCTTCGTCGCCGCGCGCGAGCCGGTTGACCAGCAGCCAGTAGCGCGGATAGGCGTCGAGCGGGTGGGCCTCGCGCACCGCGGCGAGGCGCTCGAGGGTGTCCGTGTCGCCCTTGCGCAGGGCCTCGCGAGCGGCGAGGATACGTGCGTCGCCGGACTCGCCGCCGGCCTGCGCGATCGCGCAGGCCGGGGCGAGGAACGTCGCGGCTGCGAGCGCCGCAACCAATGCCTTCTTCATGCCAGGTGATGCCTCCGTGTGACCGGCAACCATACCATATCAATGATGAACTCCGCCCACCTGTCCTCCGATCCCGCGGCGCGTCGCAAGCGCATGCGCGAGCATGCCCTGGCCTTGCGTGAGCGCTTGCCTGCCGATCGCCGCGAACACCATTCCGCGGCGATCGGGCGGCATCTCGACGAGCTGGTCGGACAACTGCGGCCGCTTCGGCTCGCCTTCTGCTGGCCCTATCGCGCCGAACCCGACCTGCGCTCCTGGGTGCAGGCCTGGCGCGCGGGTGCGCCCGGGCGGGTGGCGGCCTTGCCGGTCGTGCTCGAGCGCCATGCGCCGATGGTGTTCCGGGTCTGGACGCCGGGCGTGCCGATGCCGCTCGACCGCCATGGCATTCCGCATCCGGCGGACGGGGAGGCCGTCGAGCCCGAGATGGTCCTGATCCCGCTCAATGCCTTCGACGATCGCGGCTACCGGCTCGGCTACGGCGGCGGCTATTTCGATCGCACGCTGGCGGTGCTGCGGACCGTGGCGGTGGGCGTGGGTTTCGAGGTCGGGCGCGTGCCCGACACCCTGCCGCAGCAGTTCGATCGCCCGATGGACTGGCTGGTGACCGAGGCGGGGGTGGCGAAGCCTCGCGCCTGAGCGGTGGCGTCGTGCTTGCAGGCTCTTTCGCGCCCGCCGCGGCGGGCTCTCAGCTCCCCGACAGGAACATGCGATAAGCCGGGTTTCCGGTCTCGGCCACATGCTCGTAGCCGAGCCGTTGCAGGAAGGCGTCGAAGGCCTCCTTGTCGGCCGGCGGCACCTGCATCCCGACCAGCACGCGGCCGAAATCGGAACCATGGTTGCGGTAGTGGAAGAGCGAGATGTTCCAGTCCGAGTGCAGGTTGGAGAGGAAGTTCATCAGCGCGCCCGGGCGCTCGGGGAACACGAAGCGGTATACCACCTCGTTTTCCGCCTGGGGGGCGCGCCCGCCCACCATGTAGCGCACATGCGACTTCGCCATCTCGTCGTCGGTCAGGTCGAGCGCGGGCAGTTCATGGCGCTCCAGCATCTCGACCAGGCGGCCGACCTCGCTCCGGTTGTGCACGGTCACGCCGACGAAGATGTGGGCGCGCTCGGCGTCGGCGTAGCGGTAGTTGAACTCGGTGATGTTGCGGTTGCCGAGCACGCTGATGAACTTGCGGAAGGAGCCCGGCTTCTCGGGAATCGTCACCGCGAGCACGGCCTCGCGCTGCTCGCCGAGTTCGGCGCGCTCGGCGACAAAGCGCAGGCGGTCGAAGTTCATGTTCGCGCCCGAGGCCACCGCCACCAGGCTCTTGTCGCGCAGCTTGTGACGGCGGGCGTATTCCTTGGCGCCGGCGACGGCGAGCGCGCCGGCGGGCTCGAGGATGGAGCGGGTGTCCTCGAACACGTCCTTGATCGCCGCGCAGATCGCGTCGTTGTCGACCACGATCATTTCGTCCACGTACTGCTGGCACAGGCGGAAGGTCTCGGTGCCGACCTCCTTCACTGCTGCGCCGTCGGCGAAGATGCCGACCTGCTCGAGCACGATGCGCTTGCCCGCGGCGAGCGACTGGGTCATCGCGTCGGCGTCGACCGCCTCGACGCCGATGACCTTCGTGTCCGGGCGCAGGCGCTTGATGTAGGCCGCCACGCCGGCGATCAGCCCGCCGCCGCCGACGCAGCAGAACACCGCATGGATCGGCTTCGGGTGCGCGCGCAGGATCTCCATGCCTACCGTGCCTTGGCCGGCGATCACGTCGGGGTCGTCGAACGGGTGGACGAAAGTGAGCTTCTCGCTCTTCTCGAGTTCGAGCGCATGGGTATAGGCGTCGGAGTAGGACTCGCCAGCGAGCACGACTTCGCCACCGCGAGCCTTCACCGCGTCGATCTTGATCTGTGGCGTGGTGTTCGGCATCACGATCACCGCACGCACCCCCAGCTTGGCCGCGGACAGGGCCACACCCTGGGCGTGGTTGCCAGCCGAGGCGCAGATCACCCCGCGCTTGAGCGCCTGCGGCGACAGCTTGGCCATCTTGTTGTAGGCGCCGCGGATCTTGAAGCTGAACACAGGCTGCATGTCCTCGCGCTTGAAGTAGATCCGGTTGTGTACGCGCGCCGAAAGGTTGGCGGCGAGGTCGAGCGGGGTCTCGACCGCGACGTCGTACACCTGCGCGTTGAGGATGCGTTCCAGGTAATCGGGTGTGGAGCTCATGGCCGGCCAGTAGGCTGCTGCAAAGCGATCGAGCGTAACAGCCGGCGGCAGCGTGCTGCAAGTGCGGAGGATCAGTCCGCGCGCCGGGTCTCGTCGGTGTGCAGCGCTCTCGCCTGGCGGTCGATGAACTCCTGGGTGGAGTCGATTCCGCGCAGCTTGAGAATGGTCGATCGCACCGCGGCCTCGAGCAGCACCGCGAGGTTGCGTCCGGCCGCCACCGGGAGCACGACGCGTGCGACCTTCACGCCGAGGATGTCCTGGGTCTCCTGCTGCAGCGGCAGCCTGCAGGGATCGTCCGGACCGGGCTGGCGGCGGTCGAGGTGGCAGATCAGGCGCAGGCGCATCTTCCGCCGGCAGGCGGTCTCGCCGAAGATCGTGCGGATGTTGATCAGACCGAGGCCGCGTACCTCGATGAAGTCCTGGAGCATCTCGGGGCAGCGGCCCTCGAGCACGGTGGGCGCGATCCGCGACAGCTCGACCACGTCGTCGGCAACCAGCCCGTGGCCGCGCGAGATCAGCTCGAGACCGAGCTCGGATTTGCCGGCGCCGGAGTCGCCGGTGATCATCACCCCCAGCCCGAGCACGTCCATGAAGACGCCGTGCAGCGAGACCTTCTCCGCGAGCTCGCGCGACAGGTAGAGGCGGAGCTGGTCGATCACGCTCGCCGAGGGATGGCGCGCGGTGAACAGCGCCACAGCGTGCGCCTCGCAGATGCCGTGGAGGATGTTGGGGATCTCGCAGCCGTCGGCGACGATGATCGCCGGCGGGTGCGCGGAGAGGATTTCGTTGAGGTGGTGGGCGACCTTCTCGTTCGCCTGGCGCTGCGCCCACGCGAGCTCGGCGGCGCCGAGCACCTGCAGGCGAGTGGGGTGGATCAGGTTGAGGTGGCCGACGAGGTCGGCCGGCCAGATGCGTTCTTCCGCGACCGACAGGCGCGCATCGAGCGGTCCGCTGACGTGGACGAGGCTCAGGCTGTCGCGATGCGCCTCATACAGCCGGGTCAGGCTGGTTTGCCGCATCGGCGCCCCAATTCACGAACAGGCGGTGGATCTGCGCGGTGTCGGATGCCTTATGCAGGGTCTCGCGGAAATCGCGGTCGCTGAACATCTGCGCGAGCTCGGAGAGCAGTTGCAGGTGGGTCTCGTTCGCCTGCTCCGGCACGAGCAGCACGAACAGCATGTCCACCGGGCGACCGTCGGGCGCATCGAACTGCACGGGGGTCGCCAGGCGCAGGAAGGCGCCTGCGGCTTCCTTGAGGCCCTTGATGCGCCCGTGCGGGATCGCGATGCCCTGGCCGAGCCCGGTCGAACCGAGGCGCTCACGGGTGAACAGGCTGTCGAATACGGTGCTGCGGGCGATGCCCTGGTTGTTCTCGAACAGCAGGCCTGCCTGTTCGAAGACGCGCTTCTTGCTGCTCGCGTCCAGATCGACAACCACGTTGGAAAGCGGCAGGAGTTGGGATATCAGGCTCATTCGCAGGTGGGCTCGCGCACTCTTCCGTCAGCTGCCGCCATGGGGGCGGGAATCCGGTCCGGGGCGTGTGCGGCCGCGCTTCGTGAAAACGCGCGCATTATAACCACACCCCGGACGGGGAGCTTCAAGCCGGTTCTCAGGCCTCGGGGACCTGGTGCTTGAGGGACTCGTGGTTGTGGTCGGACTGCTTCTGCTTGTACTTCTGAACCTGACGGTCGAGCTTGTCGGTCATCGCGTCGATCGCCGCGTAGAGGTCGGCGTCGTCAGCCTCGACGAAGATGTCCTTGCCGCGCACGTGCAGCGTCACTTCGGCCTTCTGCTTGAGCTTCTCGACCGAGAGGATGACGCCCACGCTGGTGACGTTGTCGAAATGGCGAATGACGCGATCGAGCTTGGAGGTCACGTATTCGCGGATTGCGGGGGTGACTTCGACGTGGCGCCCGGTAATGTTCAGATTCATGGATGACTCCTGTTGTTGTCAGAGGGATTTGCGCAGGCTGACCGGCGGGATGTTGAGGGATTCGCGGTACTTGGCGATCGTGCGCCGAGCGACGACGATTCCCTGTTCGCCGAGGATTTCGGCAATCCTGGCGTCGGACAGCGGTTTCTTGCTGTCTTCCGCGTCCACCAGCTGGCGAATCAACGCGCGTATCGCCGTGGAGGAAGCCGCACCGCCGGTGTCGGTCGCGACATGACTGCCGAAAAAATACTTGAGCTCGAAGACTCCGCGCGGCGTCGCCATGTACTTCTGCGTGGTGACGCGCGAAACGGTGGATTCGTGCAGCTCGAGCTGATCTGCGATCTCCCTTAGGGTGAGTGGCCGCATCGCCACGTCCCCATGATCGAAGAACTGTCGTTGCTGGTCAACGATGGCCTGGGAGACGCGCAGGATCGTATCGAAGCGCTGCTGGACGTTCTTGATCAGCCAGCGCGCCTCCTGCAGCTGCCCACCCAGGCCGCCGCCCTGCGCGCGGTTCTGCTGCAGCAGACTGGCGTAGAGGCGATTGATGCGCAGACGCGGCATCGCCTCCTGGTTCAGGCTCACGGACCATTGTCCGCGCAACTTGCGCACGATCACGTCGGGCAGTACGTAGCGCGTCTCGGCGGTGGAGTAGCGCGAGCCGGGGTGGGGGTCGAGGCTGCAGATCAGGGCCTGCGCTTCGCGCAGACCCTCGTCGTCGCAGCCGGTGAGCTTGCGGATACGGGCGAAGTTGCGCTCCGCGAGCAGTTCGAGGTGGCTGGTCACGATCTCGAGAGCGAGCGGGCGGATGGCACTCTCGGGCAGCGCCAGCAACTGCAGGGCGAGGCACTCCTGCGGGCTGCGCGCGCCGATCCCTGCGGGTTCGAGGCTCTGCACGTGGCGCAGGGCGATGGCGAGGTCGTCGAGTTCGACCTCGGCGTCCTGCGGCAGAAGTTCGAGGAGCTCTTCCAGCGGTTGGTGCAGGTAGCCGTCGTCGTCGAGCGCTTCGATCAGGAAGCGCACCAGCGCGCGGTCGCGATCGGACAGGGGAGAAAGTGCGATCTGCTGGTCGAGGTGTTCGCGCAGGGATACGCCGGCGGCCTGGATGTCCTGGTAGTCGCCGTCCTCGTCGTCCTCGCTGCGGCTGGAGGCGCCCTGGCCCACGTTGGACCAGTCGATGCCGTCGTCTTCGCTGCTGCCTTCACCGCCTTCGTGTGCGGTCGATTCGCCCGTGGGCTCGGCAGGCTCGGGTGCGGTCTCGCGGTCCGGCGCGCTGCCGGGGGGCGCTGCGGGCGCGTACTCGCCGCCGTCGCCGTCCTCGCGTTCGAGCATCGGGTTCTCGAGCAGCACGCGCTCGATCTCCTGGTTCAGCTCGATCGTCGAGAGTTGCAGCAGTTTGATCGACTGCTGCAACTGTGGCGTCAGCGTGAGGTGCTGGGAGAGTTTGAGCTGGAGGCTGGGTTTCATCGCATTCGGCCGGGTGGCGGGCTCACAGGCGGAAGTGCTCGCCCAGGTAGACCTGGCGCACCCGTTCGTTCTCGATGATCTCGGCCGGTTGCCCGCTCGCCAGCACGCGGCCCTCGCTGATGATGTAGGCGCGGTCACAGATGCCGAGGGTCTCGCGCACGTTGTGGTCGGTGATCAGCACGCCGATGCCGCGTTCCTTGAGGAAGCGGATGATCTTCTGGATGTCGATCACCGCGATCGGATCGACGCCAGCGAAAGGTTCGTCGAGCAGGATCAGGCGCGGGTCGGTGGCGAGCGCGCGGGCGATCTCGCAGCGCCGGCGCTCGCCGCCCGAGAGCGAGATTGCGGTGTTGTCGCGCAGGTGATGGATGCCGAGCTCGATCAGCAGCTCCTCCAGGCGGTCCTCGACCTGGCGGCGCTCGAGGCCCTGCAGCTCGAGCACGGCGCGGATGTTCTCGGCCACGCTGAGCTTGCGGAACACGCTCATCTCCTGCGGCAGGTAGGACAGGCCGAGGCGGGCGCGGGCGTGGATCGGCAGGTGGGTGAGATCGGTGCCGTCGAGGGCGATCTGACCGCCGTCGGCACGCACCAGGCCGACGATCATGTAGAAACAGGTGGTCTTGCCGGCCCCGTTGGGGCCGAGCAGGCCGACGACCTCGCCCGAGCCGACCTCGAAGCCGACGTCGTGCACGACGGTACGCGCCTTGTAGCGCTTTTGCAGGCCGGCGACCTTAAGCAGACTCATCGTAGGGCTCTTTCAGCAGCTTGCGGATCAGCTCGGGGGCGAAGCCCCGGGTTTGCAGGAAGCGCGCCTGGCGTGCCCATTCGCGCGCATCGGTGGGCGGGCAGGTGAAGCGGCCGTGCAGGACCGCGCGTGCTCGTTCCGCCTCCGATTCTACGCACTCGCCGGCGAGCGCCTCGTCGATCCGGTCACGGTCGATGCCGCGGCGCGCGAGCTCGTTGCGCAGCCGCGCGGTGCCGAAGCGGGTCGCCTTGCTGCGCACGAAGGCCTCGGCGTAGCGCTCGTCGGACTGCAGGCCGAGCTCGCGCATGCGCTCGATGACCGCTTCGATCTCGGCCGGATCGCCGTGGGAGGCGAGCTTGCGCGCCAGCTCGGCGCGCGAGTGATCGCGCCGGGCGAGATGGCGGAGCGCACGTTCGCGCAGGCTCGGCTCGCCCATGTCGTCGCTGCCGGAATCAGGCCTCGGCCTGCGCGGGGGCAGACGCGGCGGCGGGCGGCAGCTCGGGCAGGCCGACCGCGACCCGCACCTTGTTCTCGATCTCGCGGGCGAGGACCGGGTTGGCGCGCAGGAACTCGCGCGAGTTGTCCTTCCCCTGGCCGATCTTGTCGCCCTTGTAGGCGTACCAGGCGCCCGACTTGTCGACGATCTTGTGCTCCACGCCGAGGTCGATGATCTCTCCCTCGCGCGAGATGCCCTCGCCGTAGAGGATGTCGAAGTGCGCTTCCTTGAACGGCGGCGACACCTTGTTCTTGACGACCTTGACGCGGGTCTCGGAGCCGACCACCTCGTCGCCCTTCTTGATCGTGCCGGTGCGGCGGATGTCCATGCGCACCGAGGCGTAGAACTTGAGCGCGTTGCCGCCGGTGGTGGTCTCGGGGCT